>Ga0126339_10000197_pt1 | contig 27793 bp, 8 predicted proteins | sample OrbTmetagenome_2_FD_92532 | JGI IMG/M metagenome (GOLD analysis project Ga0126339, IMG submission 92532) | Coral microbial communities from Petempiche,Puerto Morelos, Mexico - Orbicella T R C metagenome | ecosystem: Host-associated > Invertebrates > Cnidaria > Coral | place: Petempiche,Puerto...
ATTTACCTCTATGGCGAGGTCCAGCTGTAAAGAAAAAGCCGCCATTTTTTTAATGCGCGCGCGCTAATCACGCGTGAAATTATGCGCAGTAGGGATGCGCAATGCAATACTGGGGAATGACCTTTTAGAAAGAGGTAATTATTTATTTTTCCAAGCAATAGTCAGGTTAAAGGTACCGTATGGTCACTTGGTTTAAGGCACTCTACAGCGAGGGAAGCGTTGTGAAATGTCAATTCGTTCTTCGTTAGGTCATGTTGCGCTGGTTAAGACAAGAAGAATTTTTATCAAGTAACAGGAACGTACTTACAGGAACTTTCCTTTTTAAATTAAAATTGATAACTCTGCATCATTTCAACAGGAGCGTATTAAAATGAACGCTTCTTCACATTTAAATTGAAAATTAGACCAACGCACTGAGATATTGTTAAGGCAGAGTAACATAGCAATGCGTCATGACGTAGAAACAGTTGATCTTGGTATCCAATTAGCTTTCCTGCCGACCACTGACAACACGGTCTTGACATGAAGAGTCCACCCATGTGGCATCAACAGAGAATTAAACTAGAACGAAGAATTTAATTTGATGTTTAAAGAACTTTTTTTACGAATTTCCGTGTTTTATTTCTTAAAAAGAGCTCAGTCGTACCTACGTACTTCATATAACGTTTTTTGCTCCCTGAAAGTAACGACCCCCCGATGGTAACGATCCCCCGATAGTAAAGATCCCCCGCAAGTAAAAAGCCCCAAAGGCTGCTAGTTCCGAAACTAACGATCCTCGTTACTTTCGGAGGTTTACGGTAGGAGGCAGATGACAAAATCAATGGCGTGCTTAAAGGCGTTCCCTTCCCTCTCCCTCCGATCGTGCCAGGCGTCGCGCGTCTAGTTTCATCCTCACCCTCCCCTTTGAACACCTGCCAGGCAGGCTAGACACGAACTAAATGAGCTCCAAACTACTGACAATGGCATCTGAAAAACGAAAGCATACCTTTCTTTCCACTAGCATCGCGTTGATAGTTTTGCACGGGCATACGCGCACTTTAAAATTTTGAGGTTTTGGACAAGAAAGTTACCTATCTGTCGAGGCTTTCCTGTTTTTGCTTTTCGCTTTTCCTCTTACTCCTCTTTCTTTTCTTTTTTCTGCAGCTGTTGGCCTTCTTTAAGGGCTTGCTTTCAGTTCAAGAATTCTCGAGAATGTATTACCGAGACGGGAAATTTTTACCACGGAATAGCCGAGTGTAGCTGAGGGAAATTGTCCTATGAGCTTTTCATTCAAATTTTTAAGCATTTTCGTGTAGTATCTCAATGCCAATTCTGGTCAATTCTGGTGATGACCTCAGAAGTGGAACAAAGACCAATGCTCGTCGCGGCAGTTACAAGCGACACTGGAGCCAGTGAGTTAAGGATCAAATCTGAACAATTTTTAAGAGCCCCGTAGAGTAAAGATTGTCACTCTGTGGGTGTGGCTGAACCTAGTACATTTTCACTACATTGCATTTTCCTCTACGTTGTCTTAAAACTCATTTATTTTACTCCAAGCTAGATGGAATGCTCGTACATTGGTTCAGCTATTCATTTATACACCTGGGTGGAGAGGCACTGTAAGAGTTTGCAGATGCGCTAAGCCACTGACCACGCCGCTAAAGAATGGTCCACATATCGTTTCCTAAACTGGGTTTTGAGGATGGCCACTTAATTTTTGTTATGTTCACAAACGGACTGGTCCCAAATGAGTTAAATCCAAGACCAGAGCATGCGCAACAGGTAGAAACACTTGATTTGCCCATTAAGACTGGTACTGGAGCAGTTCTGTGTGAGCACACACACAACCCTGATCTACTTCAGTTTCAGACTACAACGATTTGGTATGGGTCCAATGTGAACATAGCCTTGTACTCCACATCATGTATTCAACACAAGAACAACTGGTAGAAACTATTGATTTGTTCCTTAGGTAAACCCAATAGTGGACTAATACTGGACCAATTCTGAACACACACACAGCCCTGATCTGGGACAGTTCCCATGTGAACATAGCCTTATACACCTGGGCAGAGAGAGGTGACCTTAACAATTACTTGTTAAAATTGCACTTGGGTCTGTAAATGTTTCTGTGCAGGACATGGATTTTAAAAATTTTCAAATATGGTGTCTCAATGTTTATGAAAAAGTTCTCAATCCATTGTTGTTATTACTGTTTTGATTGGTCAGTTTTCTTCCAAGTGGCCAAGTTTAGGTTCTCACTCTGTAAGTTATTTCAAGATGTCAGTTATTAGCCGCCATGAACTGTAAACTAATTCTGCAGGGATTTTGTTAGATTTCACGGATCATGTGTACTTAAGGCATCTGCAGTCCAGTGTTGATTGATACCCTTAATCAATACCCTTGATTGATACTCGATCAACACTCCATAAACACTTTGGTTGACACTCAATTGACAGTTGGTTGACAGTCAACTAATCTTTGATCAATGCATATGGGTTGGTCAACGTTCGGCCAGCTATCAACCAACTGTTTATCAAGTGTCAATTGAGTGTCAACCAAGTGTCAATTGGGAGGTCGGTCAAGCACCAATCAAGATGTTGATCGAGGGTATTGATCGACACTCGACCATGGTTAGTACACATGATCTGATTTCACAAAACTGCAACAGGATTGTCAAAAGTATCCAGCCGCAGCAAAAATCACCATCTACTTCATGATGTCAGCCAGCTGGGCTCTTTATCTTAATCTTCAGAAAGAGATGGCAAAATCAACCACCTCTGCCAACAATAGAGCCACCTAATTTTGTGACAAATGCTGTTGCAGCTCAAATGATTTTGTGTGAACAAAAACAAAGTAACAAACAAAACAGATTGGTCTTGCAACCAAAGAGAAAGATGCGAAGCTTCATGTTGGTTCAGTGAAAAAGGGATTGCAAGAAGCAATAATATTTATTGTCTTCAAGGTCACTCACTTTTCAGCATTCTGATAGGCTGGTTCACTCAACGAGCTTCTCTTCATTTTGAGATTAAGCAGGAAAAAACTCAAAACTTCAATATTTCTTAATTCCTTGCAATAACTGGGAACCTCTTAGCTACATCCCTGAGTTTCATGTTCAATGCTTAACTTCTAGCAAAGATCTTGCATTAATTTAAAACAATTGAAATATTTATTATTAAAACAATTCCTATTACTGTATTAGGATGTTTATTGGCCCAATGCTCTACAGCCTGAAATATTTAACAGTCAAGTCCTCTAAACACTAGGAGATTTGCTAAAGGAGGAATCTTTTGTATTGTTAAATATCACGGTGATTTTTATGCAGTGTGGCCTTACTACATTTTTTGGTTTCAGAAATGTTTCCATGACTATTACAAAGGACTGCGACAATTTCAGTGGCGAAGTCTCTAAAACAATCCCCTTTTAGTGTTTCCCAATAACGTTAAAATAAGAACATGTACCAGTTACCTGTTAAACATTTTCTTGAGAATATAGATGATTTCTTATAAAAATAGAATAGTGATGTTGAAATTAAACATAATGTAAAAGTAAACAGGTCACCATATTTGTCATTATGTTTTACAATCTCAGAAAGAAGAAAGTCCCTAGCATTTCTTGTGGTAGCATTACTCAATATAAATTTCTGAACATTATAGCAGATTAATCTTCACCATAGATCCTTATACCAAGGAATATTCCAGGCATTCCTACATCACTGTTTTGTCAATCACCTAAACCACTCTTTGTTAGAGTCATCAGACTTTCAGAGCAGCTTTCTTTTGCATTTTAAATGTCTGAAATCACAAATATGAATACAATATGATCTAATTAATACTAAGGTTAACCTCCTCAATTTTGGCCAGCAAAACAGGAGTTAAAATTTTATCAGCCTCCTCAATTCTCCTCTGAAAACGAAGTCTATCTAGGGCATCCACCTCCCATGTTCCTTTACGAGCTTGTCTGTACGCAAAGCTCCAAACAATCATTGGATGAACTACAACAAGCTCATGATCTGGCTTAAAGCATACTCTCTTTTTTCTTTTATCTTTAGAAGCAGTTTTTACAGTTGAGCTTCTGGAAAAGAAGTCCCCAGTCTTTTTTGTCTCCACTTCTTTAGTACATTTCTTGTTTAGGATTAACTCCTCACAACTGTAATGCAAGTTAGGCTGCAACATTTCCTGGACAAACAAATCCAGCTCATCATCAAATGACTCCATTACTGAAACTTTGCAGTACAAATTGGAGGACAAAACAACAGACTTCATAAATGTTTCTTTGCGTGGTCTTGTCTTGCTGCATACAAAATCAAATCTTGCACAACAGTGGTCTTCATCTGTAGGTGAATTTTCAAATACAATAAAATCATCACAATCAGAGTCCCAGTTTTTGCATCCAGAATCACTTGAGGAAACAGCACTTGAGGTATCAGAGTGATCAATATCAAAACAAATAAACATTTGCACAAGTTGACCATCTTGGTTGTACACACAGTCACTTATGGAGATCTTGAGTTCATTTATATCACACTGGGATTCATCAGAAAACTTCACAAGCGATGGCACTTTAGAATCACCCTCTGGCCCAGTATCACAGCTGGTTAAATATCCAGATGTATCCTTTGGTAGATTATGAGAAACATTTGTAAGGTCACACTGAAGGGTCTCTTCTGTAACACCTGAAACACTAGAGGCCATTTTGGAGTGAAGATAAATGTCTTTCAGCTCACTGTATGGTGAAGTACACATGTTCACTGGTTGACTGTTCCTTGCACTTTCCAGTGAGATTTGTGTGGAGTATTCTAGCTTCGCTACACTTAAATAGCTTTGATCACACCACATTTGTTCAGTAATACTGCTAGGGTGGGTTGACAATAAATGACAATACCTCTGAAAATGTATCGCTGACAAAGAGTTTCTTCGTTGTAACTCTAAACAGCTGAATAGGTTAGTTCTGAATTCTCGATCAGTTTTAATCATGCCTGTAGCTGGGTCCTCTTGAGAAAGCTTGGTAACAATGGCAGATCTCCAAAAAGACAAGTCTAACTCTGCAAAATAGAAACCAGAAATATGTTATTTATCAAGCTTTACGTTTCACTGCCAGTCATCACTGACAACCCTTGTTTCTCAATAATGGCTTTCCTAAAGAAACCACCAGTGTAAAAGAAAGCCTGGAAACTACCACTTTGGGTGGACTTCTTGATAATATGTTCTAATATGTTATCCTGAACACCTTGCTTTGTAGAGTACCTGTGTGAAGTCTTTGGTACGTGGATGGTTGAAGACATAAACGGTGGATGATAGATGGCGACTCATTGGCAGTTATCTGAATTCAAGCAGCTTCATAGTCTTTGTTGATTCTTGTTGATTGGGAAACAAAGCTTGGGTTTCTAAAGGTTCAGCATTTTGATATATCTTACTTCACGTCCAAACTTAATATGAGTCACCCATCCTTGGCAACCAAATTTTCAAGTCCGATAAAAAAAATTTAAAAAAAACCAACCCACACTGCTTATGCAAGAAACACCAAGCTTGCACACTCTGAAATTGTTAAGGGGGAGGAGGGGGTATGTTTTGGATACTTTCAATAAATGCTGTACATACTTTACACGCTCCCATGTCAGCTTATACACATTATCTGTTGCTTAAGTGCCCTAAATATTGTGAGCTGATCAAAACCAGTCAAACTGATCAAAAATGGCAAGAAACAATAATATACATGTATTGCAGGAAATATAACAGTTCCTGTCCATAGCTTGGTGGCCATGATCAGGAAACTTTTTACATGGAAACATGATGCAATTTACCCATTATTCAGCAGATTACTTACTTGACGTTATAAACCTTTCAAGGAAAGCAATACACAGCATAAGCTTACCTATAACCCAGGAACTGAACATGTTCGTGCACAAATGAAGAATGTATGGAGCTCCGACGCAGACCGCACCTTCCATGAACGTCATAAACATTTGTTCCAGCATAGTTCTACAAATGCTTCGTTGAAAGTGTCTCTGATTTCCTCTTGATTTCGTATATCTGTTAAAAAGTCTTTCCAAACTAGAGCAATATCAGTTTTATATAAGGAATAACAAATTGTTTCTTCACTGCTGGTCCAAACTTCAGGACACAAAACTTTGAAGCCGAGGGGCGAAGGTTCACGTACTCTTGTATAAATAAAACAACTCTTCTCGGTACAATTCTGTTGCTCAAAGGCGTCCATGCTTTGTCTCTATGTTCTTCCGTTGTACGTTAACTGAATCTAAACAAGATGAATCATGATCCTGTTTATATATCGAGAGATGACCTGCACTCGTGGGCACTGAGGATGATGCAATCAGCGAATGAGGAACAGCACGACCGTCGGTTGCCTTGGTCATTTCGTGATTATTCACACGGAATTCGTCAGATAAATCAGGGCCATCAACTAAAAGAAAGCTTCTTAAAGTCTTTTCTTAAAGGAAAAAATCAGCATCGTGAAAAGACTACAAGAAGCTTTCTTTCTTGTCGATTCTCGGTGTTTCCACCGGCCCGCCAAAAACAGACAATTCCGGCGATTGCACCTCGACTCTCCCTACCTCTGAAGGATACCATTTTCTTAGCTCTCCCCACTCCCGCTGAATTTATTCAAACTTCCGGTCTCTCCATCCCTCCATCTCTGGGACAGGGGAAGGGAGTAGCTATTACATTCCACTCAAACAGGATTTTGTTAAAAAAAAAGAAAAGAAAAAAAAACATAGGAATTCTTGTTTTTTCCTCCTAATTTGAACAGTGCAGCAAGCAAATGGAAGTAGTTTTTCATTGTGAAACTCAAAACCCCCCAAAAAGACAAAACTAAAAGCAAAAAAATTAAAATAAAAAATAATATTAAGCTTGATTTGGCTTACCCTAGTTGATTTTTTCTATTCTTATTTTGAAATAAGATTTCCTCGTAGCGTGGTTTATTTTTTCAATCTTTTCCCTCGCGCGCCCTCCACGCGCGCCTTCCGGCTAAAGCAGCAAGTGACAGCGGGAAGTCACATGATCTGTTAGTCCAGGTTGAACCAAGTTGAACCGTAGAAATCCTATTTAGCGTAAAGAGGTAAGTTTTTGTGCAGTTTGAATTACTACATCTTATACGTCAATTCTCTTCGTTTCGGGGACTTGATTGTGAAGTCTACGCCGTTTGTTCTGTCGCATTTTTCTTCTCTGCGTAGTTCAGCTGAAACTGAGAGCTTGAATTATACACACTAAATGCCAGCTATTAACTTCCTAGATTTGTCAAGTGCCCATAAAACTATATCCTTATAGTAGAATTATTCATTCGCCTATAAATCTTTCAAGAGCATTTCTTGTTCTGGGAGAGTTCAGGTAATGTGTTTGTTCATGGAGTCGTTTAGTGTGCTGCAAATCCCGTATACGTGTGCGTTTAGTTCCTTCAAGTTGTCAAATTTCTTGTCGAACTATAATACGTTACGTGCAAATGTGTTTCAGCGGTGCGCAAATTCTACGTAATTGCCATCTTTACAGTCTTCATCCATTTAGTATGCTGAAATAGTTATTAAAAACGAGTAGTTATCGATACGCTCCTCTGTCGTGAGAGGTTTTGTCGCTAAGGCCGCTAAGGCAGGGGAAATTATAAACCATAATAACAATATTTTGATTGAAGAATTTTTCTCCTAATATAAGTGTAAAGAATTTTTTGGCCAGAATTAAATCGGCTTATCGCATTATGCTAGGTCCAACTAACGCTTTAGACTGTGTCATTTCATGACTGTTTCTCTATAAATAGGCTGCAGCAGGTGTCAGTTAGCTCCATCAGTATGGAAATTGGGAAAAGGGTGTTGTTTTGCCATGGGCTGAAAGTCTGGATTTTACGTGGTTGCTGAATTAACAGTAGTAGTGTCTTTGTGATTGCGTTTCCTTTGTGTTTCTTTTATCTCTTGTATGCTTTAAAGTTCTGTAAAAGCTCTGAATTCAAGTCAAATAGCTAGATACTACATACATGTGTGTAAAGATTGATATCAATAATTTATTTGCTACCAACTATTATAATTTGCATCCACTTTTAACTTAATTTTCGTAAAAGTAGTTCATAGATAAAAAAGAAAAACATTTGCCATGTTTCATTGGAGTAAAAGAAATTTAAGTGGAAGTTTGGGAGAATTAGAACAGGCAACGGGAAAATGAGCTGTATGCTGTTGCCTTGTGGCTAGACTGAGGCTAGAGTCGAAGGCTATCTTAAATCTGGGGGTAAGCCTGCAGCAGTCAATATCAGTGGATAGTATGCAGCCTCGGTTCTCACATTCAGCTCAGAGAGTGTCTTACTTGTTGGTTAGTTTGCATTTGTGTTATCAGAATTTCCTTCCTCAGGGCACAAGCAGGCATGGCAAGTGCAATCCTAGATGAGGATCAAGTGCTTAATATTTGGTGGACATTGGGAAAAGATAATTATATAAATAGATTGTAGGAGGAACACAGGGAGCACACAATCTTGTTGAATAGGAAGAGAGTAAATAAAAGAATGAAAAGAACGAATAGTTTACCTTTGTCTCCAGTTGTTATTTCTTACGTGGCCTTACAGAGAAAATTGCTGCTTATAAGTCCTGCGTAACACTGTAGCGCTAAACTTGTACTGAGGCCTTTTCTGCAAAAAAATTTTTTTTTGCTTTACATATAACATTGACAAGGGAGGTAACTCTTTGCCCAAGCATTTTGAATGCAATCCGAATATTCGTTCGAATCTCTAAATTTCATAGCTTTCACGAAACCAAACAAGCACAAAACGAAGTCGAAAGATTTTTCTACAACTTGGCCAAATTTGTTTTTGAATACTTTCGCGACAGTTGGAGAATTTTAGCGTCCTTAGTAAAGTTTTTTTTTTCAAATACCTTTTCGCAACATGATCATACCATTGAACTGGTACCAGTGACGTCATACAGCATGCGCTCAAGCTTCCCTTCCTCTCCCACACGCGTTTTTTGACACAACAAATCTTTACAAACCCCTCCCCTGGTTCCCTGTCACATCAGACAGACAGCAAGAGACAGCTGAAGTTTGATGGGGTGGCTGTGGAGGGCCAGGGTGGCAAATTGGAAGGGAGAACACCAAGCTATTGTCCCTATTACATAATACCTAAAAAAAATGATTGGGTCAGTATGCAAAGGTGACCAGTCAGTATACGTAATGGAGAACAAGCCTTTGTCCAGTCAACTCCTCATTCTGATGGGATATTTTCCATTGACCAGCCATTCTTTTATTTATTGAGTTGAAATGACTGAATTTTAGTCATCTCAGGGGCGTGATGTGCATTTTTCTTGGAGTACGCACAGAAGAGAATTCAAAAATTAATGAGCACCAAAGGCATGTGCATATATGTGAATATGTTAGTGCTATGTAAATAAATCGTATATCTTTCAGAGAACGAAGGACCTTCATCCTACATAATGAAAACTCACCTAAAGTACTTGGAAATTTATGGTGACTGTTACATTTTTATTCTTTCAGAAACTGTCTTTTAAAGAAACAGAGTGATGGCTGTGGAGGGATGTGCAAAAATCATCAAAATCCTGCTGTTTGGGTTCAACTTTATATTCTTTGTAAGTTATACATGTGTGTGTTGGAACAGACTGTGATACACTTTATCATTAAGTAGGAACATTGGGATTATTATTAATATTTTTCCTCTCAATTTACAAAATACTGTATGAATGCAATTCCATCTTTTTTTATGTCCCTTTCCCGCTCATTTAAGGTTGCTTCCCACCTTCAGGGGCACAAAAAAATCGTTCTGTCTTTTATTTGACAAAATTTAAGCCGGTCATTTTATCTTAAGTTTACAAAAGAAAAGTATCAAAAATCTCAAAAAGCGGCCTAGTTATTTAGAAAAAACATATTTTCAAATAAAGTTAATAAACCAGGAAGGTGTCATAATCGCTTAAATGGATGAAACTGTGAGGGGAAATTTCCACGGCATGTTATTTGGTATTGTTTATGTCACGCATTTGTTCTTAAATGCCTTTGGCTACTTTGCCCATTTTAGTGTCTTTCTCTTCAATGTGACAGCGAGGTAGAAAATGTGTTGCAATGCAGTGCCAGATCAATTGTCATTGACACCAGGAGGTCCTGTTGTTCCATTGGTTTGCGGTTTCATAAGGCGAGATAATCTCCTGGCATGGCACAAGTTGTTTACCAACCTTTACAAGCTAAAATCTTGCATTTGATTTTGGGAGGAATACATCCACTTTGAGCAAATTTATAGGGTATGCAGATTTGTTGGATTTTCGTGAAATTTCACCAGAACATTCCAGGGATAATGACAAATGAAATTGTGTCGAGAAATTTGGATGTTTAACATATTTTTCCCGTGGCGCCCATTTGCACGACACATCTTGCATATTTTTAGCTACTCCAACTTTAGATACGGATATCTAGAGAACCAATCAGAATATCGAAAAAGCACATCACCTTCTTGTTGATTGATGCCTTGTGAATAAGACTGTGCTGCCATTTTGCTTGTGTGGCAGCATCTGATAGCTGATAAATTCAATAGAAGAACCCTCGGTCATTTCACATCTTTGCGACTCCTGACCCTTTCTAAAAGAAAAGCTCGCTTAAATTGTTATTGTAAACTACAATATTATTATCAAGCTTTCTTCTGTTTCTTGGGGTTTCATTAAAACTGGCACGCGTACAAATTTGCAGTTGTCAATTTGACTTACCAGAGGTCAATTTATGGTAACCTTAGGTTACTCCAAACCTTTGAGAGGCTTCTTTAGCTGAATTTATTTATTTTCAACCAAATTAAAGTTATTTAGGTAACATTTTCCCAAAAATGAAAATAAAATATTAATACACATGTGAGTTATTGAGAAAAAGAGATTTTTTAATAAAAGTTTATAAATCGCTAGATTGTCATAATCCCGTAAAGGTATGGACTCCTTTTCGCTGCAAAAGGCTTCATCTGGAGATCCTATTTCAACTCATTAGCAGTTGTTTACACTCAAGTGTTGGTAGGCATTCCAACCTTATATACATGTGAGAAATTGCCACTAGGAATGCTTCTGCTTTTTTAACAAAAAAAGCTACTGTATAGTTTCAAATTTACTGGACACAAAACTTACTCCAGAGATTTTGTGATTGTCACAATCACACTTCGGCACTTGCTCCTCAGCTTCTCTTTGTTTTGTTACATCCCACTTTCCTTTCGTTTTGCCTATTGTTGACTACCAGGAAATCAAATATCAAATGTGTTTGCCTAAAACATGACTGTAACACTATTACTTTCCCGTAAAGTTCCACTTTGCATACTGTGAACGCTAGGGGTTTTGTTATTTCATTGGCTGGCGGCTTTTCGAGTTGACATATCCCTCTGCGAAAGGGTGACATGTTTATAAATCTTTAGAAGGCAAAAACTCACGCTCATTTTTTGAGAGAATCCGTTCTCGTCAAATGAATTAATAGGGTATGACAGGTAGAATTGATAGTTTTCTGTGAAATTTGGCCAGAACATTCACTGATGAATAAGGAACAAAATTGTGTCCGCAAATTCTTCTATTTAAAATACTTTTCTTGTGGTGTCCTCTAACGGAACACATTTTGCAAATTGTTGGATAGTGAAACTTGACAGATCTATAAAAAGATAACTAACAGAAATACAGGAAAATGCTGACACCTTTTGAGAGATTGATGCTGTGTGATTAACACTGCACAGTTACTTTGCAACAACAATCACGTTTGACACCTGATGTCAGGCTGTCATTTTGGCATTAACAACTACTTCTGTCTTAGGAAATCAATAGCCAAAACAAAAACATAATTTTATTGAATTCTACATTTCATAACCTTTCTATTCCGTGAATAGAAAGGTTATGAAATGTAGAATTCAACAAAACCCTTCATAACCTTTCTTTTGATATATAGTTTGTGGGGGTTTCCTTGAAATTAGCGTGCATACCAATTTCTTTCTGGAGGCACCTGCAAATGTTTGGAGTAACCTTAAATGATCTTTCTCTGTTGAAATTGACCTGTTGAAATGTATCTGAAAGGTAAGCATTTACTTACGTTTCTCACATCGCTTAATTTGTGAACATTTAACTGAAATTGTCCAGCTTCGAACATAAAGGTAAAAAGATTTCTATTTATAATAATAAGAACAAACTGTTTATTTTGTGTGATTAATTGAAAAAACAATTTGCTGAAATCAATTAGTGAGCAGTCTATCTTAGCAGTCTGAAGGGAAGGGAAGGGAAGCAATCAGGATTCTCCTTGTCATTGTGCACTGGTTCTGCCATATAAATAAACAATAGCCTCCATTTGGCACGAAAATATGCATGGATATTTGGCTGCAGACATTATCTGTTCCGAGAAGTAAACAGTTTTCCAAGAGTGTAGCTCGAGGAAAACTGTGAGCTTCAAGGAACAGATAATGTCCAAGGACAAATATCCGAACATATTTTGTGCCATATGGAGGCTATCATGTTTATTATCCTTCAAATCTTTTTCGCAACACACGTAGTTTTGAAAATTGGGGAATATTCTCGGATATTCTCCAGTTTCAGCTGGGGAATATTCGGTCATGTGACGTGTTTAGACTAATCACTTGCGAGTGAAAATATTTGATGGATTATAATAAGTATTATTATATTATAATGGGTACAGTACATCCCAAATGAACACGGCAATATTTTTGTTAATGCATTGGCTCAAATGGGTATCAAATGGTCCCATTCAATTTAAAAAGTGCTCGCAAAATTTGGCCTTTGATTGAATTACTTGCAAAAACTAGCTGAGTGCTTGCTTGCTCATGCTCACAAAATTTTTGTTACTACTCACATGCTTGGATTCTCGTTAATGGCAAAATTGGGAAACATTGGGGAAACATGCACGCACTATGAATGTTTCTGGAAACTTGGTTCTTCATTTTGCTAACGTGCGTAAGAATTCTTCGTGAAAGGTCAAGGAACCCGCAAAGGTAGAAAATAATCTAGATACATGAAGGCATGAGGAATATTACAGTAATTACTATTTGATCTTCAGAGCTTGTCAGAACTGCAATTGGCTGCAATTGGTTAGATCCTAGAAGCCTCCAAAAGAAGCTTCATTGCATTGGATCTTTTTTAATCAATCACAATGGCGGGAAATCAGTTGGCAAAGCATCGAAACCGAACCTGCAAATGCTTAATAGACTGAATGCCATGTTGTCTACATTTCCTAAAAAAATATATAACCAAAAAATCTTTCATGTCACAACACTTCAAAGTCTGGAAGCTTTTAGCTTCTTCTCATGGTGTGTTCACCACATTGGGTTAGAAAGTTTTAGATCTCCTTCAGCTTCCACAACTGAAGGACCTGAAGCTCATTGACTCACGTGAAGCTTTGTGATGTAACTTGGCATCAAAAAAGGCACAATTGGCTGCATACTGCTGGGATTGGTTGAACCGAGATTGTGCCTATTGTCCTGTTTTGAAAGTGTCAGCCAGATTACTCGGCAGAGATCCCGGCTAGCGAAAAAATTTATAAACTGCTTGCTGCTTGCCATCTGTGTTTCCTAAAGTGCTTGCTGCTTGCAAGACAAATTTGATCACTACTCGTGCTCACGAAAATAAATGCACTGCTTGCATGCTCACAAATGCGCGCAAAGACCATTCAATACCCTTTAGAACAAGTCAATATTATGAATCTAGTGACTACCATTTAGTTACTTATTGATTAAGTTTTATTCTTTCTCTCAGCTTGGTGGTGTTGGATTGCTTGGAGTAGGGGTATATGTTCAGCTTAAGATTGGTGATTATGTGGAACTCTCATCTGTAAAATATGTGACAGGACCAATCATTATTATTGCTGTTGGTGCTGTTATTGCTGTAATTGCATTCTTTGGTTGTTGTGGTGCTATAAAGGAAAGCAGATGCCTCCTTGGAACGGTAGGTTGAACCTCAATTTACTTGACACATGCATGATGTATGCAGTGCTTTTAGTAAGACCCAGCTCCTGCAGGAGGTCCAGCGGGTACTCTCTTGCAAATCGCTAGCTGTATTCCTGCATTAATGTTCTTATGGAGTCAAATAAAAAGGAATTAGCAATTCACCCTTTTTATATGGGTAGTTATTATTGGAAAGCTAATAAAAACGTTAAAAAAAACCAACCAAATAGTTAATTTATACACTACCCTGTGATTTTACCGCTTTAAAAGCCACAAGTAGTCGTTTTTCATTTGCGTATTAAACGCAACATTTTTGTAAACACCATCATTACTAAAGGTCACACTCCAGCGCACATTACATGATGTACCTTGAGTTTTAAGGAGCCTCGTTTTCATGCATCATCAGTTCCACAATGAGGCGGCAGCAGTCCATGCTGTCATTTCTGTCTGCTCCTACACCTGTAGTTCAACTTCAAAAAGCTCACAGACGCAATCTGGTAAGTCTTTAATAAGGTGTAAGAAGTTAACATCAAGCCAAGTCTTATATATCACAAATGACTTTGGTTTTTAAAAGGTCTTGACTTCAGTCTGTAACTTAATTTTCTGAACAGTTCATTTTTGTTCGTTCGTTTTCATTCGTCTTAGTTCGTTTGCATGAACATAAACGCGACCACATAAGGTTTTAATGTAGTATTTCTTGAGTCTTCTAACAAACACACAGTGTGACAGTTGTATATACACAACTGAAAATAGAGGACAATACACATGAGACTGCCTAGAACTATGCAATAAAATACTTTTTTCTGATAAAAATAATGAATGCTTGGGTGTTCATATTTTGCCTCAAATCACTAGAAATTGTGTTTCCAAGTCTCCCGATTTCACAAAATTTTCTGGGGGGCATGCCCATATACCCCCCCCCCCCTCTCCTCAGAGGACAAGGGGCCTTCGCCCCCTTTTATCAGCTCCGGCGGGTGCTAACAGAAGGGAGACACCTCTTCAAATCTTACTGAAAGCACTGTGTATGATCCTGCCAATGCCAAAGAAACTGTTAAGAGTAGAGGCATACATTTTGTGGTTGTACATGTATATGTTCAAGCAGCTTGCCTTGTAGTGCTGCAGCACAACTGTGAGACATTTGCCTACTAAGTGGAAGACTGCCTTGGAGCTACATGTATGTCATGGAATTGGCATATCCTAAAGATTTAACCAAGATTCAATACTAATGTGGTAGAATGGCCAATTCCCTCTATGAGAGGTGCCTGCAGGGAATCATGGTAGCTGTATTCATCAAAGTAAACATCCAGTCCAAGATGATGAATACAACTACCATGATTCTTTGAAGGTGCATCTCATAGGGGGAATATACCATTGTCACAACCACTTTCATGTTTTCCTAGGTTAGCTCATAAATTTGTAAATTGTTCCTTTAATTAAATGATTGAGAGTAAAAAATGACAGAAAATAGTAAAGCTTGTACCAGTAATATACGTAAGGAAAAATATTAATATTATAAAAATTGAAACCCTGATAGTTGAAATCTGAGTCTGAGATCACCCCACAGTATGAGAAGAAAATGAAAGTTTCATTTATTTGTTAAATGTGCAGTACCAGAAAATATCCATGCCCACCCTAACCTTGAAATATTAATATTGGAAATAATCTGAAAGGAGAGGGAGTATCAAATGCCAAAAGAAACTGAAGCTAAACTGGATTTTTGAGAAGTATATGGCAGGGGAGGGGTGGGGGTGGGGGGTCAAATCAAAGAATCTTATACACTTTATGTGAAGAGCATGGATATGATTTGGAATCACACAACCCGAAAATCACAGAAGTCTAGAATTTGTGCAGAACGCATGTAGGTGTTTACTCTATTATTCAGTTGTAACACTCTATGTGTTGATTTACATGTAGTAAGAATGGTCTTTTTCTCCTTTTGTGTAGTTTTTTGCCTTGATGTTGCTGATCTTTGGCTTGGAAGTTGCAGGGACAGCCTTGGGTTTTGTTTACAGGTCTCAGGTGTGTGTGTGGAATCTTGAAAATAAGCAATCATTTGTTTTGTGACCATTATATTTTGAATTACTCACAATTAGGTGCAGAATTTGATATTTCAGCCATCATTTTATGTATTTAATCATGAAAAACCAGTTTTTAAAAATGTTGAGTGAAAATGTTTTTCAATCACGTATACAATCCTCAGTTTAAATCAAGTCTGGAGTAGAGTCTTTACTTTGACTCTGATCCAGTCAACTTTCAAGATAACTGTCTCAATAGAATTGCTATGGTTAGTTTGGTTATGGTTGAAAGGTTGTCAACTGAAAATGGTAGATGGTTAAAGGGCTTCCAGACCATAAGTTTATGTGAAAAAGTGTCAAAGTGATATTACAGTAATAATTCAGAATATCATTATCATGACAACAGGTCAAAGATGAACTGATGAAGGATCTGAATGAGACGCTGAGTCAGTATGGCGAATCAGACAAGAAAGGAGTAACCCAAGCTTTTGACTTACTGCAGGAAAAAGTACATCATAAGCATTATTGTACATATTGAAAGACCCAGTTTTGGCCAGGATGCATTGTGCTCTGAGTCGAAACGTCTTTGAAGTTTTATTAACGCTGTTTCTAACGTTAACAAGAGTCAGTGTCAAGCACAAATTTTAATTCTAATAACAGATGTGCAAAAAGCATAATGGTCAATACTGGGTCTTTAAAGAATCATTCTCTATTCTTGAAACTGTAGATATTATTCCAGACGTTTTACCAAGTTGGTGCACAGTCTCATTCATGACTATTCATTAATCTTAGGGTAATTTGACATATGTGGAGCTCAGTATGTTCATACAGGCAGCTGATGGCAATGCTTTAGTCCGTGTCAATTGCATTTCCAACCCTGGAAGATTAATACAGAGAATAGTGAATGTTGTGCAATAAAGATTTGGAAAAATAGTTGACAAAAAGAAGTCCACGGAAGTAGCTAATGTGGTAAAACCGAGGGAAAGACAAACGATTTAGCAACAACTGTTGTGTCCGATACTCCATTCAGTGTTTAGGCTATGTAAGTTAATGTAAGAACTTTATGTTCAAACGTTTCTGGCAGCAATGTATATTGTACTGTAGCAATAATAATTTATTGGGTGAGTGGTTAATGGAAAAACCGTTTAAGGTGCATGACACTTGCAGTTAAGTAGCTTATAGGTTGATATTATAACAAAGTATCAAAAAGTGTCATAAAAGTCTTTGAAGAAACAGATGTTTCGGGTTTATAACCCTTCTTCAGTGTTCCGAAAACGGTTTTCTGATACTTTCTTATAATGTCAACCCAGCTGTAAGCTATACAATTTATTGGATTTGGTTTTTGTGATACCTCAAATAAAAAACGTCTCACTGAGTGTTATCAGCCTGAACCTTACGTTTCGGTGACATTGTCCCAGATTATTCAAGATATCATAAAGAGCCTCAAAGCATGGTTTGTGACTCTGGGAAAGTTATACTGTTGTGTTATCACTACAGGAAAAATGCTGTGGAGTGAATGGTTATACAGACTGGCGGAGGTCATCTTTCACTGAGGGAAACCACACGTTTGTTCCTGATAGTTGCTGCAAAGAAGTGAAAACAGGTTGTGGAGTGATACCAGGTGGCACAGATACCAGTAAAATCAACACTGGGGTAACTATATACCTTGGCTAGTACCTAGAAGTTTTTCTTGCTTTGTTGAACACATCAAATCCCGAAAGTAGGGTCTTATTTAGACCCAATTTCTATAAAAATGCGAAAATCAAAATGTAACATTAGAGGCTAAAAAACTTCAAATGTAGCAAAATGGTTATTAACGTACTTTTTTTATTAGAGAATTGATACACATGCTATTACTAGGGTATGAAAACTGACTATCTGGCAATTGTTGATGAGTTGTGTGAAAACTGGAGTAGAATGGGCATCAAATACCACAAGTGTCAGAATGGGTTGACACAAAGTTGTGAAGCGATGGCTTTGTTGTTGGAGCAGGTAGCTGAGTTTTCCATCTTTTCCACAAAGCCTAACCCAATAACCCAACAGAATAGTCGACTGAGATGGTGAAGGAACTGGTGCTTTTTACTAACATTTGGCTACTTTTGACAACCCACTACTTTTGACAGAGCGTTTTCCTCCCACCAGTGTGGCCTGGGTTGAGTTTGTAGTTGGTTCTCGTCTTGCCTCAAGAGTTTTTCTCCGGGTTCTCTGGTTTTCCTCCCTCCACAATAACCAACACTCCAAATTCCAGTTCGTTCAGGAGAGAGGACCTGCATGAAAACCAGCTAAGGCTGATGTCGCTTCCTCTCTAAACATTGTAATTTATTTTATTGAAATGAATGCGCGCGCTCTGATTGGTCGATCAGCTATTGTTTATTGTGCCAGTAAACTCATGGAAATTTCGCGTGTCTTCTGAATTATTATTTAAAAGCAATAGACCACAAGTTTCTATGGTTTAGAGGCAGATAAACCACTTGGGATGTTGGAAGAACACTCGAAGAATTCGTAAATCTTTCGCCTGCGGCCCGTGATTTACGAATTCTTCTCGTGTTCTTTCAACATCTGGCGTGGTTTATCAGCCTATAAACCATAAAAACTCGGCTTGTATTCTATCGCTTAAATAACCCTGAAGTGTGTGGTTCTAGGTGTTAGTGGTCTTTTACTAATGTGCAACCAATGAAAATTGACATCAAGTGCATATTCATTTCAGGGATGTTACCAAAAGACACTTGATTTACTCAGAGACAACTTGATTATTATTTGTGGAATAGGAGTTGCAGTGGCCGTCATTCAGGTCAGTATGTATATATTTTAACCACCACGTTAGGTGATAAATAAGTAGACATTCAGCATGGTTTGTTAAAAATCTGCTAAGTGGTTCTCTTATCATCCATTTGCTGATAGAACACAGAAAATAATGTACAAATGCTTCCCTTGATAGGATCATATTCTTGATTTTCGACTAACACTTTCACAGTGCGACTACTCGGAACCCGGCCACTTGGAACAAAGTTAACCAATCAGAAAGTTACTTGAGAATTCACAGAGACAGCGATCCTTTTCTCAAATAAACTAATAACATTGAAGAATGCGAACAATAGCTCTTAACAAAATTGAAAACCCAGCATTGAACAAAGTGTGAAGTGTTACGAACCTCTCAGGAAACTTTGCCATTTGCTGATTGGTTAGTTTCGACTCTAAATTTTGTAGACCTTTCGCGTTTAGTTGTCACAAGATGAGTTTTCAAGCTAATTTTTTTCAGAGAGATTTACAATTATGATAATTCGCCGTCAAGGATTGAGTTTCTACTAATGTATATGACGCAGAGGAGTCGATAGTACTGATGTCTTCATGTCAAATAGACCCTTATTACTTGTTATCATAAGAAAGCTACCAGTACATTGTTTCTCATTTTACATTTTGATTGGTTAACTTTCTTCTAGGTGGCCCAGTTCGAGTACTCGCGCTGAAATGGGGTAACAGTCTCTTAGAAGGCAAATGCTAAATTGTTATACAGTGAAAGCTCTTTTTAACAGACACTCTCGTAAACGGACAGCTGTACTTACGATCGCCCTCCCAAAACACCGTTTGAACTCCCATACAAACTCTGTATTTACTCATTCCCTTAAGCGGACGTTCCCGTAAGCGGCCACGGACACTTTGAGGGCACACAATTTAAATTTTTCCTTTGTTTTTAAGCTCTCGTGAGCGGACACCCGAAAGGAATTGGTCTGACTATGAAAGATATCCATAGACTTTTGTGAACTGTATTATAAATGCCCAAAGAAATGCGTTTTTTACCCTTTTACGGTTTTGTTTGTGATTTTCTTAATCTTCCAAAATTTTCACAATACATCGAATCGGACGGGATATGAATCTTAAACCCGAGAAAAGTAGGTGTGTGAAGGCAGTTTTTTTAGACTTTTGCAAATGCATGTCTTTCACCGCTGCGGAAAAACTGGTCAGATAGATTTCCCTGAAAGACGAGCTCCAGTTAAAGTAAAGTAGTTATTACCAGTCTGCCGAATTTTACGGAATGTTACCGAAGGAAACGCGAAAACATTTACTTTCAGTTTTGCTTTTTGTGCTTATGTTGACGTCATAAAATATCGAGAAACACTGACGTTTTCCTTTGAGTGCGCGCAGATTACTTGAGCTTTCGTCCTCAGCTGGCGTGCAATCTAAAAAACTATAGGGAGCCACCTTAAACAGTTATACAAAGAGTGAAATGTAAGATAGCCATTTTTGAGGCCCATTGGGGTACTCTCTATGATAATATAGAGAGTTTAAGCATGACGTTCACGGCAAACGGCAAAGGGTAAAGATTACCTCTTAATTTGTGTTCTTTTCTTCTAATTCGTAACTAAATCACACAAAAATAGCAAAATGTTTCCTGCTATTCACCGCAAATACAAATATGTTGACTGTACTACAGACAGCTGAAGACAGACGATAAAAGTTTCATTTTTGCCGTTTGCCGTTTGACGTAACGTCATGCTTGAACTCTCTAATAATATCCATGGAAGTTACACGAAAGCGGTTATTTCTCCCGTCCAAAATGGTTCAAAATAAAAAAAAAAACAAGAACAAAAACAAAAACAAAAAATAAGTAAATAAAAAGGTAAGGCGGGTAAAGACCTCGAGCTGGCGGCTGAGCCTTCCCGTATGAAACTTTGTTGATTACCCTTTCCTTGGAGGAAGTCTACCAGGCAGCTCTTTGGCTGTTTGTTGCTAATCTGATTGTTCGTTTTATTTTTCCCCTGACAGCTTCTGAGCATGATATTTGCCCTGGTCATGATATGCAAGATTAAAGACCAAAGCACGTATGCTTAGCAAGGGAAGTTTACCAGAGAGCATTGCCGTTATGCCGCACTTCTTCAATTACGTTTGAGAACGGTGTTCCTTAAACAAAACAAGTAAATACATAAATAAACACAAGAATTTTTTTTATATAGGAGATGAAACGAAAAATGTCGGAAAATTGATCTTTTCACTAATGGCTTTTTTATTTATACTTTTGAATTCAGCTTTTTATTAAATCATGGATTCTTTTTTTGCGTAAAATATAGTTAACAGAACTGTGTATGTGTAAACTATCACTATTTATTACTATTTAAACAGTTTTTTTCAGCAATAAGAGTTGAATTTGGAGTGTTACTAAGACACTCAAGTTTTGCATGGTCATCAGAGGCAGGCAGACTTGTTGATGTGACATGCTGGGCTGCGTATACAACTTAGAATGACTGGAAACTGTAAAAGATCGGAAGAAAGTTTGTCATAACCAGTTTGAGTATTTATAAGCGGATTATCTGATGGACACTTGTTATTTAAAGTTCGTGTGCCTTTTTTCCTCGACTAATTTATAATATTTATACCGCATTTACTTACAGCTTAGAGAAATCCCCCGCTAGGCAGGCCAAAATCCGCGGTTTATAATTTTATAGAAATAGAAACTTTCGTAGAAGTAATCGTGTCAAAGGATCTCATCTCTTTAGAATTACTGACACAGTTTGGGAGAACGCGAAAAAGCTCTGGACAAGGATCCTGCTACTACAACATTTCTCGTTCTCCGAAACGTTTACCCTTTTATAGCTATAATGAACTGTTTAACGCTATAACCAATTTTTTCTGTTCTGTTTTTGTATTCTTTTTGATATTTGCTCGTACAGGTTAATCACTATAAGAGCGAGGGATTTTTAGAGGGCTTACGGCTGAAACGACCGTCTTTTTCCTCGGTGGTTAATTTCTTTTAACAGCATCGTGTTGATAAGTATTGTCCGCCGCGGCAGCACAATATGGTAGTTTCTTGAGGAGATGATCTTTCACTTAAGCATTAAGGTTCTCACGTTCCCAAGAGATTCGATTTATTTGACAAATAAAGAAGTCTAAGCCGTGTATTACACTATGATAAAACACGACGGGCATTTGAGGTCACGAGGTTAATGTAGAAAACAAGAGCCGCAAGCGAGCGTTTTCTACATTCCTCGAGTGTTTTCAAATGTCCGGAGTGTTTTATCACAGTGTAATACACGGCGTAGACTTCTTCATTTGTTTATGATATAGAGGTAATGTGGCCAAAAACAATAAAACACGCTTTTTCCATGTTTTATACTCTAATAAAACATGGGCTTTTGACCAATTAGAGCGCACGCAGGGTCATATCTATAACTGTCGTTTAAAGCTCTTAAATAGTGCTATGCATTGTACAGACATCTTTTATATTTAGATCATGTCGCTGTTAAAAATTTCCAGACCTTTCAGTGGAATCCAGATTTCTCAAACCTCCAAGAAAAACGAGAATTGTCAAAGCTAATCAAGAGATGATCATGCTGTCTTGAACAGATCCAAAGGAAACCACTATTGGTTCAAGCTATCGGCAAGTAGAGAAATCGAGGGCTCGAGCTGAATTGGGACTCAACTGTAGTTTAGAACTGCGCCCTTTTTGTACAAGCACTTTCCAGTTTGTGTGTAATGTGTTCGTATTACAGTACTTAGCTTTGAACTGAAGTTGTAATCTGAGAGTCTGTAAATCTTGTGAAATGTTCTTTTATTAAATTAAATTGGAGAACTGAACTTGTTGTGGTCCGCAGTTTTGTGTTTTAAGGCGGTGTTCCCTATTGACCTTACAACTTTTCTTGTAGTGCAAGTGCAACTTATTTGGGACCATTTAGCGTTAGGACGTTGATTGCTATTCGCTTTAGAAATGGAGAAACTTGAACATCTTGGAACATAAGTTAGAAGTTGTTCTTTTATAATCCATCAATACTGTAGTAAAGCACCAAAAATAAGCACGATACCAGGAAAAGCTTGCCCCTTGGGTCGGCAGACAACTTGAGAAATGAATTTGGCCATTTGACTAGATGGCCGCTTGGATGTTTCACAACCGAAATGATTTAGTCTTATTCACGGGAGACCAAGGGGCAATTAGTGTCTTGTTCTTGAATACAGTCGAACCTCCCGTAAGCGCTTTAGATTGTTCCAAACCACGTGTAGTTCATGTGTTATGTTTGTTGCCGCTGTCTGCATTTCATTTCTTGTTAAATTGAAATGGCCAAAGAACAAGAGTGTTTATGAATCTCTAATGTTGTCTAAACGTTAGGAGAACTGAACATCAACTGTACTCAACTTATAAGGATTGAATGGCTAGCTTTACGTTTGACAGCCCTATTATATTGATGGTCATTTACACGTTAACTGTTAACTGTTCTTGAGTGAACAGTAAATCAGTTCTAATTTTCTGTAATTATAGACTGATAGAGTACAGTGTACGTGCATTTTTCTTTAAATTTTTAAATGTTTTACTGATTCATGTAAAAAATCAATTTCGAAAAAAAAAATCCGGTACATCCCAATGAGAAATTTCCGTCTTTTGTACTACCAAGGAATGCGATAATATTACACACCTTGTTATCCAATCCTCCGTAGGAAAAAAGATGGCGACCGGTACATTTACCCATAGTTCTTAGCGCACGAAAACCTTAACAACGTTCATAAAAACGTACAGAAACGTTATAAAATCTTCAAACCTAGGCTACTTAATGTCCTTGGAACAGGGACGAATACTGTAAAAGAAACTGGCTTTCTTTGTGCCTTATAGGCTGTGGTAGGCTCGCAGGGCGTTGTGGTAAAATGTACAGCTGCCATCTTTTTTCCTACGGTGGATCGCTGGTCTATTTTCTCTCATGATCAAGTGGTCGCTTACAAGAAAATTTGAAACTTTTAGCTCTACGGGTGGTCGCGGTCGCTTACGAGAGGTGGTCGCTTACAAGAGGTTCCAAACACAGTCAGATTTGACTGGGAAACGTTAGTATTTTGGAAAACAGGTCGCTGAGGAGAGGTGGTCGCAACCGGAGGTTCGACTGTGGAGCAATTGTTAATTATAGCCAACTTGGCTCTGCGCGCCTCGTTGGCTATCTACCATCTCATATCTATACGCGCGCACATGAAATAACTGTTAATTATATACCGGTGAAGCTCTTTGGAGCCAAAGTCTGACCCCTCGCCTACGCGGAACCGTTTACCTGGTCACGCTCTTTGGGCTCGTCACGCAATCGTGCGTGAATGACAATTTCGAGCGCAGGTCAAGATGGCTGGATATTGGCCAAATTCTTTTTTTTTTTTGCGTGTTTATGGACCGAGACGGAGTCGAGGTCCATAAGCTCGCCAAAAAAAGAGCGAGGCCAATATCGAGTCATCTTGACCGAACAAGCGTGGTCAATAAAGGATCTGTTATGTAGCTTGCGGGGAATTTTTCTTGCGGGACACAGCGGGTCGTCCCGAGCGGTCAAGATGGCGCCATCTTGCCAGCTCGCAGCGCAGGATTTGGTTCGTCTTGCCCACTCACTGAGCCAGCCATGAGATAACAGGTAGTAGAGCGTCGTTGGCTATATAATCATCACATATCCAGCAAACGCGAGTAGAATCATAATTTTAATGAAAAACGCCCCCTATCTTGAAAACTAAAATAAAAGAATAAAAAAACCGAAATTATTATAAATAAATAAATAAATAAATAAATATACATTATAAGTCTTTTTTCAGCTTTTTTTAAAAATATATTTTAGCCCGGCGATTGAACTCGTGTATGTTATCGCATAATCTAAGTGAGGTAGGCAAGGAATTAAAGACCTTTGAGATGCAGGCTTGTGCGTAGTGTTAAGTCTGATGTCGCTGTTAGAGCGGAGACTCCTTGCAGATACATACTGCTGTAATCTTAGGTGTTGAGGCCAGTGACTGTGATAGACTGAGTTAAACGCTGATTCGGCAATACAAAATGAAAGTCTCGTCTCTCGCTTACCATACTTGTAGAGCATCGCATAATGGCTCAGTTATCTAATGATCCAGTTTTTGTTAATGATCTCATTTCCAACAAGCGTGAGCGGAATAATTGTCCATTAAAAACGCATCCAAAATGTAGACAACTGAAAAAATAATCAATAAAAAACGTGTTCAAAAATTACGGGTACGCTTACCATATTCGTAGAGCATGGTATAACTATAAATAATAATATTTAGTTCATACGACGGTGTTCTCGCTGATCGCATAAATTGTACGAGCCCTGGCCATTTTGACCGAGTCAGTTATATCCTGGTCCATGACATTGGGTTAGGATGAGGGCCCACGGGAACCGATCACTTTATACCCGAGGCTAGTAGCCGTACTTTAAACAAGAACATTTCACCTAAGAACATTTCATTTCAAGAACATTTCACCCAATCCACCACTTAAATTTTGCAGATAAGGGATCAGTTTGTTCGAATATTTTGCTATTCCCAACAGACGGTATTTGTGTACACCACAAAACATGCGGTCTGAATTTTTACACGTGACGACGCGAACTCACGTGTTTGAGACTTCGCGTGACATCATATTACGTGTGAATTTTCTCCCGCTGGCGCGCAGTGGAACACGCGAATTGAAGGTGGATATTTTTAAAGCCGGATATCAGGTTTAAGTGTTGATTGTTTTCGTTAAAAGTGACTTAATTTTGTAATGAACTTATTTTAACACTTGCACAGACTTCGCGTGACTCCAGGGCGACTGAGGTAAATTGAGTTTTACTAAAATTTTGATGCGGCCGACAGATATTTAAATCCGTTGTTTTACTTGTAACATAATTGTCAATAAAAACAATCTGAAAACATGAATGAACAATTCGAGCAAAAATGTAAATTTTGAACCGGTGCACCCGCACGTAAAATGTCTCGTGTTCGTGTGTTATATAACGTTCAAAGTGTAGTCAGGCATTCAAAGTATGATGTTGAAATAAAGATGGCGGAAGATGAAACAGCACTTTCCAGCAATGATGAAGTCAAAAAAGCTTGCTTGCTTAGGAACCAGAATGAAAAGAGGAGGCGAGATAGGTTCAATAACTTAGTGAGTGAGTTATCGGTCGCCCTTCCTGTAACTGGGAAAAAACTGAGCAGAAACAACGTTCTTAAATACGCGATAGAACACTTCCGCCAGGCGAAGCAACTCGCAACGAACTCGGCAGAGTTGAACTCCAGGAAACTGTATGGAAGGTGGCAACCCGATTTTATCACGAGTGAAGAATTCCGTCAGACCATCTTCGATGGACTGAATGGTATTGTGATGGCTGTCAGTGAAACCAGCAAAATATTTTTTGTGTCGAGCAACGTGTTCTCCTGTCTCGGATACGACTGCGAGCAGCTGTTAAATAACAGCATTTTAGACCTGGTACACCCAGAAGACCAACGAATGATCTATTCACTGTTAACGTCTATCCGTAGAAGCAGTGCAGACAGCAGCCACAACCCTCCGCAATTGTTTACTTGCCGGTTTCGTTGTGGCCCGCAGAGTCACGGGTGTAACAACAGCTTCGAAGCTTTTCGCTGCGTGGGAAGGAGTTTCCGAGGAGTGGATCACACCGACGGAAACGACTGCTGTCTAGTGTTGTTTGGTCGAACAGCATTTCTTCCAACAGTGAATCATGCTATTGTGCTCTCTGATACGGAAACCGTCTCCAAATTTACCACTAGGCTAAATAAAATGTGGAGGTTCGAGTGTGTAGAGAGAAGTACCACATTGGTCCTGGGTTACTATCCATTTGAGTTACTGGGAGCTTGCTTCTATGAGTACTGCCATGACGAAGATTTGGCCAATCTTACAGAGTATCACAATATGCTCCCTTATTCGGGAGTAATAACAACCTGCTGTTATCGTCTGCTGACCAAAGGGCAAGTTTGGATTTGGGTGCGTAGTCGTTGCCATGTTTCCTATAGTCAATTGAATTCAAAACCTGATTCTGTGATTTGTGTGACTTGGCCCATGAAAGGCACTGAGTTCAATATGTTAAATCAAGAGGAAGTTTTAGACAGGGATCGCAGACTGTTTTCCCAGATTCTTGAAAAGAATGGAGAAAAACAGCCCAGTTCAAGTTCTGGTGCTCAGAATGCAGTCTCGTCATCATCATCGTCATTATCAACCCAGGACACACAAAAAAATGCAGAACAGAGCCACATGACATCCTCAGTGAAAGTGATAACAGTGAATCCTGGAGTCCAGTCACACACAATGAATGACAACAATGACTTCCTTTCGACAACTCCTGACCAATGCTCCCAGGGCTTGGCTGGTTCGCAGTCTGTCTCAGCTATGTGGTCTTGTGATACTCATGTAGACAGCACTGCAATTTTGACGCAAAGCAATGGTCATTACATTTTGAATGGCTCAGTGGACCAACCAATGGAAAATGTGGATGTGAACAGTTTGTTGTTAGAGGACTATGTTGAAATGCCTGAATCGCTCTCACTTTCACAATGGGCGATACACTTACACCTAAGAGACCAATACAAAAGTCTTACTGAATCTATACGACAGCAATCAGAGCAGATCTCTGTTATTCAAAGGCAGCTTGCTATTCAGAAGGAATTATCTGAACTCAGTGATGAACTGGAGATGCAAGAAAAACTAAAGAAACAAAATCTCCACAACACTGTTGAAGAGACCAGAGCTGTTATTCATCAAAAGATGAAAGAACTGCAAGATTGTACTGTTGCAGTATAGCATCAGCTACTGCGAAAACATTTCCAGTCATAAACGACAGGCCAAGTCAACTGGCCAAGGTACACTGTATTTAATACATGAGATATGATTTCACTGCCACCACCACAATTTCTGTATTGTTTCCCTCCCAATCACTGGGAGGGAAACCACTGCTGCTGCCTCTGCTATCAACACAGGTCTGGTGTTTCCCTCTATGATCACTGACACTGGCCACCACTACTGCCACCACCACAACCACAACAGTTTTATTGTTTCCCTCTTCTACTAACATGGGCCACTACCACTGCTACATTCATTCATTCGTTCGTTCATTCATTCATTCATTCATTCATTCATTCATTCATTCATTCATTCATTCATTCATTCATTCATTCATTCATTC
>Ga0126339_10000198_pt1 | contig 27760 bp, 21 predicted proteins | sample OrbTmetagenome_2_FD_92532 | JGI IMG/M metagenome (GOLD analysis project Ga0126339, IMG submission 92532) | Coral microbial communities from Petempiche,Puerto Morelos, Mexico - Orbicella T R C metagenome | ecosystem: Host-associated > Invertebrates > Cnidaria > Coral | place: Petempiche,Puerto...
AGTCAGTAGTCATAGATTTTTTGTCAGTGTTTTCGTAGTTTGAACTCGTACATGGCTCATTTGTTTGCTCGCGAGAACGAGCATAAACTTTGTTTATTCAGGCAGACTTTCAAGCAATATAATTCGTGGACCGATCTGCTCCGAAAACGATCGACATTTTTGTTTGTGAGATGAACTTATAAGGCGTGATTCTTTCCAAAACGTTCTTCACAAAACACTGCATCCTGTATATTTCGTCGTTCACGAAGAGCAATCACACGATGAAGCAAGCTGTCGTATTCTCACCTGCAGTTTCCACTCTCTACGCTAGGAACGCCTGGAACCATGACCCCCTTCTGACGACCAAGACCTAGAAACGGCCTTGCATTTTATGACTCGGGCTTCCGCGTAAAAATCGCTACATTAAGTTCCTGTGGCACCATTGTATCTTGTTTTATTGCTGATATAGTCGTACGCTAGCGCATTTTTTCAACACGCCTTATTTCGAAAACGAGTCCGGTGACCCCCACTTTTTTCACTTTTTGACCGGTCGATCTTTGCTTTACTACATAGGAAGTTTTAGCATGTTCCAAAATGTCTGTACGTGGGAACATTCTATACATTTGGGCGCGGACTTCCTTAAACGTTCTACACCGAGAAGTTGACACTTAAAAGCTCTTTGTGCTGTTGCGAGCTTCTGTCAAAACAGGGCTTTTTGCATCTTAATTTGCATGAGTGGTTATAATTGAGACTGTGCATCATTAACACTCTCATCGCTGAGTCGCATTGAATAGTATAGTTTTATTTTGTCTGTTAGTTTGAATATTTAACGGCCAAGCACTCTGCGCAATATTTTACAATTCTCGAAATGTTTCAAAACTTGGAAAATGTGTAACAAATATGCGATTTACTGATTTATAACTAGTTAATAACTAAGTTCCATTTGTACGGGATAATTGCTATGTGTTTTGGTTTTTTTGAAAACTACAATTGATTAGGACGTTCCGCGGTCTCTTTCTGTGAAGTGACGAAATGACAGGATATTTTTCGAGTTAACGTCATCCGGTTTGGTTTGGATCCAATTCATTTCAGATTAAAATTTTATAGTTTTTCATCTAAATTGCTTCGGCCAGTTAATGACTTTTTTTGAAATGCTTAGCTTCAAAGGGCTTTTAGCTGTTTGTTCCGTGTGAATAAAAGCCATAAATTTCTATTCTCTTGTTTGCTCTTGTCTGGCCCAGTAAGGATGCATTGATAGCATAAATAAGGGAAGCCGAAAGGATAAGGACACCTGCAGTGTACATGTTGAGTTGCCCTATAGCAACAGTCATTGCTTTGCATACAAATGACAGGTGAGTCTTAAAATATTCCTATTCGAATACTTTAGAAACACCAAAGCAGTAATAATCTACCGCTGTCAAAAATTCTGTTTGCAAAACAGAAAACTGAACTCCGCCATCTCTCAGAGTATGATTCAAGAAAGAATTACAAGGTATGCTACTCTAAGTGTTGTTTTAAAACATTTTACATCAAGTGAAATAACGTTGCGCTCCTGTTCTACTCGTAAAGCTCCGATTACTCGCGAATGATTATCTCCACAATGCAAGAATTCTTATATAGCAGAAATGCTAGTTCTAATCCATCTTGTTTTAATGTATCGAGTGTCGAATGGCGACCAAAAATTCTAACTTCTTGCGTTCCACTCAATTCGTCGTCGGTATTCACGTCTTGGTAAAATTAACAATACGTTTTTGTAAAGTTTGCCCGACGGAATACCAAGTGATCGTGTTCAGTGAGTCAACCGTTGGAACAAAACCTTCAAACGAATACGGTCATTCTTTGATGTACATAAGCTGAAGTATTATGAATATGAACAATGAAGGTGTTTCCTCCGCTTTTTGCAAATGTCGTTCAAATCCTCTTTTCTTTTTTTTTTTTGAACAAAAGAAAACACACAAAACAACAGGCTTTTTAATTTTTCAACTTTCAACGTACATGACACATTAAAATTCAAATCGTTGCAATTTAAATTCTATCACAGACAATTTTTAATTATTTGAATATCACCATCACAGGTAAGATAAATACTACAAAATATTGACCGGGCCTTCGATCTTGTTGTATATTGCACAAATAAAAAGTACAAATAAAAGTGAAGCCATCTTCATTCGTTTCAATGAAATATTTTACACCTGGACACAAACATTTTCAAACATCGACAAACTGTTTTATTTCTCAATGGATATTTCCAGATCAACCTTTAAATTCAACTACGAAATTCTAATACACCTTCTGGACAGTGATTAAATGAATGTTAAATGTTAATCCTAGAGAACTGGTTGGAAAAGAGAGTATAATTTTTCCCAGTTAATGGCTTTTTAAAATTGCTTTCACTTTCTGACTACACAGTTTTTTGATGTTGTATCGGGCAAAATGCTTAGACAGTGTTTTCTCATTGGGCTTATAAAGACGAAAAGAGTGTATGATTCTAGTGATTCCTTTCATCCAAAGACCTTTCTTGCCGAATCTCGAGCTTTGGGGAAAAATTGCCCCAGTTTGTTTTCCCATCGTGTTGACAACAATAACTCACCTACAAGCAAGTTTCTGTTTTGCTTACCACACGCGTACAGTTCCCGTGATTTCGAAATCAACACACTGTTTGTTAATGAATCAAGCTATTTTCTGTAATAGTCTCACACACTGGGTACCTCCCATAGCTTTAACATCACAGCTGTGCCAATATTTTCCTGCAGGATCATCTTGTTTTGTTTTAGGCACCAAATATTTTTCGAGCGTTCATAATACTACTGGCTTGTAAACAACAGTCCTGAGAAACATATTGTCCAGAAGATAAGGTTTATCAATGAAACCCCCTAAGCTTAAAAGAAACAAAGAAAGCTTTAAAAAATAGGATAAAGGTTCCCGATTATTCGAGAATATTGTGTAACACAGTGACGGCCGTCGCTTGTAACACCTGAATCTACTTGTTGACTTTGACCAGAGAAGAAAACCTTGAATTTTAAGATCGTGTTAACGAGCGTAGTTGTGTGTGACAATTGTATCTTGTAAATTTTCGTTTCACAGGAATTGTCGTCTTTGTTCTGGTATTGAGAATACAGGAACTGATCGTTGACAGGAGATAGCCAAAATAAGATCAAATTCTCTCAAATGATATTCCAAGATATAAATTACCGAATGTGTGCTTACATTACGGTCCGTAATTTTTCACAAGCCAATAATATGTTGTCAGTATTGTTTCCACAACTATATTTTATTTTCTATCTTATAGCTCAGTAGATTTCTTCATTATCATTCAACTGAGGGGATAGGGGAGGGGCACATCAGCCTAGTCCCTAGGCGTTCTCTGGCTCTCGACTGCGAAGAACATGTAAGGGCCTGGGACAAGTTAATTGGCAATGTCTTGCAATTTAGTGAAACGCGCAAGTAGAGAATTGTATTATCATATCAGGCTTTTTAAACTTTTCTCCAGTTAGCAACAATTTTCACAGTTTTTTTTTCAATTCAAAAAAAAACAACAACTCACAAACAACTATTTTGCATCTCAAACAAACATTACACCTGTACGGGGACACACTGCAAATAAACAAACTGCGATGAAACAAACATTGAAAGTCACTCAGGTCCTACATAATACGTTACACATAGGAATCTATGACAGCTTATAATTATATTGTTTTAAGCAAAGCACGTTGTGGTTAAATGTATATAATTTAAACGTTTCGAGTACAAAAAACACCGGAAAGCAACGACATTCATGTTCAAAAGGGTTAAGGCGGGCTTGAATTCTTGAAAATTGGTAGGAACGGTATTACAATAAAAGAAAGTTCGTTTTTTAACTTCCTGTCGCCTTAACGCTTTCAATTAAGATCTCTTTTAATAACACAGCAGCTGTAGATGATAAGTTTTGACAGTTATCTGCCTGGTAATGTACCAATACTGTCATTAGTTGGAAATAAATAGCTGATCTCTGTTGTAGATAATTTTGATGGAAGAAGAATTGGATTGAGAAATGCATCGTTAATATGAGAAGCCTTCGTTGTCACCTGCTTAGAGGATAAAATTACCGCTTATTTTTATCCCACGTACAGCTGTATTAACTAATTGTATTTCATCACGTCTCAGCGCGGTGTGAAGCCCATGTTGCTAATTGCGCACGTTTGTTCTCTTTTAGAAATATTTTGCCCAGTGAGAACTCTCACCGTTTGAATTAAACCTTGTTTTGGCGAGAGATGCTCAAATATTATCCCGTTCACGGCCATGCCTTTTATTAGACGAAAGCGCTTGTGGAGTAAAGGCAAGGAGGGTGTTTATGTTGTGAGCGCGAATGTACATGATCTATCTTCGGGAAAAGAGGAATCAAAGACGCGCAAACGATCTTACGACTCAGACACAAAGACCAGCATCAGCTCTAGGGGCAGTATAGCGTCACCTGACATAGATGACGACTCCAAACAACATCACCATTCCAGAAACAGCTCGCTTGGTAATGAATACGGCTCGTTAGACTCACTAGAGGACGCACAAGTCTGGGACTCAATCTCGATGGACCAGAAAGCAGTGCGACTCCTTTCTACTCACAGAAGACAGTCGGTGGATCCAAAACAGATTCAAGTCGAAGTGCATCAATACGACACAGCAGCGAGCCCTGAAAGACGCGGCGAGGAGGAAGATCCACACGTGGATCCCATGGACGAGGAAACACTCGCTCATGTACATAACGTTGTGGCATCCATCTTGGAAAGATACAAACAAGACGGCAGTGATTCGGACAGTTCGACTGCTGTTTCCGAAAATTCTGAGTTAGATTTTAATGTTTCTTCCGATGAGGAATCGGAACTCAATGAGGAGAAGGGAGAAGTGTTTGATTTTGATGCGCACATTAAAAAAATCTGCAAACGCGACGACGGAAGCGACAGCGAGTCCGATGGAAATGAGAGCGTCACATCTGAAAAAGCCTACAAAACTGCCGTACGAAAAGCCATGAAAAAAATCAAGCGGGAGCGTTTGGATGAACTAACCGAGTCGGACAAAGAATCCGAGAAAGGTTCGGAAAACGAACGATCTCCGAAAAGCGACGACAATTCTTCCTCGGAATCCAGCGACCAAGATGGCGACGAGAGTGACTCGTCTTCGGGAGAAAACGAGAAAAACAGCTTTGAAATGGCTCGAGATGTTGATCCCGAAATTCAAGAACTAATGGCCGACGGATTGGTTATTGATCCGAAAAAGGGCAAGAGTGATGCAGGTGAATCTCGAACCGTTTACAGATATTACATGAACAACGAAGGCAGGATCGATTCTGTGTCGGAGACAGCAGATAATCTGTCCGAAGAAGACGAAGGCCCTTCTACTGTGAATACGCAAGAGAATACTCTGGCGTCAACTTTAGAAGATAGTAAAGCGCAAGAACTTCGTTGGCCATTTTCCAATTTTTACGTCAAGGAAATTAACCAAGAAGCGACTTTTTCAGAGAACTGTGACGCGCTTCCATCCTACAGGTCGACTTTGGCCTCCGCATCGCATCCTGGTCGAAAAAGAAACGTAATGTTGGGACGAATTTGGTGGGTGGAGTGGTGGGCCAGAGAAGACACAAAGACAAAATCAAGCACAATGAACACATCAACAACCTCATTATGAATGATATCATAGTATGAAAGACTTAAGGCGCCACATAGACATATCGCCAAAATAAAAAAGGAGGGAAATGAAACAACATTTGTCAGTTCAAGCCAAATAACTTTTTCATACAATTTACCAAAAAAGGTAAAACATTGGCTTCTGACATGCTAACTGACATGTTAACTGACATGCCGATTGACGCGTGACACTCAAAATTTGTTCAACGTTTAGTGTTGAAATAACTAGTCTTTTCGTTGTAACAACAAATTCTAAAAGTTTGCTTAAGATGAATATTTCGTTTAAGCTAAAAACAAACACAGCATTCATTAATTAGCAGTATAAAACCGCTGAAACTCAGTTCATAAGCCTTGATATGTCATGGGTATCAAGATAATTTTTCTATTTAAAAAAATGGATATGCATTTGGAAACTTCTCAAGATAGTAGCAAAATAACGCAATACAGAATAACACACAGAAACGCGACGCCATATAAACGAGAGAATGTAATGTAACACAACACAGCGTGACCTCAGACGACATTCCTTTTTAACGAATAAAACTGTGGTTTGAAAAAGGGCGACACCGTTTATAACGAAACACAATGTAAAACACAATGGCGGTGCTCCGTTAAACGTATGTTAAACAGAATGTAAGACAACAAATTGTGACTAATTTTGAAATAGCGTAACGCAACATAAAGTGACCTAACCTCAACACAACTTAGCCCAGGATAACTAGCAAAAATTGAGAACATTTGAAATCTATATTGCTTACTTTATTGATTAGCAAAATCTAAGATTTTTTGGTTGTTCGATTGTTGTGATATTGGTTATAGGAATAGGTTTCATAAAATAAATGTAATAACAACTTGGTAAACTGAGTAACTACTCTCACTTCTAGTCCTAAACGCTAGATGTGCCTTTCATATCTGTGTGAATCCCAAACTAGAGCTCCGTTTTTAGAAGTACACTTAACTTTTGATTTAAGTCCACTTTGCAACTTGTTACTGATACTGTTTGTATGTTTTACCCACACTGAAGATAAGAAAGAGACAATTTCAACAAAATCAAACTCTCGCAACACACTTCCATATATCTACATACTGTAGAAATTAAAACCTCTACACATGTTTACTTTTAATTCTGAGTTAGTGCTAGTAGACTTTGGAACAACTGGGTACAGATTGTTAAATGTTTATTGCTTTTGCGATGTGCCTGTATGACGTCACAACTCCTTGTGAGGTTCCCTGTCAATCAAAGCATACTTAAAACAAAATATTCTCGTGATGAAATAGCTGCTACACTATTTGTCGTGTTATAAAAGGTTTAGCAAAAGAAACGAAAGAGAAAGAAATGTCAAAGTTTAAAGTCCTCTTTGTCGCTGTGACTTATATGGTCAAATGAGGTTTTCTGTATAATGAAATGTGTCAATTGTGTGAGAATTTTCTCCACGTTCTACAATTAGAAATATCTGCACCTCTTATATGCATCACAAAACTGTAAAATCCACCAATAGTAAAATTATTCCGGCTTCTAGAAAGATATCACTGACGTGATTAGGTATAGGGGGACTTGAGCTTTCGTGCTTTATTTTTATTGCAGGTCTGTATTGAGAGCCGTTAGTACTGGCTTGCTCGACCTGGTTTTATTATAACCGCAAAGAAACATGGATTGCATGTCAAGTTCCTTAGAAATATACTCGAAAATGTTGTCAAAGTAGTCATACCCTTAAGGTTGGCATGCATGTCCTTGAAAATGCTATTTTGGTACAGCAAATAGTCAAATATATGGCCATTAGGAGCAAAGTGAGAGTATGGTTAAGAGAGCGAAGGTTTATAACTGAGTCGAATATCAACCGGTTAATAACTTGGAATATAACACTTCACAACAGCGTGGGTGTGTTGTTGATGGTTTGTTAATTATAAATATCGCTGATACAAGGGAGTATTTGCTTCTGCAATGATGATTTGGCTTAAACCACAACATCTAAGCAACCATTGCTTTGTCTTTGGTTCGGACTTCTTGGGGCCACTCAATTGAAACCGTTTTTATCTACTAAAGTTCTTCAAAAAAGATAAAAACAAAAGCACTTCCTTTCTCAATATCTCAGTCACGCCATTAAAAGCACTCTTCCGTCAAAACAAACTGAAACGTGTTTCTAATACATACAAAAACACAAAGTTTTTGCCGAGTGACGCATTCCAGAATTAACCTCAACAAACACGTGTGCAATATCTGTTACAGATGTTCCATTCAGAAGGCGGTATGAATATTTGTTCAGACGCAACCTTAAGAGCCCTGCTTGGCGACCGGCGCTAGAACTTTCATTGTAATAACATGAAGGTTCCGGGCGTTGCGCCCAAAATGAATTTTTGGCCCGTCTTGTAATCACGGCTGTTATCTAAATAGGAAAGGCGAAAAAAGAAACGCGCGGTGTAAAACTAGTTTACTCGGACCAGGAGCCAGTCTGTCACGACAGAAGCTAAGAAAATGAAGTCTGTTGGTTTCACTGTCAATGCTTCACCTCTGCTCCCTATTCATAACATTCCAATCTGTATAGCTGACTCCAATTAACGGCAGAGCGCTAGACACATTCCTGCTGAAAGAGATGAAAATGGCGGCATTCAAACATATCTGATTCTAGCCTAAGAACATCAATCTCCAAGTTTTTGGGGGACTTTTTCAAGCAGCAGTGGAACCCCGCCTACAGCCACTCGTTAATATTAATACCCCAACTTTATTCTGGCCCAGACAAAAGCTCAGTTAGTCATTCTCTTATCTAAATTAAAGAGCCGTTCTGACACGGCCACCCCGTTAATAAGGCCAGATTTTTTTTAGCCCGTTGTTGACCGGATTAACGAGGTTCCACTGAAATTCCAATAAAACTATATCAGCTCTGTAGTTAACCACAATTTGAGGTGTTGTCAGTTGTCAGCAGTTAGTTTTTAATGGACCTCCAGTATTACACAGTTTTTAGAGATAGTTTTGTGGGCGCCTTGCAGACGGGGTCAGGGGAGTTGTGAAGTTGAGTGGGATTCGAAAAAAAACGTGTTTCTCCATTGTTTAAGGTCAAGGGCTATCCATTAAACGCTTTTATCAATTTCGCGGCCTTGAGGAAAACATTTGTTTCGCAGATCGATCGAAGCAGTACAATATATTCTCAAGTACTTTCGCCTGAAAAGAACAAAGAGGTCAGCGATAAACAGGATCCCACCCTCTTAATTTAAAGAGATTTTCCGGCCGTTGTGAACGATAGGAAAAAACGACTCACGCTTGTGACGTCGTGACAACCGGAAGTTGTCAATCCGGCTGATGATTTATAGTGGGGTAAGGTATGTTATGAAGTCATTACAAATAAACAGGAGATACAGAAAGGTACTTCATCCCTTCAGATAACGAAACCACCGAACGGGAGCAACTTTGTCTCCGGGACGACATCGTGATTTTGTCGGTTGACAAGATGGAGCTTAGCCGAAAACTGACGGATTTTGCGTTGATAAGCGTGGCGATGCTTTTTGTTTCGTTCGCGAGAGTGTCATCGCAGTGCAGCAGTGAACAAGTGAAAACGTGCCCCAACGGACTTTGCGACGATGAAACCGAGTGTCAAGGCTCGAGTTCTTCAGCCAGTGGTGTGGAGGCGATAGTGGCTATCATGAGCGTCTCTGTAGTCTTAATTCTTGGTTTAGTTATTCTCTTGGTTTATATTTGCCTTAAACAGGGGCCTTGGTCACATACCGGCGAAGCAACTGATTCGAATGAGAACACTTGCGAAAGAAGTTCTGTGGAAATTCCAGAATATATTATGCGGCGGCGATTTTCATCGCTAAGCATGGTGTCTGGACCTCCGCCATATTTCAGTCTTTTCAGGTTTATTTTGAACGAGAATGGAGAGATAACAAGCACGGTTATCGGAGAGAACTCAGTCAGAACTGAAAACACACGCCATCCTAGTGTCGCCGACCAACCACCTGACTACGGCGTACTGTTCGCACAATCTCCACCGCCTTATGATCATGTTATACAGAGTGAACAATTGACTGTAATTACAACTAATGCCAGCACCATCTCTGAATGTTAAAAGACGTTCTTGGTCTTCACTGTAGTGAAGCGGCTAAATGAATTCAGGACCGCGAAACTTGTCCATAACGCCAGAATGATCGCGAAGCCTTGTCGGCCTCCGTGAGTGTGGGTATCACTTGAAATCACCGATGTTATTTGAAATCAAGAAGGGACCATTGATAATAAAAGATGAAATGATTTAAGACGAATAGTACTATAGATTCCCACTTATGATGTCAGAACCAGGCTATCAAATACCTCGACACTGACTGTGGAATGTAAAAATTCAAGCAACCGCGCGTTGCTATGTAAAGTAGTCAACCATGGCCAAGAGATAATTTAATGCTCAGATTTTACTCTTCAATTTTACCTTTAACTTACTCTAAGCGATTTTACTTTTTAAAGCTAGACTATTGTAGAAAACCGCGTCAAACTTCTCTAGTTACGTTGCGAGGATCAGGATAATATCACGACGGTCTTTTTATCATGCCTATACCGAGCGCGTCAAAGAAACTTCGAGAGAACGAAAGTCGGCGAATGGGCACAGCGTAAAATGGGATATTAAGGTGATGTACACTTGTTGTCGTGTTATAAGAACTGGTCAAGGGCTGTAAAAAGCTGCGTTATTTGGCAGAATCTGCACATTAAGCATTTGTTTATTGCTCGCGTCAGTTTGGGGGATCCGGAAAAGGCGAGTCCGGAAAATCGACCCACAGGGTGGAAGTCAAAAGCCACGAAAAATAGATTACGTTTACTTTCTTTTGTAAGAGAAGAAATAATTCTCAAAATAGATCATAGAGTATTATGCTTCTATTATCTTTTTGTATTTTAGTTTTCGATTTCGTATCTAAATGGACAATAATTGTTGTATTATATTTGTTTCTAATGGATTAAGTGAAATGACTCTGTTAGTATTTATTAGTTTATTTTTGAGCTAATGCTCTTTGTTCATACCCAAGGTTATTATGATATTTAATTCTTTATTTATTGCGTTCAATAAAGCAATATCTGATATTGCGATTGTTTGAGTGAAAGGGTAATTTGTATGATTGATGCCTTCAGAATTAAACAATGGAAACTTAATTCACATCAAAAAAGATTCAAAAAGCGTGTTACGCATCTCGGCAGAAAAATTTAGCCCACAGATTTCTAGTTCGTCATTAATTACCATATACGTCTTAATCCTCACCAATCTTGACCTTAGTTGTTTCTTTTCAGTTTATTATTACGCCTTTGGTACGCCTTTTATCATTTCTAAAATTTGGTACCACGTAAAACCTGACGCACTACATGGTGACATGGCTGTTGGTGGTAATTCGTTTCAACATGACGCAAAATTCACGCTTCCTGTTCAAGCTTTTATTTTTTTTAACTTGGCTTTAATTACATATGCTCAGTCTGATTGTGCGAACGGATCGACTTTGATATAATTCAGGAAATTTTAGTGAAAAAAAAAAGATTAATTTTAAACTTGCCGGCTGACTCGGAATAATAATAATAGTAATAATAATAATAATAATAATAATAATAATAATAATAATAATAATAATAATAACTTTATTTGAGTGTCTAGTCTGCATACTGCATACCTTGTTTATACCACTTAGGTGTAGCCTGAATTCTTTTCTTGATGCAAAAAATATATTTATTTACATCTCTTGCTAATACTGTAGAATATGTCTCGAAAAATTGACGAATAATATCTTATGCGTTGCATGACGTCACAAGGACGCATGACGATGACGATAAAAATTGCCGACCAATCACAGCGCTCACGGGATAGTTTTGTAACGTGTTTATAGTTTTCTATGACCAGACAGTTTTCCATATAGTCATAACTATTTTAAAATTAATATGCTGACTCTTACCTCTTAATATAATCGACCTTTTGAACCCAGACGAAAATAATCTTTGAGCGTAGGAAAGAAAAAAGTAAAAAATTGCGTTTGGAGGGGAGAGTAAGGCGGCGGAAGAGGAAAGGGCGGGAAAAGGGCGGGAAAAGGGCGAGGCGAAAACGAGACACCCTGGGAACGAGGTAGGAGAAAAAAGCAAAGATTCATCGCAAATTGGTCAACTTTCTTGTTACTGAAATTATTATACTTATTTTTTTTCTATCATTGTTGAAAAACATCATAGACCTCGTCATTCGCGCAATGTTGCATTAGTAATTTCTTTTTGGAAAGCCGAGGTTGAAAAAGCCTTTCTGATCGAGGGTAAATAAAAATTAAAACATGTTACGTTTTTAACGTTTTGTTCAAACAGACCTTTCTAGAGCAGTAGATATAATTCGAGCGTCAGGAGCTCTCATCTAGCGCCTATCCTGCGTCAGCCCAGAGCTCGAAGGACTTGCGGCCTCCGTAAATAAATAAATACAAAAATAAATAAATAAATAAATAAATAAATAAAGTAAATTATCGCTTCTTATCATTCAGTTGTGACGTTGAAACCAAACTTGTTCTTGTAATGTCGATTACAAAATCTTCAGAGACAAAAGTGGACAAAGTTTCAGACAATCGAGAAAGATGTTTATCAGAAAGTGACGCAAACTACTCGGAAAAATAATACTAATCTACTGTTTTATTCGTAAAAATGTCACCTTGTCTATTTATATAAATATACAGTTACTGTGGTTACTTATTTGACACGCGAACAGTTTTGAACAGTAACATTAACATTTACATATTTATTAGATAGCTGTCTTATTGACCGTCTCTTTTCTTGTTGATATTATTCAGTAAATAAGTTTCAGTCATTTCAGGTCTAATTTAGTTTGGGCTAAAACTGAGTTCTAACCTAGTACTGCACAGACTCCCAAGTTCAGTTCGCCAGCTCTGAAGCATCTCAACGTAGTACGTAATAGACAATAGGGAAAACAGAATTCAGAGTTTGCCGTAAATGGAAAAAAGGCTGTTGTTATTGCTTTGATACGTGCTGTAGCGGTGCCTTTTATTCTCATGTAAATGAGGATTTATTAGAGTTAAGCCAACGGGAGTTAAGCGGACTTTATCGCCTCGCTGGTCAACAATAAAAACAAGAACATCCAAGTGGAACAAATGAAGAGGAAATATGTTAAGGCTGAAGTGACTAAGCAGAAACGTAAAGTAACGAGCTGCACGAAAGAGTTTGAAAAGTTTGGCGAGATACTTCACGAAAGCTTTCAAAGATGTCGCTGAATTTCGTGCTGTTCCTAACAATTTCGTTTCGGGTCGTCGCTATCTCTCTGTCTTGTCAACCGCCGCAGAACTGTGAGAATACAACAAGCAGTAACAGTACTCCAGTTGTGAACTGTGGTATGTCGAACGTTTCTTGTGGTTCGGGAAAGGTTTGTCGAGGTGGTGCTTGCATTGACGCGGAATCAGACACACCGGACGAAGGCGACGACCAGTTTCCGTCGATGGGGTTGCCATACAAAACAGAGAGCGAAACTTTGACTACTTTAAGCCCTACAACAGCAAACAAGCACGAGAAAGGGACCGAATCTTCTCACAGTTTGATTTCGGGTAATGAGGAATTCGCAATCGCACTTGTAGGCTTTTCAATACTCTTCATTAACTTCTGCTTGATTTCGTTCTGCATGGCGCGGATGAAGCGAAGAAGACTTCAGCAGCAGCAGCGCAACCAGCGCTCGGCAGCAACACAAAGCTCACAAACCGGAGACGATTGGAATGCCAGTAACATCATCAGGAGCAGGGGAATTGAGAATTTTGCACTGAACGGAGACCTCGACGGGTTCGGCAGTGAGTTTATGTATTCACCCGTGCATCTGCCGCCATATGACTTCTCCTCAGCTTACCACAAGCCCCGGCCTAGACTGGAAGACTCAGAAGAGGACGGAGTAGAGGGAGAGAGTAGCGAGAGTAGCGAGGCTGCTGTCGATACTCAGAGTATACCGGTGAATGAAGACCCCCCTCCATACAGCGACCAAAGGTATGAAGGCTTGCGGAGCCCACCAAGCTATGACGAGGCATTGAAGGGACTAGCGATAAATGTGGAGGAATGTACGTCTGGATTATGATGTTCACAACAGTCAACTGTCAGTTATTTGGATGAACAGCTACGAAAGTCAAGTAAAAAAGAAAAGGAGCGATGGAGACTTCGTGTGCCAGTGCACGTGCTGTCAAATACAATAGCTGAACTGACAAATGACCAACTACCAACGAGGATAAAGAACTATATCCACTATAGATCATCCCAAAAGACATCAAACCGCGTGAATTAAAATTCTTTCCCGGTCCATTATTGAATCAATAAGACTCCTAGAGTACATATATTTGCTTTCAATTGAGAACGTGGATAAACCCCTTAAATCACTTGCTTCGAACTAGTTTAGAGCTTTTTTTCTAGAAAGGTATTAATTTAAATTATATTATGTGTTAAGAGGACTGCTATGCTGTTGAAATGAAAGGTGTACATAGGGCTGGATGCGTCACATTTCAATCAAACGTGAGCACCTATGTGTTTCTGAATAAGATTCGGTCGCTAGTCTTCACAAGAAAGTTATGTCACTGCCTACTGTTCTAGATTCAGTTTTGTGATATGATAGTTTTGACAGTGAGAAACAAACTAAATGACTTTATTTGGAGTACCACGAGATTCTTAGGCAAAGTACAAATTCATTTTTTTTTAATCGACGTTGTCCTCGACGTCGCCGTCGTGGTTACTTAAGATCATTTCCCGGTTACGTATCTGCCTCCTGTTCGAAGGGCAATGACTTCCATCATGGCAGTCGGCCTCAGCCAGGAAATCAGTTTTGCGTTTTCCTAGCACGGCCGATAGAGAAATAATACGATATGATTGATCAGTGCTAGACTTCTGACATGTGTTTCTAACGGTCATAAATGGGACCGTTTGTTCATGTGATAGTAAATGTTTATAATTTTCGGCAAAAATTCGGTCGCTAGTCTTCATTAACAGTTACGTAATACACTACGCGTAGTCGATGTTTCTTTACGATCACGCTCGACGGACTTAGCGGAAGAGGGACTACTCGTGGTCTAGTTACGTAACTGCCAAATGTTCGAAGAGTAATGACTTCAATCACAGCGGACTCGGCGACGAAATCATTTTTACCTTTTCCTAGTGAGCCGACAAAGAAATAATATGATTGATCAGTCCTAGACATCTGACTTAAAAAGAGAACAAGCTCTGTAATGCAAAAAGAGTTAAAGAAATGGTACGGAGCAACCGAAGACTTGAAGATTGTTTTTGTGATGAAATATCAGTAAAGCACATTATGTACAGGAGAAGTTTCATTCTAAGAGGAGTTCAAGAGTCCGTTGTATTAAATACGTTTTACTGAATTTTGTACTATAAGAGAAAATAAATAAATGGTAATGAATTTCTTAGTGCCGATGTGCTTGAACGATTTAATCAACGGCACCAGACACGATTTCTTTTCACGCACGTGATATGCTGCACGTGCAATTTGTTGAACGAGGCGAATAAACACGTAGACAGGAATAAACGAGGGCGTTGTCTAAAATGTTTTGACCGGTCAAACGAAATGCTTTTCATTATTGTATGGCGCCCTACTTAAGCCTGTGTACATCCGCCCACTTATCTCAAAATAGAGTGGAGGGAGCAGATGTACACAGGTTAGGCGCCACTTAATGTTCAGTGGTGAATGAAGAAACAAGCAATGTTGTTTGACTTCTCTAAGGTGTTAATTCCCTGCAAGGATTTAGAGAGTAACAGCTCATCTTCAAGCTCTTGAATTAAAGGATGTGCCTGTGTATAAGAATACCTGGTTCTTATTGATATCTCATTCTCAAACACAAGCAAGCAAGCGTACATATGGCAAGATAGCGTCATGTAGTGTTGGCCAAGGACTGGTAAAGGACTGGTAAAGAGGAATTTCCCAGCAGCCCTTGCGCCGCCATCGATCCTTGCATGTAGTGCCTTTATATGTAGACTTGTACAGTTTGCCATTGTCTTCAATCTGAAAAATTTCATTTCAATCGACTTATATGCTCGCATAAGTCACATTTCCAACGTTTGACTACTGAGTGGTGCGAATCCGCGATTTGTCCAACGACATCCCTCCTGTATGCTGATGTTCTACCTAAGCATGTTTGCTGGGCAAGCATATATATTTTTACGATAACTGCAGAAATTCTTGCGCGCTCATTGGCTAATTTTCATTGTCAATAAGCGGACAGATACATGGTTTTTTAATTTATGTGATGCTTCAACCAGCGAGAGCGGACAATTTGACAATTTGCTATCGTAAAAAACAAATATTAGAACTCGAGTATCATAGATAACGTTGAACCTGATTGGATTTAAATATAGCCTAATCCTGGTTTATGATAGTACTCATCCACATATTTGACGCGGGCCGCGAGAAAAGATTTCGATTACACCACATAGCCTGTGACAAGCCTTAAATCGGTTGGGGAACAGCGCAAATATTAAGCGACGAGTGGAAAAAAGCAAGCATCTTGAATGAGAGCTTTGAGGCGAAAATCTTGCTGCCCAGCTGTAAAACCGGAAAACTACTGAAACAGTTTACGTAAAGCACATCGTGCATTTAGATCAACTTGGTCAGTTCACGTTTACATTATCTCAGTTATATGTCAATAAACTCTAGTTTCTAACGGAGGAAAATTAAATCACCATGTTCGCTATTGCCCACACTCTTAGCTGGCGTTTTAAAGAGACAGTCAAGCCTTCAGTGTACCATTCATTGGTATCAAAGACCCTGGAATGTAACCACGGTGTCCCTCGACAGTGTCCTTGCTCTATTTTAATTATAACTTTCCCTGTGGGCATACAATTCTGTTATCAGTGCTACATATACTTCCTAACCTGTCTCTTTTCGTATCTCATCATCCTTGATGAAGCCATATCCCTATAATCTCATAACAAATAATCCTGACTGAGGCATCTGCTACAAAGCCAGTCATTTCTCAAAAGGGATGGACTTGAAACTTCTCTCTTCCTCACTCTTGGCATTATTGCTTCCCATTTTCTTGAAAAAATAAACCCGCGAAGTTCAAAAGGCAGCGTACATAATACGTATATAAACACATATGCCAGCTGCTGTAAAATCTTATCTTGTTTTTCAGTTATACTGATTTGATGTTGGAAATTAATAGCACTAATAAGAATAATTGAAACGGAAAAGCCCTAAGGGCGTAGACAGAACCAGGCGTCAGTGCGCTTCCACTATTGTGAAAGTTGCTATTATCGGCACATTCCTTTCCTTTAATTACCAAACGTGAGACAACAAATTTTTGTATTGTAAACAATCTACTGTACTTAAGGTTGCGGGAAAGATAAACTTACGTTTTCGCTGTCGAAGAAACGAAACGAACCATCTTGAATTTGAAATGACCTCGGCGCAGATTCAGCTGTCAGATATTATTCAAACATCAAGCCAGAAAAATGATGCCAAATACCGAAGCAAAATATAACATTTTGCCGCAGCCTCAATTAGCAAAGGTCTCTTTCTGAAATTAACGGGAAGATTCTATGATAAAATACTTAAAAGTTCAATGAAGTGTTAAGTTTCTAAGGTTTAAAGTCGCCTTGGGTGTTACTGAGGTCCAATACACTCACATAAGGGAAACCAATCAAAAGCTTTCATTGTTTGTATGTTGTTTATACACCACCAAATTAAAACCCTTTGAAACGCATTCACTTGTTTAATGTCAACAAATTGTCTGCACACCGCTTAAAAGTTAACCATTTAGTTGACAGCGTTAATGTTATGCGGCGCCACAGAGCGAGATTAGCAGAAAATCTGAAATAGTCGGCAAAATTGAATGTGATTTTAATGTGCTTGACTTGCCAATCACCCGTCCAGAGGTCCTGATGTACCGATACGCTGACGAAAAAGGACCGGTGTATTAAGTTCATTACTCGGCTAATCAAGATGATATGTCAAGGACACAGCGAATCGCAATCATAAAGCGAGAATCCAGAGCTTTTATTTCGGTCTGATGATAGTTAAATTTCTTGAGGTGTAAAATGGATGGACATGTTATTGAAGTGAAATGGAAACGTTTTGTGAAGTGGATGTATGTTGTGACGTTAAATTCATGGACAATTCCAACAGTTTTCTGCGAAAATGCGACTACTCAAGCCGTTTGTGACTCCTGTGATCTTGCTCAAAGGCACAAGCTTTATAACTGGTTAGTTCTTTGCATCGTACTGCTGTTGCTGGTTCTTCTGCTCCTGTTAGTCGCATTTCTCTGCCACAGAATGTGGCCAAGGAATTCTTTGGTTCTCGAGAGAGCTGTCGGTAGGTATAATCTAGAAGAACAACAAGGTGTACTGTCCGACTTAACCCAAGTCTCTACGAGCTCGTGAGGAACTTCAAACATGCCGGCGGTGACTACTTATTTTTTAATCCATGTTAAAACTATGATGGAGCGTTTCGGCCATCTTGAACACATTCCGTAAGACGAAAGAAAAATGTCATTATGGCAAGAAAATTCTCTGCTTGAATCCATCAGTTTTGTTTCAGGTAGCATAATGCCTTCGTTTCACTGTCAAAAGTTGCTGTTAATGATCCGGCGCCATCTTTATTCGATGATATTCGACCGGCAAACCCTGTGGCATTGTACAATGTAGTGTACACCACAAATATCTTTCATGATTGAACTTTAAGGTAAAGGGCCAAAGTTTTGGAATGAAGGCGTTCATTTTTAACCTTTCTACTTCAAGCATATTCTCGAGGCATGAATAACAGGTCACGGCGCACCGTCATGTTGAACAACATCAATATCTCAAACTATAACGTGGCAAATTGAGCGAGTGGGCGTGACTGCACGATGAATCATTAGTTACAATTGAACCTCCCTTGACAGAAACGCAAGCCCACACATTTGAGATATTCCTCTGCCGAAGAACTACAGGCATATCGAGACTATATAAATAGAAATCGGGAGGAAATTCAAACCTGAAACGAAGAAGAAACTTCCAGAGACAAGATATCCCAGCAAGACGTCTCCGATGAAGAGACTGGCAGAAGGAAAGAATACAAGTCTGGCAAGGGACCTTGTTGTACGTGCATCATTGCACGCCTGTAAAGAAAGTCTTTGTAGGATGTAGACGGTCCTGATTAATTTATCGTTTATAGAATAAATGTAAGAGAAAAAAGACGGGAATTTCTGTAAGGTGTTAAGAGGCGGGGGGGGGGGGTGGGGGGGCTTTCATATCACAAAAAGGTGGGGAGATCGGAGGGATAGGTTTGTTGTTTAATTGATCCAAATCAGAATTGACCCGGCAGTCGTAATTACTGATGGTGCAGTAGTCATCTTTTTCAAATGGTGCTACGGGCAGAAAGCGCATGCGTAACCTCCCACTTGTGGTAGCCTTACGCAAATTCGCGCACTGTTGCTTACACCCGACTCCACCCGGACCCGGACCCGGACCCGGACTGGTGACACGTATAATTTCCAAAGAAGCCATAGAAGTTGTCCAAAAGTAGTAGAGATAGATACTTATGTGTTAAGAGACCCTGAGATGACAAGGTGAATGATATAATGACCTATAATCCTAATTTGGCCCATTGAACATCTTTTTATAAAAGTACGGGTTTCTGGAAACTCTGTTATATTTAACTATCTATTTGTGTGTCGTGTTTCATTATATCAAATAAATTCGCAGTGAATCTTCAGTACTGTCCTGTTCACTGACAACTACCATACTACAGTAAAGCCTACTACAAATGAAACTTAATAAATAAACTCACCATCGGTTTTTCTTTAGTTTCTTTGACTCTGCTGCGGGGAAGCGGTACGATGAAAAGAACCTTGCTCTTTTAATTCCTGACTTGTTGCAATTATTAGGCTGCTACGCAGCCGCTCCCCGTGTTAAATATTAAAAATAATTTACGTTTTTATAAAAGTCTAATAATTTTTTATACACAACTTTGAAATGTGAGCTTACAAACGGGCTCTTCGATAACAACAGACGGAAGAAGTGGTCAGTGCAGTGAACGAAACGGACGGAACAAAGTGAGACGAACTTTTGCCTCGGCTTAGTTGATGTCACTCTGTAAAAAGCAGTTACCAATATTCCGTTTCATCACAGACCTACAGCTCAACACTGAGTCGAAGAAACTGAAGCAAGAACAAAAGGTGAGGTTCTTTCAATAACGATCCCGTTGACCTTTTTGGTTTCCCACTCGTGTACTGAAATAAAATCAACCAAGTGCTCATCTAATTCGTTATCAAAAGGTTTCATGTCTATCCTAGAGAGCTGACCCTATACTACCCTGGCGAGCAGCCATGTACCTTCCCACTACACTATTGGTCTCATCACGCAATAAAGATTGTGTGATTAGCAGCCTGCGAACCAAGACAGCTTTTCTCTTGTTTGGCGGAAAATTGATTGTGTTGTAGGCTAATCTCTTTTCTAAAATTGCATTTTAAAAGCGAAAAATCATAATAGAAGGTCAGTGCCGCCATTGTAACAAAAACATTCAGTTGATGGGTCCCCTGAGTATGACAATACTATTTCTCAGTCTCCCCTAGCCCGGAGTGGTTTTGTCACAATATTTACGTTTCAAAAATGGCGGCAGCACAATCGAACATCCGAAGTAAGTCACGAAAGGAGGACCGTCCGCCGATGTTTTAAAGATTTTTTTTACTTTCCATGACTTTCTCGAGAAAGTAAATAATTCTACAAGTGATCTCCTCGATAGTAAGTGCGTAACGATTTATGAGACGACAAATCTGCAGAGATCTAATAGCCGAAGTGACGTACGTTTCTGACGTTTTGTTGCACATCTGGTGTGTCGAACGCTTTAACAAGCAAATGTACGCGAGGTATTGCGATTTGCTCTCAAGAATTTTGTTTGGTGACTAAGACGGCGCTATAGACTTCAGATCCTGCTTGAGTTGATGCTAGTTCAGTAGAAAAGTGCGGTATGGTTGATGCAGTTAAAGCTATCATTGTTTGCGCGGTTATCATAATTGCGATTTTTTTCGGATTTTGTTGCCATTTTATTTCGCGAAATCGAAGGGACGAAGAGCTTGCATCACGCAGCAGCGGGTCCCGCAACAGCAGAGCAATGCAGCAAACTGAAGTTGGAAGTACAAACCAAAACAACACGGGCCCAGTGTTTGTGATAGGTTTGCAAGGACGAGTATTGAATTCAAATGCCCGCGAAGCCGGATCGCACTCAGGTGAAGGTCAAACGAACGAAAATCAACCCGATGAAACGCCTCTAAGTGCTGATCCTATCGCTGATAGCGGTCCGCCACCTTATGGATGTTTAACAACTTCTGATGAAGCTCCGCCGCCAAGTTACGAAGATGCTTTAAGGGTTTCGACGGAACATTTGGCCGCGACACGGCATCAACACATTGTATAAATTAGCACACGAAAGAACGTGATTTTCAGATTATTATCTCACTATTCATATGCTATTTATTTCGGTGACTTTTAACCTTACATTGACCAGCTCGCATTTAACAGAAGCAGCTCTGTAGATAAGGTGCAGAAAGTATATTTTCTGTTTACACAGAGTTAGAGTTCGAATCTGATGGTTTTTATTTCCAAGTTTCGAACATGTTCAGTAAAAGACAACAAACTTTGTTGAGTAGATTATACAAATGGAAGGACATCTTGTATCTTTAGTTAGACCTCGTGTTTTATTTGTGTGTATTATTTTGTAAAATGGATTGAAAATTTCCTTTTACACAGATAAGTATCTCACCACACATGCAGCCGGAGTAAAGCCTTTTTCGCTTTCTTGATTTCTTACTGAAATGAAAATCCAGTTGTATGTTTGATGCCTGGCTTTCACGCAAGGTGTCAACGAATTCACTCAGAAAATGACGAATTTGTTGTTGAATTAACGACGAAAATATTATTCGGCCTGAAGGATTTATTCTAATCACAGTTAAATTGTTATTATTGAACATTGTTATTGCTCCCCTTTTTGAAACATGAAACTGAAAAGAAAGAATACTTAGATTGAAGAAATATGGTAATTTTTCTCTGAACACTTCTTAGAACGTGATTATGTGATTGTCGTTTTGCTTAAATGAGTCCTAAATAAATATCACGAAACACTGTCTCATTATATGGACTCTCATTGTGTCACTCTTTCTTCCCTGTCTTCATAAGTCACGCCAGAGAGGTGAACCTGCAAATCCGGCTGCCGTCAGTCAGGCCAACCCTAGCGTTACTCAAGCACTTTTTAAAAAGCTAATCGAAGTGCTAACGAAAGCTATTTCTTGGATAACCAGAACGCAGAAAAGGAGTAACCACGATCTTCAAAGGGTAACGTTTGTGTTGACAATTGCTTCGAAAAACTAAAAATCAGGACATTGGCACCTGATACCATTGATCTCCTCGACTGATGCACGTTTTTGTCCAAACAATTCTTCAACCTGCTTTGCTGGGGTTCATCATGAATTTCATTCTACTTTGGGTATGTTTGGGAGTTGTATTCATCTGCGTCATCGTTTTTGTTGTATGGCTGTGTCATATGGCAGCAGAGAAGCGAAAGGAAGAAGTAGATGAAGAACTGACCTCAAGAAACAGAGCAGCGCAGCCAAGTAACGAGGCCGATGAAAGCCACAAAAATCCTGAGCATATCGATGACAGTAATCTGCCACCAGTAAACAATTTAGCAGCTTTCGGTGAACCTTTACCACCACCGCCAAGCTACGAAGAAGTTGTCCGGTTTACAACTGAGAATTTACCATGAAACGACAAGAACACATTGCGTAAATTTGCGCAATTAATGTCACGTTTTACTAGACACATGAAAAATGTACTTTATACAAATGCACTGGATAGTTTACATGAACTAGTTATATGCTCCTGCAAAGTTTTACGAGTGTTTTTTTTAAAATAGTTTACAATCGTGATAATATGATGGTAACAAATGCCCAAGTTTTATACAGACCTTTTTATTCCAACCAACGTGATAGTATCTCAGTAAAAACTTTCCAGAGATGATTACAGGAAACATGCTCATAAAGTAATGAAAAAAATCGATATTGTGCCAAAAAATGATTTACTTTTTAGTGAAACTGTATAAAATTAGCTATGATATTAACTTTTTAGGAGTTCATTGTTTTTACTGTTCGAAGGTTGATAAATTGATTGTTACGAGATCACGAAGTCCTTTCCGTCACGCAATCACGCGTATTTACAAACAGTATTTAGATAGAAATGTTCTTTTATATTGAGTTCTGTTCGCTAACCTAAAAGTGAAAAAGTTTTTTCGTATATTGAAGCCTTTACACCCCCTTAAAACGCGCTCTTTTGTCAACAAAATTCTAAGTTGATATACGCGTAACAATTAATTCCGTAGTAAAACAGCTAAACTGCGCAACCGCGCGAAGAGTGAATAAAGGTTAAGCACAATCGAGTGGCTTCAGCAATATGGAAGGAATTGCTGTGTTGTTGCCGATTCTTTGCAGTTTTCTGAACGTACACTGGACTTCAGCGTGTTCTTCTGACAGCGACTGTTACGGTAGAGAACGCTGTTGTAAAGTCGGACATTTTGAAGGAAAGGGTTCGTGCGTTAATCATGTGAATTGCTATGACTTTTGTGACGACCGTAACGACTGTTCTGCGCCAGACATATGCGACATTTATAACAATATCTGTACTACAGCATGCAGCTTTACTAGCCAGTGCCATCAAGGATATATTTGTGATGACGGGCATTGTATTTGGGATGAAGATTCAGCGGAATCCGAGTTAAACATTACCACACTCATCGCTGTAATTGTTGGCCTTGGGGCCCTCCTGTTTCTGGTTTGCTGTTGCATGAAACAGAAACGTCGTTCAGATCAGCATAACAGAGCCTCAGGGAACAGTTTAACTTACAGAGCTACCGGAGGAACAACTCTACGGCAGAATGGAGAGGTTGACAGGTTGCAAACGAGTTCAAATTTACAAGGAGATGAAGAGTCTGGTGTTCAAATCCCAGATCCCATCGCCGAAGGTGGACCCCCTGCATACAGTGAAGTCAGCGCTCAGCCCGAGTCACCTCCGCCAACTTACGAAGAGGTTATGAACGCGTCACATGAGATCCTGCCTCCGAATGTACGTGAGCATCAAGTTTGATCACGTTGATTGAACAATGCTATGTGTGAATCAGTTCCAAAGGCGGACATTGCCCCCGCCAACACCACCACTGTTTCGATATCGAACAGATCATAGAAAATTATTTAAAGTGCTTTAATGGAATCGAGTGTTCCCTAGAATACACTTGAGACAACGCCTTGTTCTATCTAAAAAGGTGTTATATCGATTACAAAATCACGTGACACACTTGCGTTACTATATCTCTAACCTAGTGATACGATCTATCGTTACAACCACCACCACCACCACCACCACCACCTTCCGGGCATAATTGCATTTGGCATTTTGGGAAAGTAATCAAATGTCGAACAATGTTGTTTCTGCTCAAGAAGGACTGGTGAAGGATCATCATTATCAATATCATCAAAATAGAGCTGGTCATCATTATCGTCATCACCATTATCATCATCACCATCAAAAATATCAAGTTGGCTGTGCTGAGGCAAAGTATGCTTGTGTTTTTAACTCTTTATTTTGTAAGAGGAAGATGGATTTACATTTAACGGTATCAAGTAATCACAGATCGATAAGATGACTTTTAAAACATGCTGAAGAAGATAACAGACCATATGGCGCTTGCCAATCCCCTAGATACATGTGACTTGTATTAACTCTGCTGATCATGTTTTGAAGAGTTTTTTTAAAGATGTTAAACATCAATCAAGAACAAGTAGCAATGTTCACTTTAATTAATTTTTAGTGTTACCGGAATCTTAGTTTATTATTTGTTCAAAGAGATAGAAGTCCCAGGATGAGCATACAGGTCACCAAAGTAATTGAATTGCATACAGCTGAACTCCTGTTAAGTGGCCACCCTCGGGGAAATGGGAGGAAGCCTTTTAATAGGGGTTGGCTGTCTAATAGGTGTTCGTGTCCTATGAATATATTTTAGATTGGGATTATTGCCTAGTGAACATATAAAATAACGTCAAGGTAATCATAATAAACTTGCGTTTGAATGTTATTATCTGTCTTCAAATTCTATTTTGGACTCTTATCTGCCATTGTCTTTTCCAAACGAAAGCAAACTATGTGTATCAATTTTTTTGTGGCCGCTTAACGGGGATAAGTAGAGTAGAGAACTTTTTCATTGGGACAACCAAGAGGTGGCCACAGCCGCTTAATATAGGTGACCAGTCAATAGCAGTTCTATTTAGAGTATTTTATTTTGGGACTTTGATATCTGGTTGCTTAATGGGGGGTGGCCGCTTCAATAGAGGTTCAACTATACATGCAGTATTATTCATTTAGAATTATGATGTCCTGGTGACCCTTTGAGAATTAGGCTGTGAGCAAGCTCTCTTGCCACACACTGCTTCAAGATCTATGGAGAAAGCATACTTGCAGGCCATTAGTTAGAGAATTGTACCATGTAAGAGCTATTTTAGGACACAGAGGTGGGGGTTTGAAATCAATTTTATTGTTTGCCTCATTGCTTCTATCCTAAAATTCTCAGTATTACATGGCAGTGATGTTGTTGACAGTGCGACGATATGTCAATAATAATTATTGTCAAAATCAGCCAATCAGCATTAGGTTCAACCATGTGCCCCTGTTGTCACTCCATTTTACAACATGGCCGTGTAGCAGTGCTTTGTTGTTAGAATAAAGTTCTGTTGAGTTTATCAAGTTTACTGGACTTGATTTCTTAAGCAGGCAGGAGATCCCAACAAGTTTTTACAAACTTTTCTTAGGGGATCCCTTTTACAATTTCTGCTGTACCTATCTAAGGACAGCTGGTGAGATCATGCTAATTATGAACAGCCACATGTTACATGAAAAGCATACTACATGTAAAACATGCCCACCTGCACCTAGATTAGCTTTACTACCTGCAGACATGCTAATTTTTATAGGTATGTTTATTTAAAAGGATTGTAAATCGATAAATAAAATTAAAGTGCAAAAGTGTGAATAAGTCAATAAATAAATGTGTAAAAAGTGTATTACACCGCCCTGGAAGTTCGCTCTATATCAACAAAATCTTCAATATTCGCGATTTCAATTCCAATCATGAATTTCCTTCTAAAACGAATGAACTACGCAACCGCGCCACAAGAGTAAAGAACGTAAATACAGACTGTATTTTTGCTGTATTTTTGCGCATTCTATGTAGCTTTCTGAACGCACACTGGACTTCAGCGTATTCTTCTGACAATGACTGTTTTAACGATATAGAGCGCTGCCGTAAAGTCAGGCATTTTGAAGGAGACAGGTAGTGTGTTAATCGTGTGAAATGTGCTGACTTTTGTCACGATCTTGGCGATTGTTCTGCGCCAGAAAGATGCGACATTATATTTGTGATGAAGGGAATTGTGTTTCTGCGGAGTCCGCGATAACCATTAACACTTTGATCGCTATATTTGTTGGCGTTGGGGCCTTCCTGTTCTTGCTCTGCTGTTGCGTGCGACAGAAACGTCGTTCAAGGAACGCGTTTACTAACAGAGCTCCCGGGGGAACAATTCCACTGCATAATGAAGAAGTTGGCAGGTTACAAACGAGTTCAAATTTACAAGGAGACGACGAATCCGGTGGTCAAATTCCAGATCCCGTTGCTGAAGGTGGACCTCCTGCATACAATGAAGTCAGCACTCGGCCTGAGTCACCTCCGCCAACCTACGGACGGGTTATGAGCGCGTTCACATGAGATCCTGCCTCAAATGTACACGAGCAGCAGGTTTGATGGCTTTCATTGAGCAACATTATGGGAAGATCAGTTCGTAAGGTGGACATTTTTTGAACATAATGTAAAACTGCAACCTGTCGTTTAATTCTGCTTCAGAAATATGCGAACGGTTAACTGTGTCATGTCTTTCTGCGTCGCACATTTCTCATCAAAATGACTGGACGGGGCCAACAAACACATGACCTCGTCCTGCGAGAATTTCCCGCGAGATCTAGCTCGCGCGGGATTTTAAGATACTGTGCGACAAGACAAAAAACTCATTCAAAGGATACGTGACAAGGCTAGAAGTTCAGCAGAGAAGATCAGTTTATGATAAAATCTCGTGGGCACTGTTTTCTTAAAAGGACCTAATACCTATCGGAGTGAAAGTCATTCTTGTTCCACAAAGTCGGCCTTACGCGCGTAATGACCTGGTAACGGCTATACTTACAGAAAATTGTAATGTTTGTAATGGACTGCAAGTTAAGCGCAGTTTCTTAAAATATCTGTAACCTTAACCGTTGTTCCGTTTGAATTATAAAGCTCTCCAGACTACCAGCAGGGTCTACACGCTAAACGTGAAAATCTACACTCCATTAACATTCTTAATTTCTACTGAAGATATTTTCAGAGACTACAGAATGGCAGAAACCAGTAATAGATCAAAAATCAACATTGTTCATGATGTGACGACTCCACGCACGGTTCATATGGTCATAAAATGGGACTGGGAATTCATGTAAAGAATTAGTGTAAAACAGCTTGATAGTTTCAGGTCATGGCCAAGGGAACCAATCACGGACCAGTTTAGCCATATAATAATAATAGTAAGAATGAGGTCACGGTGAAAAGCGCAGCCATTTTAATATCTCTTTACGGCGCGTTTCACGATTCACAGAGGATGCATATTAAGCCTGACTGGGGATTAACCATAAACAAAAAGGATTGATATTTGAAATTGTAAAATGTTCAATCTGCACCTTATTGAAGTGTGATTTGGGGATGACGGTGGTTTTAGCACTTGTGTGTTAAAATGATGGTTCCGTAATGCTTTATTCTCAATATAGCGAACAGTTGTTTGACGGCCATAAGTAGCAAGTAATGACTATATTAATCGGTTACCTTCAAAATCATTACAATTTGTGTAAAACTTGTGACATTGCGTGACATTTTAGGGACTTACACGCTCACTCTAGCTTTATGAGCTCGCGAGTTTATTCGTTTTCTTTTATTTTGATGATGGACTGTTGATTCGAAGACTTATTGATCCTTATGTTGATTTATTAGGACATGTTTTGTTGTGATTGAGGACAACGAGTGTTACATCTTACTTAGGATATCAGATGTTTATTG
>Ga0126339_10000199_pt1 | contig 27726 bp, 18 predicted proteins | sample OrbTmetagenome_2_FD_92532 | JGI IMG/M metagenome (GOLD analysis project Ga0126339, IMG submission 92532) | Coral microbial communities from Petempiche,Puerto Morelos, Mexico - Orbicella T R C metagenome | ecosystem: Host-associated > Invertebrates > Cnidaria > Coral | place: Petempiche,Puerto...
GAACCCTTCGCTCTTCTTTAAAAAAAAAAAAAAAAAGGGCCCCCCCCCCCCCCCCAATGATGTTTGTTGTAGTGCCCCCCCCCCCCCCCCCCGCTATGACGGCCCATAATTTGCTTGAATACAAATGCCATGTGCATTTTTACTGTAGACGTCTGATCTAGGTATTTGACTTAACACCTACTTGTATTTCCATTCGCGTTACTACATCATACGTCAAGAATGTTTTTACGTTTTGCGTTGAATATGTATTGCTGCTCCCGCTTAATACTTTATTAATTTTGCGTCGATGTTATTGCATTTTGCGACGCAACGTACCCGAGTGAAATAAGGTAAAAAATATGGTCTCTGTTTCTCTCACGGAAACACGCCCTAAATTCGAGGGCTATGTCGTGGAAAAAGGGCTCGCGTGACTTTAAGGTTAACTAGACGGTCTGAGATAAGATATACTACACACTGATTGCAGAGTGCAAAACTTTTATTAGTCCTTTTTTGGTTGCTGTTGTTGTTTGACGGTTACACTGACCAGTCAATAGCTTTTTAAAACGTTATTAAAGGCCAGGTCTCCTTCTCCGACTTCGTTCACACGTTCCACGTAAGGAGTTTACACAAGTCACGCAATGGTCCACGAGCGCGTCACGGAAATTACACGCAGCCGAGGTTCCGAAGCCGTTTACATCACATGCGAACCAGTGCAAGAATGAGGAGACACAGCCTTAGTAATACCTTGCTAATAGTACACACATTTGAAAATCTTAATTAACGCAAAACAAGCCTTGTGATAAAGTAGCTATATATATATAACACCTGCACCATTTAACTTCAAAGACTACCACTTAGAATTTAGTGTGTGCGTGTATGTTTGAAAGAAAGAAGGTAGGGAGACGGGGCCAGAAGCAAAAACAATTTCCTCGAACCTGCAAAGCACCCCCACCTCCTCCCCCTACTCTCTTTCTTTAAAGTGGTCTTCCTTGAGGTGAAAAAAATAACGCAGTATTTTCTCCTCATGCGATTGTACATGCATAATGCGATAAGTTAGTAAGTGCCGAGGTACAAATATACTGACCACTAAAGAAACGTTCCCATGAACATGGAGTTGTTGCTTTAACTGGCTACCAAAATTGGTCTGTGATGAGTCTTACAAAGACATCCATATCACTCTACCCTTTCATCTTAATTCTAACTAAACTAGTAAAATTTTAAAAGTAGCAAAAAGGTAATGAATAGAGTTAACTTATTACAGATTAATAAGTTTGCTTTGTCATCGGACCCTTAGGCAAACTGAACAGGAACATTTAAACGTCTCACAAGTAAAACGTAGGAAAAAAAAAAAATCTTTGACTTTTGATATACATCCCTTATCATTAAGGTAAACTCGACTTTCTCTTTGTATCGTTAACCCCCATCTCGTTGAAATACAAAAAATTCATTAAAATGTTGCGTACACAAGAAACCACAACGTTTGTCACGTTGGCTACTGCAGTCCCTTATTTTGTTTGTTTGTTCCGGCCGAAAATAATTTAAACAAACTGGGAATGATAAACAGTCCCGAGTCAGCTTCTCAAAGGTCAGTTGCTAGGTGGTCTAACCAAACCCACGAAGACAACCGACTAACACGAGCACGTGCAGATTTCAAGTACATGTGCTTTGATCTAAGTGGTGTCACGTAAATCGTTACTGGTAAATCACGTAAAATTACACTCAAAACTGTACCCTGGTAAGGGTGCTTTTTGAACTCTGCTGCTTACTTGAGCATACAATAAGCAGCCGCACAGTTTAGCAGCTAGCTGCCTTTTCTACTTCAATCGAACCCTTTTTTTTCCTTTTTCTCGCTTTTAATTTTTTTTGTAATGTATATGTTGCCTTTTAACCTTTTTTTTCATTAATTCACGCTATTTACAGTATTACTCCTTATCTTTTTTAATATTTTTTTTGTGTGCTTTTTTGGAACTTTTGATCTTTTTTATTTGTTTTTCTCTCGTTTTTAATTTTTTTTTGAAGATATATTTTTTCTTTTTAACCATTTTTTTACTTTTTTACTTTGTTTTTTAATTTAATTTTTTTTTGCGGTTTTACATTTTTTTTTTTCCGTTTTGGTAGTTTTATATATTTTCTGATCCTACACTACTCAGTAAACTTTTCTATAAATAATCAAGTTACGTGTTTAATGAACATCGCCCGTTTGTCTTAGTTACACGATCTCGTTCTTCTAGAGTGGAATTTCGAATTTTCGAGCCCTCTTGGGAAGAAAATGCTTTGAGCAATCCACAGGCTAGCAGAATCGAGGGTAAATTTCTCCTAACTGCTTTGCCAAGGGAGCATTGGAACAATATATAATAATAAGATTGCTTGGAATAATCAGTAATAATAAACAATAATAAAATGGGGATTTTACTGTATCGTTGAACGTCATAGAACTGAAAAAACTCAACGGAACATTTCCTTGAACATTCAGCAATGGCAGATGAATAAGCCTTTTTAAAAATATCAACTTTTCTCGTGTCAGCATAACATGCGGTAACAAGAGAAAAAGTTTTAAACAAGAAAATTAGAAAATAAAAAATTTTCCCGACATCAAGAAACGTTGGTGACGGCAGCAGACAATTTATACATGTATTTCTCCATGCAATTAATCTCATCTCAAAGAGGTGGTACATGTAGCGCTCTTAGTAATCACACATTAACAACAACGGCAAAAACATCCACAATAACAAAAACAACCACAACGACAACAACGACAACATCAACACTTGCTTATCAAAGCAAGCCGAACCCGCCACTGGTTTTGATGAGACTAAGTGTAACATCAAGATAACAATGTGGAGCTTTCTTCAGAAGAATGGCGAGTGCGTCGTCAAGATACTCTTTCGCTTGTTTCAGGTCATACAGGTCACTGTGCACAGACAGTACCCAAGTGTTGGGAAATACTTGTCAAATGAATAATCTGAAGCCCGAGGTTTTTCAAACGAATGACTAGAGCACGATCATGGCACCCTTTGGCTTGATCTTGGGCAGCCAGTAAGTGGTGTACAACACCCAGGTTACCGTAGCAAGTTCCACCATCGGCATATTCAACTCCGAACTTTCGGAGACAATTGACCAGTACACGACTACAATATTCTTAGGCTTGCGTAAGTGAACCACGTCAATGCGTACATTGTCCATGTCACTTTCCAAAGGACAAGATGTAGCTGCGACAACCTGCTTAGAGCCAAACTTTTACGGCGTACGAGCACAATATTCGTTGTCATGTTTAACGTCAACCAGCTTGATGTGTACTTAGGAGTGGTTGTACTGTATGTCATTATGACATCGATATGCTCAGGTCCGAACTTTTTCATTGCCCACAGCAAGTGAAGGGCGGAGAGAACTTCTCAGACTCGTCAACTTGGCATAAACTGCTACAGGTACTGGCTGTATCAGCAAGTGGTATAGGTGGTGATTGTAGGTCTTATGATTCCTGTTGACGCCAGTGTAGACGATCACTGAGTGGAGGGCTTGTTGGCAATAACATGCTGCTTAAACAAAAGGCATGTAGCTGAGAATCTCTTACTGGACCCTTGGAGGCTCCAGGTTTAGAAATGGCTGAATACCAACCATCTGTAGGTTGAAACGCAATGCGAAGCTAATTCTTTGCCTTGGAGTGGCGTCTTCTTCACTGAATGACGCCAGAACTTACCATTGAAACATAACTAGAGGTCAAGGCTCTTTTCACCCTCTAGTACTTTTAAGGAATTAACATTACTTGGCATGTGGAAGGAGGTGTATCCACACATGTAAACGACATGTACCAAGTGTGAATTGCACATTGATTACAAATCAGAGCTGGTGTTTCAGGGTGCTTTACAGCGTATAGTAATTAGAATTTGACAAGTCTGTGAAAACGACATTACCAAACAACACCCTGGGAAGTAAACATTGTAAATGACTTGGCCTGTAAATTTGCCTAGAAGTTGTTTGGAAGGCAATTCAAAGTAAATTATACCACGTTCTTTATGCGCGATTTCTTCTCATCACCAGTACAAAATACCCAAAGCTATACCAAACTACATGTACATATACAGTTGTACCTTCTTTGGGACAAAGTTACGACGTGAATTATCAATATGGAAACGCGTCAAATTCAATAATCTACGCTATATTACGAATAGCCAAAAACCAAAATCATAAGACAAAATTGTTGTGATTGTCAGAGACAATAACATCACATAACGAGCATAAAGTTACACGTTGAACTTATGTTGTTTTTGTATGGTCAAATCGTAAACATCGAGCACTAGGTATTTCAATATCACATGTACATACAAAATGCAACACTTCAGTGCTCAGGAGACTATAACATTATTAAAAAATCCAACCCTCACTCGCTTTAACTGTCATATAACGAGATCACTTATAATTATCGCAAATAGTAATCATTAACAATAATAATGATTGCAAATTAAGATACGCCCTTTCTAGGAATTATTTCCTTGGAATGCCAGGGTACTTTCATAGATACAAAAAATATATTAATAGTCCTGATGCTACAAAATAACATCTCTAACACAAGTGAGCTGCATTTTGGCAGAAAAAAAAGATTCAAAATAGATTAATTTTAGGTTGCTCTCAATTTATTGAGACGAGCAAACCAGACCTAAAGTATGAATGCCCATAGCCATGAAATAACTCAGCATGCAAAAGTGAGGTATGTCGTAAATATTGAAAACACTATATAAGCTGATACAGGTAACTTAGGTGTTCAAAAGGCTGATAAATAATATAATTAATCAGCAAGATGATCAAAGATGACCAAGGAGCCATCCAAAATGCCCTTGCGGTAAAGGCTCAATACCCTACTATACCACTAACAGTGATTCAAATGTAGAAATTACTTGCAAGGGTAGTGTGTTAAACAATACACACTTTGAAACTCTTCTTTTTAAGAGATGCACCTCTCAATGTGCTTAAGGATGGTGTTGCTGTCCTCTCCATCAAACTTTCTCAGGCAGCGAGGGCATTCTTCCAGCCCAACCACCTTCTCATCCTCGCCATTAACACCTGCAGCGTCGGCATCATTTCCATCTGCTGGTGAGTCCACAACGTCTTCTACCATGTCGTTGTCAGGTTGGACCTCTCCTCCATGGTACATTGAGGAGGTTCTTGTTGATCTTTGGCTTGCTGGGTGTGCAATGGGCCCACGGGGAGGTAAAACTCCCTGAATGACAGCAAGGAAGAATAAAAAAAATATATATGAGCCACTGAAAGGACCATAACGAATGCTGTAACATATGACAGAACCAATCTCTTGTCTAAGTGGAAAAAGGTTCCAAAGGTTTCAATTCTGCTGAGATCGTATTTTTGATTTTCAGAGTCTGTTTGCTTGGTTAGGTATTAACAATAATTATTACAACTGGATGTCATGGCATTTCAACTTCAAATTCAGTATTAAGATTTTCCTAAACAATATAGACATCATTCTTTCCAAGGCGATGATCAGGTCTGTCACTTTCAAGGTCTGCCTTTATTGTATTGAATGGTATAATTATGGCTGACTCTTACCCTGGGAACCCTTTGATAATTTTGCTGCTGCCATTCCGGGGTTGTGTACTCCAAGCCACTAAGTCCATAAGGATTGTATTGAGACTGAATACGGGAATATGGCTGAGGTCAACAACAACAACAGAAATAAAACAACTTAACAAAAATAACAACATACCTCTACATGTAACAGTAATTCATGTAAGTATAATGTAAATGAACATCTAAAAAGGTACTATCAAGTACTCCTCAAGGGTAAGTCTTGACACAAAAGTTGATCCATGATTGCTTTTGAAAATTAAGAATCGAGGTAGGTCATAAGTTTATGAACAAGTTTATAATGATAACTTCTACATGAATAACTTTACAACGTTCGGTAGGCAGTCGATAAAAATGAAGCACCTGATCATAGCAGGAAAAAAGTGTTTCAAATCAGAAGTTTCCCTGGACAACAGAAATTAGTGCAAATTCCTGCACTGAAAAAAGTAAATGGCAAGGAGAATTCAGCTGGATTAGATCGCAATAATTCTGGCACCATAACTATCAATTGAGACTTGCACACACCTGCTGTCCATAAACCTGCTGCTGTAGCTCCTGCTGACCTCTCAGCAACCTTTCCCTCTCTCGATCATGTACCTCTCGAATTGCTTGAACTCTGGCTTGCTGTTCAGCTACAGCTCTTGCCCTCTGTGCCAGTGGATCCTGGTACTGATACATCCCCTATCAAGAACAGAATGGTATGAACACCTCTGCACACTATACATTACAAGATAGGGGTGGGAACAAGGGGAATGCACAGGAAGCTAAGTGTACAGGTTCTGGGTACTTCCTCTTGACTTGTTTTTCACTTGTGAGATGTCTATACTCATTATTTTCTCTCACTAAGAGTCTTGTCACCAGAAAAAACTCGTAATTTTTGTATCTCCACAGTGTTACTGAACTAAATGTACAGGTATCGTCTAGTGTTTTTTTATGTACATGTAGGGCATAATTTTGTCTCATATATGTTGCATCAGGCACCAAGTTAATAAAACATAGCACAATGTAAAGGCCAAAAGGACTAATTATCAGGATGCATATGGGACTTTACACTAAACGTATACTCAAAACAGGACTTGTTGTCAACATCTCACCAGAGCGGTGTTCAGTTATGCTTTGTATTGTACTGGTCACATGGCATTTTAATGTACAAGTACACTTTGCCTTGTGACCAGTACAAGATTACTGAAGACAGCTGGGGATATGCCATCTAGAGTCAGAAAAAACATCTACAGTGCGCCTGCCCAAACCTACACATACATATACATGACTGTAATTCTAAACAAGTGAAAGAAATTCTATACTACCCTGAGTTCATTGGCTACATTTCTACCGTTTTGTACATGTATGATGACTTGCATAGCGCTCATTACTATATTTTGTACCAAGCTGATTACATGCAAAATTAATAGCACTAATTTTGTGACTTACTCCACTATTTTTGGCCCTCAGTTGTTGCTGTAAACTCTCTTTCTCTCTCTTCTCTCTTTTGAAGTCTTCTTCATATATTTGGAGCTGTGTGAAGACAGTAAACACCATATACAGTTAGTAATTTACATCAGAACCATGTTATTCCCCAAATGTTAACCTTGGTTTCCATTAACACTCCATCCCCTGGAAGGGCACAGGGTATACAACATACATGCACATGAACAAGGACCTTTAATTACTATTATTTGTATGTACATGTAAAGAACACAGGCATGTGTACTTTGTAAGTGCCACAGGATGGAAATATTATCCCCAATAAAGAATTGAACCACACCATACACAGAAGTCAAGAATGAAAATAACACAAAGTAGGAAAAAACAAGAGGTTTGTCCATATCATCAGACCCTGATGGTTAAGAAACTGCACTGCATGCAATTATTAACTATCATTATTCGAAATTAAGTAGCATGCAAATATGATTATTTAACCCAATTACACAGCAACAAAATTAATAGTTAGGAAATCGATTTACATGTACTGCAGGAAACCAAGTTTAACAATGGGAATTGCCACTTAACATTTTTCCACAGAACGTTTTTTTTAAGTGTTTTTTCTCTGGTAAAATGGGACAAAATTCCAAACATTTATCTGTTTTCTAGGTATACATGTAGACAATTGCGTGATTCAACTTTTCTCAACTTATTTTTAACACTGAATGTTTGAATTTTGTATTATTTTCAATTACTGTCAGTTACAAAATGATTTGATATCATGTGTGTTAATTTGCAGGCCAGAAAGGGGCACCCTAAAAAATAATTTGGAAGAAGCAAAATAATGCTGGAGCGATTCTTAAATGACCTTTTATGCTTCACTTAGCCGGCTTTTTTTCACGTGTCATACATGTATATCAGTGTCTCCACAAATTAATTAGATCTTTCACCAAGTTCAAAAATTCCATAACATTGTATTGATGTAAAATTGAGTATACATGTATAACAAGAACCTGCAAAACAATGTACAGAATTTTGCCCAAATAACAATTTTAAAATAATTTATAACACACATAGCACTAAGTCTCTCAGTTTTCCCATTTGGTAATGAGATTATGGAGAACTTTAATTGCGACATTTACCACCATGAAACATGCTGGCCACCTGTGCTCCTTACACTCAGTGATCATGTTTACGTACTCTATCCACAGTTCCACACGGGAACCTACCCTACGGATGAGGGAGCGCACAGCAGCCAAAGGGGCTGGTCCAAGAGGACATGCCGAGCTACTGACAGTTGTGGATCAGGTGGCACTCAACAATGACCGACTGAGGAAATAATTCATATGCATGTGCATGTACATCAGAGTAAAATCATACTTAACATCTGGAATAAATGTCATCACGGATTGTTTGCAACAACTTAATTGTGTTTGGTGCAACCTCAATTGATATGATCCCTCAAACAATCACCAGTGACATTTGGCTCATTCTAGTCTTTAGAGAAGATTCAAGTCCCATGTTTCTTTTTACCAGCTTGTGTTCATGAGTTGTTCACATTGTACAAGCAAACAAAATTTAATTGTTACATTTACAAATTGAAAATACTGTTCAAATGCCTTATATAGGAACAGTGAAAATCTCACAAACACATCCTGGTAAACACAGGTGTCATAATTTGAAGCAATATGCCACCAACCTTGAGATGATGACAGAAATTTTCTGACATTTGCAAATTTTACTCAATACTTATTAAATTTCACTTTGCGTTCTATTTCTTCATGCTACGTTGTAATGTAGGTATCCTGTTTGATATAGAAAATGTCACTGAGGTTGCATCTGCATCCGAAGTACATTTCAATGTTTTTTTTTTTTTTTTGCTTTTTTGGATCTGCTTTTGATTCTTTTCTTTCCCATCAAAAAATTAAGGTGTGGGATAAAGAAAGTCCAAAGTTACTTTTAGGCCAGTGTGCATGGAAAGACATTTTAGGCAAAATGATGGCCAGAAAACAATTATCCAAAAGTGACCTTGAACATTCTTAACCCGCCTTGTTTAATGTATGTTAACCACAAACCACACCTGCTGCTCCAGGGTCTGCAACTGTTCCTTAACTGCATCTAATTCTTCCCTTAGTTTTTCCTTCTCTGCCTGATTCCTCTCACGATCTTCTCTCTCAGTGGCAAAATCATCAGCATACACTCTAAGCTGCTGTTTCAGCACCTCAATCTGGTCAATAAGCTCAGCAGGAATCTGTTGCCCATAGGCTGTGGTACCAGGCCAGGAGGGCAAACTTTGAGTAGGCGTACTTGGACGAGGGGCAGCAGCCCCAAGTAGGGACAGATGGGACAGGGGCTGCTCCATGGATGTGTTCTGAGGAGCTGGAGGCTGTTGGTACTGCAAAGGATCAGGGGAAAAATCATCAGCTGTTACCGTAGGCAGGGGTCCAATGACATTAAGATAGGACCACTATAACTGACTTTAATACTGTACATGACATTGTTGTACTAATGAGCTCAGTAGTATGGTATATGAAGATCAGTTTACCATGATTAACATGTATTCTATGTAATTATTATGTCTTTGATACAGGTAGGTGCTGTGACTGGTTAGCATGCTGGACTGTGGACCAAGAGCTCTGAATGCAAGTCCTGGCTATATAGTCATTTCATTGTGTTCTTGGGTAAGATACTTAACTCCCGAAGTGCTCCTCTCCACCCAGGTGCAGAAATGGTACCATCAAATGGGCACTGTCAAAACCCTCCCCCATCCAGGGAGGTGGTGGTAAGGTAGAAATACTCCCAGTTGTTTCATGCGACAAAATTGGACCACTTGGTCCAATACAAACTTAACCTTAAATGAAGGACACTGTTCATTTAAGAACTGTCATCAAGCTCACATACTATACCTTGAGTGCAGACTGGTTGCGCATCGACAGCTGCATGCGATTAATTTCAAGCTGTTTCTGTTGTAATTCACTTTCCAGCTGTTTGCAATGGTCATCCAATGCCTAGAACATTCAAATCATTCAATGAGGGAACATAAACATTATGTGTGTCTGACTTTTAATGAATAACGTACAAAAGCAGTTTTCTTCCTCTAAAACATAGTACAAGCTCAATAAAATAACTCAGATCACATACTTTGGAAAATTTATCACTTTATCTGCAACGAAAATACCACTGAGTAGATACAATTTCGTTTTTTTATCGCACCCATATCAGAAGGCCTGCGTAGATGACTTTTGCTGATATTTCATGGAAACCATCATTTTAGTAAATACATGTACACACCTTAATTTTCTCCATGATCTCTGGATTCCTTTGATTGTCAACAGATTTTAACATTTCAATTTGGTTCTTGAGATCAGCAATTTCCTTGTTTGAAGCAGAGGAAAGCAGTTTGTACTGTTCATCCCATTTGTGATTCACATCAAGTATCTAGAAAGAAAAATAAACAAAACATGAATAAAATGAAGTTTCTACTGAACCTCTGTCCATCAACACATTAAATGTACACTGTACATAGACATTGAAGGTGTCTATGCCACTTTAATAATAACTATTAATTGTTATTATAATATGACATAATTTTATTATGCAACGGTAACCATACTTTTTCTCTCAGACCACTAATGCTAGTAACATCTGTGCAGCATCTTATTTAAACAAATATCCTAGTAAGCCTCCAAGGTAGTCACGAACAGTGTATTGAAGTCTACTTGTGAAGTCATGAAAAGTTTTGCATCAACCGTAATAAGTTTAACTATTGCAGATAAAGGAAGTTCACATGAAAATTTTCCATTCAATTGATTTTTTTATTTTTACTGCTGTCAGATAATGAGTTACTTTTGTCAGAAATGTAAAAAAATTGGGGGTCACCGACTTTGTTTCAGAGATAAAGCATGCAGAAAACTATCCTGATTTTGAAAACTAGGTACACCTAATTCAGCATGGTCTACAGGGTTTTATAGTTAAAAATAAAAATATCAAAGGAAAGTCAATGGAGGCAAACGATCTTAGTCATATTTTGTAGAAGTGGGTCTGTTGCATAAATAATTCCAAATGTTACCAACCTTTTCACAAAACTTAACCCTTCAAGGCGCATTTGAAACTGTCGCACAGATAAATGAAGAGCTAAAAAGAATGGCATTTGATGATGCATTTTGCAAAAAAATTCAAACTTCTTGTTGATAGATTTTCTTCATTTTTTCGCTAAACGTAGGAAATTGGTAGAGAAAATGATCCATCAAAAGAAAAACAGGGGTCACTGAAAGTCCAAGATTGTTAAATCCAGGCAAAGCTATAACAAAGGCCATCTGCCCTATCATTGTTCATTTTATTACTTAACACACGCTCTGATGCATGACGTGGCATGTGAATTTGCGTATGCAGTAAGGATGCGCAGAAACAATTAGTACGAAGGTCCTTAAATTCCTCGCTACACAAATGCAGCCCAACATTTCTACAGGTAAAGTCAGTTTGAATAGGGCCTAGCCCTTATAGTTTTTGAAAGCCCTGCAACAGCGCTTTTCAGAACCATGATTTACCTCTTCCTTAAGTTTCAGTGCCTCATCCTTTTCTGCTTTAACCAATAGTAGTTGCCTCTGAAGTTCAGCGAGCTGTCGCTGATACTGACCACAGGTTTCACAAGCTTCTGATCCAGTCCGGGAAAGTGGAGTCTTTACAACAATTGACTGAATTTCAATCGCAAATAAGTAAAACTTACATGTTGCAAACCCAATTTGATATATATACTTAAAAAACAGCCCTAAGAAAATATACATGCTGGTTGGTTAAAAATCGTGTTTCTATAACTTGATGGAAGCACAGATCTAGCAAGAGCTGTTGACGTAATGATGGCGCGAGCAAAGACAATTTGCACTTTAATAATCAAAGTTAACAAGCTGTTTTTTTTGGTTTTTTCATCGCCGTGTTTTCTAAAGGAAATAGGAAATATGTTCTCCGTGTTTCTATCGAGTTATAGAAACACTCGTGAAAGTTTGGGAGAACTCGAAAAAGCTGTGGAAACACTCGCCTATGGCTCGTGTTCCCACAGCATTTCTCGTTCTCCCAAACTACCACTCGTGTTTTTATAACTTGATAGAAACACGGTACATGTTTTCTATTTCTTAAATGTAGCAATTAAATTAATTTGTAAGAATAAATGACACTGTCTTGTGTATTGATTTACCCAAGAGGATATAGCTAATTAAATATTAAAAACACTGTCTAATACACACAATGTAATCGAATATTTGAAAGTTTCAAAGGAGATCACCCCAGCCCATCAGACTCCTGCATAGCTCACAGCATGTACTGTACAGTCAGTAACTATTAACTCTACGTAGATTAACTGTTAAATTAAATATCAGATCACTTTTTTTTGCTTGGGCTGATTTGTTAGGGCTCCAGATGGCATTTATGATGGTGCACAAATGCATGACAAATGGCAAAACAGTAACCTCTATGCTTGTTTGTCTTGGCCAGATTTTTTTGCCCTACCACCTTCAAATGGTCTCTGCGGATGAAGGTACATGCGTGCTAACCACTGCACTGTACCACCTCAACTGTCAAAGGAAACCATTAAATCATTAAATGCATATTTTTACCTCATCGGATGTTGATCTGGTTGTACTTGTCTCTGAACCAATTGACAGTGGCTCATTATGGGCTACTGCAGCAAGTTCTTGTTCTCTTTTCACGTGAACAGTTTCTTCAAAGAACTTTACTTCACCTTGAATTTCCTCAATTTCTTCCCTACTTCTACCTATCTTGTCCTTTAGCTGTTGCACCACATTTTCATGAGAAGCCTAAAATGTTTATTGAATTGATAAATCATCTATTTTAATTAAGACAAATAATCTGGTTTAATAAATTTATACAATTTGGATTGCTTTTCATTGTTAGTAGTAAAATTTTTATTATTATTATTTTTAACTAGTTTACATTTTATCTTTTCTTGAGGAAAAAAAAAGGTCATGATGAGTCAAAGAAAAAACTAAAACAAAAACTTAGTACATGAATAAATGTTTGACCTGATACTGTAAAATTCTGCGATGTACAACTGAAGTAGCTGGAACAGATTTTTAGCTAATACAACAAACCTGTTCTGCCTCCATTGCAATCAGTTTTGTCTTTAACTTCTCCTCCTCAGAAAGCAATGCACTAGATAGGGTCTCCCTTGTTCGTGCCTCTTTAACATACTCATTGAGTTTAGAATTCAGTCTTGTGAGCTTTCCTTGCAACTCGGTGTCTCTGTCACTGCCTGGTAACCTTTCGATATTCTCACGGAGGTTCTGTGCATTTCTCATAAGATGATCAAGCTCCGATGTGATGTGTTGAAACTCGGCTTGTATCTCCTTTTGAAACACAACAATTGTATGCACTTCAAAAAAACATGTCCTGAATCAATGAATAAACCCCACAATCAAGTGTGTACAGGCAGCACCATCCAGATCATGGTTGAGCTCATCCTGAAGCCAATCAGTGGTGATTCACTTACATTATATACGTTTGTTACCACAACATCTTGTATGTCTTGGCATAAAAGGCAGTTGTCATATAGCACAACACCTTTGATCAGCTGACAGCTGGCACATCAAATGACTTTGAATGCTTTCCTTGCAAATATTTGTGTCGTTTATATATATCACTGTAACTTGTACATGTAAATGTACAAACTTTCCATGTTCATTGCATGCCCTCCGATGTTGTTTCGTCCTTTTCATTTCTTTATTTTCTCAAACATAGTTCAGTTGTCTGGTTTTTTTTTTCCTTAATTTTTTTTTTTTTTTGGCAGGGGGGAGGGAGGAGAGAGCCTCATTTGAAGGCATCTTTTTCTTTCTTTTACTTTTGTGATTACTTTTTATATTCTTCTATGTACACTTTTGCTTTACTCTGCTGTGTTATATTGGTTCATTGTTTCGTTTTCGTTTTACTTTCATAAAGGTTCACACCAAGTTGAAAAATACTTTATACAAATATTAAATACTTCATGTACTGGCTGCATTAAAAGAAGCGGTAAACTCTCAATCATACATGTTCATGTACCACTACTATACTGAATGTACCTTAATGTGAAAATCTCCAGGCAACAATGATGGAAAACCTGAAGATAATGACTGAGGTTCAGACACTGTTGTGACGTTAACATAGTCATGATTATCAGTGCTTCTCCCAATGGACAGATGATATCTGTCGCCCTGCTCAGCTGTAGTACTTTGGCTGTCATCGTTGATAGAGGTGCAGACTGAAAGATCAGCCAGTGCTGAATCAATGCCTTTCTGAGCCAAGTCAGATTTCAACTTCTGGACTTCTTTTTGGAGTCTGGCATTGCTTTCCTGTGAATCTTGAAGAACTTTGCCTTAAAATATGAACAGAGTTGACCAGCAAGTGACAACATTGATAAAATAGCTAATCATGTTTATTTACTAAATCTTGTAAATCTAGTTAAAGACTGAAAAAATAAACAAAACAAAAAGAAAACCCCCTAAAACAAGCAACCAAAATGATATAAATGATAACTAATAAAAAATAAATAAATACAAAACTGGTGAGGTCTAAAAAAGCGAGGTGTACATACATATTAGTTCACTTCAGTTGGTTTATGCTTGTGACCATGACTAAAGTGATCCCAAAGGGCACATTAAAATTTAATTATAATATAAACAAGCTTCAGCCTATGTTATCACTGGCACCCTTGTTTATACATACAGATGAATCTGGCTTGGCTTAAACTTGAAAACATTTGTGGACATGTGAAAGACACGTGAAAGGGCTCTGAGATTAGGCATACATGAAATCACAAGACGTAATTAACACTAAATAATTAGCACAGTGCCCTATAGGAGGTCTGTTTCAATCATGCTGAAAACAATTCTTACTGGATATGGCTCACACGAGGCATGCAACATTAACTCTTCTTGACAAACAGTTAGAAGCAGTTAATTATATAGAGTTCTTCACATGAAAATCAACATTTCTCTAGCTCCAACTCAAAAATTTATAATTTTCTTTTTCAAAGAATGGTCCATGAGCGCTTAGCACCATTGTAATATTGTACATATCAAGTGAAGACAACCAATGTTATGACTACACTATGATGTAACTGAATTGTATCTCAGAACAAATTTGCCAAGATGGACCCTGTGATGTGGCACTAAACCGTAAATATTCATAGTCTTATGCTTATGGAATTGTGCTGTTGAAATGCTCGGAGACATTAGCTGTTAAAGCTACTCTACAATCCGAGGGTAAATAAAGTACACCACTACATACTATACAACTTATGTTTAGGTGAAAACCTTTTTTGAGCTGACTTCACATACCTAGAACTTGAACACCTTGTGCTCGAATATGAAGAACTTTGTTGTCTTGTTGCAATTGCTCAATCTCTCTTTGCAATTTTGTAACTTCATCTGAACTGTTCAGATGCTCAGATGAATCCCGACATTTTGCACTCATCGTAAACACTCGCAAATTGAATCTGCTTTGTTGTGATCCTCAAAATTTTACTAATGATTGTTGCAGACCTGAAAAATACAATTGACAAGTTTAATTTGGCCAAAGGAGAAAAATGGTCAAGGATTTCCACAGTGTTTAATCTGCTTTGCCTCTAGCTTCCTGAGAGAAAAACCATTTTCAGCCCTTACTTGTCTTTCAATGGTCATAAGCGAAGTATTTCCACCCAAATTACACTGTATGTTAACATCAAAGAAGTTCCCATGGGAAAGTTACATCGTGAAACAACTTAATAATTCCCAAACAGAAATAAATGTTCAATGCGTTGAAAGCAGGAAGAGGTAAGAATAAAAGCATGTCCCGTTACAAAATATAGGGTATTGTCATGCAACAAACATCCATTGCCGAGTCAACTGCGTGAGATTCGTGAATTATAACAAAAGCGTTTATTTTGCGAAAATTTTGCGAAAAGTAAGCTAACTAGCTATTTCTTGCACAGTTACAATAGGGCATAAACAGGAACACGAAAGCGAAGGGGAAAATGTGCTCACAGAATCAAAAACAAAGAAGAGAGAAATAAGCTAAAGATTTAATGTCGCGCCACTCAACAAAGAAGACTGCATGCAGTTCGCAGTTTAATTACGCTTATGTGCAAAAATACATATTCTACCAAAGGAAGGATAAAGAAGATCACTAAACAGACAAGAAAAGGGGACACGACAAGTTTCGACGTGACGGGAACTTTTAAAACAACGAGGGAAAAACCCTATCCAAAACAGATCCAGACGTGTCACTATTCAAATCAGTCCTACACGCAATATCAAAGACATACTTTGAAGATTAGGTAAGGAATAAATATAAAATCACCAAATTCCGACACGTAGAAACGAACTTGCTCCAAAAAAAAAAAAAAGCCCGAACAAGGGAAAACACTACCTGTGAACAGCAGCACCACAGTTCCTCAGCTAACGCGCGGGAGGTCCACCAGTTTCAAAAGACATCGCGATTTCACTGATTTCATAAAGCATGGTGACTAATTCAAATTTCCCATATATAATGGCAAGTATGTATCCAGGATTTAACTGGCTTTTCATTTGAAGTCTGTATTGATACATAAATACTTTCAAAAGAGCTAAAACACGGCTTCAAATTAGCTAAATGACTCCCCTGCGCAAGTAACATTACATCTTAAAACAAAATGGCGGATGGAAAAGAAAGTCCTTCCGACCCTTCGACTAGGGGATTCCCCGAAATTATATTACGCCCTGTCTGATTGGCTGATTTAAATACCAAGCATTTGATTGGACCTTGATTGGACCAATTGGACCTGGATGATTATGGAATCACGTAGACTTTGTACTCTGTACTAAGTGCGGAGAACTGTTTTCGCGGCCGTCCCTCCGCCACACCTCCAAAATAATATTGCTTCAGTTTGATATTTCCAGCAAAATCGCTGTTTTATGGAATGACGGATCAAACAAAGAGGATGCTGATGTAAATGCAACAACGTCGTTTTAACAACTTGGCATTAGCGTTCGCCGATGGACAGTATAGCACGATCAAGCAAAGAAACGTCAAACAGTTTTCGCTACAACCCAAGGAAACATCGCTTAACTATTTTTCGACGACTATGATCATGAGCAGAACTCGAGACTTTGGAGAAAGCAAAACGATCAACTTGAAGCCGTCTGTGTGAGGACTCTGCGTGAGCACTGGTGATTTCCAAAAAGCTAGTGAAAGCCTACCGGTGAGTTATACACACTGATCATGAGACTTAAGTGTCAATGTTCGAATGTCAATTTTAAAATGCTGTGGATAAATAACCCGGCAGCCAACGTTTCCGACCGGCAGTCTGAAATTTTTCAAAAATTTAGAGAATCGAAGGACCCAATCTAATCCAAACTATCTTATGTTGATTAAGAAGTACCAAGCGATCCAGAGCCTTACAGACTTAAGTCCAACGCTTCGTTTACGAGCAAAAGATATTGCGTGACAGGTCTTCGGCTTGACTGAGAATATGTGCATAATTATGCTATAGTACTTCAGCCCGGGAAAAACATTTCTTGTTATTCGCAGTGCAAGCTCTACGAGATACACTACAGTGGATATACCATAACACTTGGATCAACTCGACAGTCGAGCTGTGACAGTTGCATATTAGAAACTGTTGTGGGTGATCGATTCCAGTGCGCTGTAAGTAGAGGGATTTCTGCATCTTGGATTACAAGCAATTTATTATCTGGGCAGTGTATGTGAACAAAATCGAGAAATTGCTTGAAATCTAACCACCACTGCTACATCCTGGTTGTTATGGGAAGTTAGTGACGATGTATCGAATACTGTAGACAAGCTCAAGCCTGCATTAGTTTAGAAGCTAATACTCCAGCAACTCCTGGGCCCAGATTCGTGGGCGGATTCGTAAAAGCGGAAGAAAGTCTCTTTCAATGCAAGTAGTTTGAAAGCGGAACTCAAAATAGCTTTTGGAAATGTAGAAATCTAACCTGCATTCTCCACTTGTGTAGTGCTATCTGACAGCTTTTGATCTGGCTGTGTTGACAATGATACGGAGAGGCAGCAAGACGAGAAAGCGAAACAAGCGAATCGAAAGTGCTTTGGTTGCATAATGACAAATGCGTTGTGTGACAAAAATTCAGGGCCAGGACCCAAAATGCAGCTGCCGCCCTCTCTAATGACGAGAACAACTGAGCTTTTAAAACAGTCAGAAAGTCTGTAAGTCAAGCCTCGGGCAAGTTCTCATTCTCCACTATTGAAGCCATCGCATGCACAGAATGAAACAGTACTAATTTAGTAAGATCACACAAGACCATACCGAAGTTTCCACCATCTGAACTGGTAGGCATTAAAACTTTCCGAGAAGAAGTAGTGAGTCTTCCTGGTAACCTTACTCGCGATAATCTTCTTCTAAAACGAACGAAACAGCTTACTTTCCGAGAAAAATAGCTTCCAAACGAAAAACAGTACTTTTGCATTGATACTTGTATGGCAAACAAAGGAATGGCGCGCACCGAGTCTACGATCTATCAATGCGGTGGAGAGCTAGAATTTCCAGATTTTACTAACCAATTTTCTGGTCAAAGGAGTGAGCCTGTGAAGGGAAAAATATGAATGGTAGATCAATTGCAACTCAGTCGCCAACCGCTGACCCACGAACGTGCCGATGACCCCGTCCACAGACTAAGGGAAATTAGGGATATCGACAGGCAGTTTCATCTTCCGGGTTTCCTCGGCGGTCATATTTAAAAGCTTGCCTCGTAGCTACAGGTAAAAGAATTTTCTCCTAACGAGCCATCGATTTTGAAAATCACCGCTGAAAACAGTCCTGCAACGAAGTTGTTCCACAGGATGCAAGCATCAATGTGGGGCTAAAAAAACTCAAGCATCATATGGCGAACGGTAACTAAGTTAAGAGAGGAATATAACCGAAGCGTACATGTTCTTGCTGAGTGCCTGAAGAGAAATTGGTGGCCTCCTGGATTTTGGTGAGTTTGATAGAGATGCCTTCCAAATAAATTAACGAGGAATAACGATGAATGTTTGAACAACAATGTGAACATCCCTAAACGAGACATGTAAGGAGGCGCACATGGAATTTAACCAGACCAGGAAATTGACTGACTACACACATTTGAATTCAGTTAATGCTTCCAGAACCTCTTTGCTAGGCAAGCAGCAAAGTAGGACTTCAGTTCATGAGAAGGTCTAAAGTCCAGTAGATAAATTTTCAGTGATTGCCACGTCTCAAGTCCTTCTGGATATGTTTTATTTTCCGAGAACAACACTGGATGAAATAGCAAAGGATTGGTCTCTTTAAAACTGTACACTAAGCCATCGCACACTTCATAAAGAAGTTTTCAGAGTTATTAGCTAAGTTATATAGCTCGTGACTGCATCAATAAGAATGCAACAGACGTGAAACAATGATACAGTATTTGAAATAAATTAACTCACCTTTCACTGGAAAAATCATTTGTTGACTGAGTAAGAAGGTCGAATAATGTTACCAGGAAAACAGGGAAATACATGAAGTAATGTTTAATGCAAGATTCAGTGGGGTTTTCCCGAACACTGAAAGACGTCAGATACTAAAATTGAGCAGGTACTTATTCCGTCGAAATGTTTTGTGTCAGTAGTTATCAACTGAAGACTGAACAAGACAACAAGGATTAAATAGAATTCTAGAAAGAAAACGATAATAAGTTTATTCGAGTTTGAGTTAGTTGGGCCTGAGAAATACAGTTACGTTATCGATAGCAACTTATGTACTGTCAAACTAATTACAAGGAACCAATTTCTTCGCGTATTTTCACGCTATGGTTTGGAATGAGGAACTAGTTGACAAACCACGTGATCTCTCAATTTTGATTGGGTCATAGAAGACTGCCAAACTACGTAAACTGTATTAGTGATCACCACTCGAGAAATCTCAGACAGTGGCTGATCAAAAAAATCTGAAACTACGGAAATGCGCCTGGAATTAACAGTAAGAATGTGACATGAAACGCCTTAACAGCAAACTTGCTATAAGCCAACTAAATCAACCTCCATTTTAGCTCTTTTTCTAAATTAACCTGATGTTTCGAGTGTGTTTACTGTTTGTCATTAAGCAGACTACACGGAGTTGTGAAAAGTGAAGAACAAATCACACCCTTGACAGTGGATTGACACAAAATTAAATAATAGAAAAGCATTTAAATACAAACGAATATGCTCACTAAAGCGTTCATAGGTAATGTCAGGAAATTATGTAGTTTATATATATATAAACTTTCACGTGTTTATTTGGAAGATATGTAATATATCCTGGCGAATCGAATTAGGGAAAAAAAGCCCGCACGGAATTACCTTGATCAACAAGAATAAAAGTTCCGGTGCTTCTTAGAAGTGTCGTTAATCTCTGTCAAGTATACTAAGAAAGCCATTACTTTCAATTTGCACTTGCCGTCCCTTTCCAAAAGAGATCGGTAGTGGTAGGGTTATTTTGTACGTTGTAAGCTAAGGAAGCCACGTTGAGTGTGGTTGTAACCTGAGTTAACGACAGATCACACCCTAGACAATTCGAGACCAGCAGTAAAAAGAAAGATAAGGTTTACGCTGGACGATGACATGACATGACAGACATGACGCACACAATATCTAAAAGGATTTTAATGACCAATGTATCCTAACTTAGCATTTATAGCGAACAAGGAAATAACTTGAAACGCTTGCACGTGGGAAAAAAAATGTATTCACGAGGGCCAGCCAATCACAAGATAGATAAAGATCCCAACGAACCAATCAAAACGCCAAGCCAAAACATGAAACTGACCAAAAGCAAAAGCTGCTAACTTCATAGAAAAGTAGGCACGCGAGGCGTGCAAGGGTAATTTTTGGAGTGTGAATTAAAAGCCTTCCAGTAGACTTTTAACAGTAATGGTTAGTTTAATCCAAGTTTGTTTGATTGCAATAAACAGCAAAAATAGAAACAAATTGGAAAGGTATGGCGTACATACAATCTTACACAAGTAATGTTTAAGATAAGCGGGAGGTAAAGGAAAGATCATTGGCTGGCCAGTTAAAAGTTTTGGGAAAAAGATACAATAAGACAAGAACTTTTCAATTTAACGTGACATCAAGCCTAAATATATTTCCAGCACAGAAACGGAGACGCTGCTTGAAATGTAAGTTTTGTGGCATAACAATTGTTATCATTTTATCTTTTTTTTTTTTGTTTTTTTTGTTCATTTGTTGCTTTTTCTTTGAAAGTCATCGATACAAATGCTCGTTACTTGCAGCGTCACACAACGCTGAACGTTAATTTGTGGCTACTAACATTGCGTCGAACCCCAAAAGAAACAATCGATACTTATAATTATGCGAAAACTCTCGCCAGCAGCCACTTCTTATAAGTGGTTACGATCTTTATGCTTTCGCGTATTTTACATTTATTATTACTATATTTTTTGGATTTAAGCTAGCGGTTTAAGTCCTCATGATCAGAATAAGCTTCCCCAAAAGTCAATTTTTTGCAGCGTCCTAGACATAATCAGCTGCGAATACCTGACACCTTGAATCAGACGACGATAGCACGTTTATATGCATAGCCACGACTTAATTTACCGATCGCTGCCATCAGCTGAAACGCTGTGGATTTGATATGAGTATAGCATTTATAGCGAAATCTTCAGTTATCGGTGACATTTTATAGTTTGAACCAAGAAACAATTGTTGCGAACTATATGCCAAGGCGGAAATAACCTAGCTTACGCAAGGAAGAATATCATCACTGCATCAAACCAACCTGTACGTAGATTCTGTGCTTGCTGTGGGCTCTCGCTCCTAATTTTCATGCAGAAAATTACGTTTAAAATTGCAGGAATAGGGAAAGAAGAAAAAAAAAGCTTAAATCGGCATTTCTGGTGAAAATGAGCTTTCCAAGAAAAGACAACACCACGTGATTTCCGGGATTCCTTAGAAATCTTTATTATTTATAACTCATTGCAAACAACCAATAGGAATCAAACGCTTGGCTATGGTTAACTGCGTTGACGACGGTGAAAAATTCAATGACACTAGCGATTTTATTTCCTTCGAAACTTGAAACGGTTTGAAGCAAAGATGAGCAAGACTTGAACAAGAAAAAGTTACAAAAGAGCATTGTTAAACCAAATTAGGAGCTGATAAGCTAGGTGCGATGACAACTTTTGTATTCTCCATGGAGAAGTAGCGAACTTGAAGGATTGAAAAGGAAGATCGCGAAAATTTGAGGCGTTTAAAATCGGCAGCATTATATTGCCTAGAGTTACTCGCCATAAACAGTTGACCAAAAGAAACTGAAGAAGAGGACAATTTTGAGCAAATTGCGCGAGCGTAGTGCGTTTGATCGCTATGGGCAAGCAGCGAACAAGCTTGGCTTTCGGGCCAAGATAAACAGCTGCATGAAAAACCCGTTTCTTTGACATCATTTCAATTAATGTCAAGTTGGTAGAAATGATTTGATGAAACTCAGTTGACTTATCATGAAAGCTAGGACTCTCGACGTGTTAATCTCATAATCGTACCGCTTAGATGCGATGAAACAAAACGTAACGTAACACTTGCAGTCTCGAAGGTGAAAATTAAATTTAATTAGCGTTTAACTCCGGTAATAGCTAGAACATCTTGGCCTACAAACACTATGTTACGCGGTCTCTGCAAACTCCAATGCGTTTAATAATAGTGACACTGACACTATTGACATGTACTTATTGTCCTTGCAGTTTTCTGTTTTTATCCTCCAGCTGAGTTCAGTTGGGTTATGTCCGCGTAGCTTCTGACTTTAAAAAAAAAAGTGAAGCCTTGGAGCTGACTGGCTCCGACTGGCGCCTAACTTACCAGTGTTAAAATCATTGCATAGCTGATATCTGCACCATCACAGAATAAGTTTAAATTATCCTACGTCAATGCAGAATGATACAGGTTTCCAGCGGTGTTGTTCTTCCAAGGATGCAATGAGGCAAGCAGAATGGAAAAGCACCGGAAACTGCAATATTGCCAGCATACCTGAATTTAAGGCACGCGTATACAGTAATGAGAAAGGAATTTACTTGTTCAAACAAGTTCGCAAACTTTCAAAACTTAGTGCGTTTTCGATGAAAAGAGTTTAAAGTCATAACACTGTCTTGCTTACTGTAACAATAATATTCACTTGCATTCTTCACCATCTACGGGTATATTACGAACTCACCAGCTCTCAGATGGCTTGATAGCTCAGTTGGTAGAGCACTGCATCGGTATCGCAGAGGCCATGGGTTCGAATCCCGTTCAGGCCTGAATGTTTGCGAAAAGTTATGACACCATTATGAGTATGCTAACAGAGTTGCTAATAAAAAAGATTTAAAATTACTTCCTCTCTAATTAACCTTTATCTATATAAATGACCTATCACATCTTTTTATCCTTTTTTGGTCATTCGTCAGAAATATTTGCAGCTGACACTGGAATGAAACTTCTAACAAACAGTGCATGAATATGAACAGATTAAAAACGCAACCGCGTTCCCCCGTTTTAATCAATAGCGTGTTCAGAAAACTGGTCGAAGAAACGATCGACTTTTTCATGTCACTTAGTTAGACTCGTACTTGTTATCTCGAAAGCCTTCAAAAACTATACATGTAACTATATTTCAAACTATTTATAGGATTGTAGGGATTTCCCCTAAAATATAGATCGTGTCAGAATGCAATGTTAATATTTCTATGCTAATAGGACACCTTTAAATGGAGTCTATGATTGCTTCGAACCCTGTAGGAACTACAAAAATAGGTCGCGATTCACACTTTCGAACATGATGTGATTAAATGATGATTACAGACAGGAAATTGCAAAGTTGCGCATAACGGTTAACAAGGCTGGCACGAAGAGCAGACGAGCTAAAACAGATCGACTTCAAGTTGACATTTCGAAATCGTTCCTCCAATAGGAGACTCGCAGAACACTCTTTCACTTGGGTTTCTGTATTAAAATGACTTCATGTAAGAACAATTCAATTAACATACGCTTCAAGTCACAACGAAGGCAATCCTGGTCAGGACTCTGTCACCGTCTCTTTGAACAGGTCTGGGAGCCGTAAACATTTTTTTTCATATATTACACCATGTTGGGTACTGACAGAGTAAATATAACAGTTTGTAAGGGAATGTAACGATTGTTTATAACAATTCGAAATATGAAAAGAAACTCAATAAGAACAACTTACTTCGACTCTGTTACTTACGTCTGTCTGTTACTTACGTTTCCGTAGCGTTTTGTGGCCGTTTCAAAGCGATTCCAGCGAAACAAAAAACAAAACCATAAAACAGGAGATTATCCTGCGAGCAGTACGTGCACAATACGGAAAAAGTTTTAAAAAGTAGGCTCCATATAGGGAAATCATTTTATTTATTGTGTTGCGTGCACTAGTCTTATATTTGAAAGCTGGTATCGCATTTTTTTTCGACATCTAGTCCACTAAAACTTATTAAAGATGATTTCTAGTTCGTATTGTGCAGTTTCAGCACCCCAATGTTTATAAACATTACAAGTTCTCACTCGATGGAATGCCAATCGATGTTATTCGTTACGAACCACATACTTTATCTTTGAGGCCTTTTAAAATTTTTTTCCAACAGCTTCATAGATTTTTACAGCTGCGTAGTTGTGATATGATAAAGAGAGTATAAAGCTTCGACCGCTTCGCATCCATAATGGCGGTTGTTTTGAAACTTTGAATTTACTTTATGTAAGTAGTTACGAAATGTTTACATTTTGAGATGTCTTATATGAAGTAACACAAAAGACACAAACAAACTATCGAGAGTGCGCAGTACGAACTGGAAATCATCTTTAGCCATAACAAAATCATATTTTGCATCAGTTCAGTTAGACGATCTTGCATGAATATCAGCAACAGCAAGGATCGCATATCTTGAGAATGCGGACAAGGATGTTTGCCAGGGGCGTGGAAAAAAAAATAGCTTTTGTGCAGCAGCCCACTTTCTCCAAGAAACAAATTCCCCGATTTTTCTTGAGGTGAGCGGCCAACTGTAGCAGCTGTACATAGACATGTGGTCAAGACAAAAAAAAATGCTTATGGTTTATCGCACGATATAGTCCTGCGGGAAATATATAATTGAGCTTCTTGAACGCATAACAGCGACAGGAATTTTGATCCACCTGTGGAATTTTCGCGAACTTCTATTCCAAATTAGGGAAAGGAAATAAAGAAATTTACCTTAGGGAAAATAGACTTGGAAAAACAGATACGCTCAGTACAAGAGTGGCGGTGATTTCGTTAAAGCAGGTGAATTACACAGCAGAGTCTTGGCAATCAATACAACGAACAAAAAAGAGATTTCACTTACGTTTGTAAATAACCTTGATCGGTCCGTGGAACATGTAGCAGCAGACCAGCAATTTTGTTAATTTCGACAATTATTCTGCAATAGATAGTAGTATAGTCAACGAAACCTTGTGATACGCAGCAAGGAACAATTTTAGCAAAGTTAAGTTTTGCCAGACGCTTTAGCGAGCTCTTTTGGGTCAAGAACAAAGAAGTACAAACCGCATCAACATTTTGCTGATTTCAAATTCACTAGAATTCGAAAGCAATCGGGAAATCCCCTCGCGTAGAAAATGCAATATGGCAGCTTAAGATAAGAGCTATTAATTCGAAACAAATCTTCATTCCTGACAGTATAGCATCGCCGAGTTAATTTGGCAAACCATGCAACAATTGCCATCAAAAAGGCTAATAATAAAGGTTAGTTAGTTTGCCAAAATGCAGGGATGCATGATGGTTCAGTAATGTGTCTTTAGCTCTTAAACTCCAAAAAATAAAACGTTCAAAAACGTTTCAGAAACTGAAATGCTTAAGTTGCAAGAAGACACTGCATTGTAATATCTTTGGGTGTGTCATTAATTAAATTTAAGTGAAGTGAATTATTGGGTGCGGCCGCAATACCTGGCGTGTTTACCTCTCCTCCAAAGCCCACTATATTTCTCCTCCTGCCGGCAGAAAGATCCCAGCAATCGATCTTCCTCAGAAATAATGCGGAATACTTATTCCCAAATTGTTTTTAGCTTTATTATCATGGACCTTTTGTACCCTACATAATTACATTGCTACAGAAAACACGCCACCAACTAAACGCGAGTGTTTGTTATCTAAAACTAAGGATTGTATGAACGTAATTCACGAACTCAACACTGAAACCATGCAGTGTTCTCGATATTGTCCGAATAATCTGTTGGACATGGGGCCTCAATTTGTGTCATTTATTCTGTGCTCCAATACCTAAAGCGATACTGACAATCAATGATACATGCACGACAATCACGACAAATGCTCCTTGTTCGAGAAACGAGTCAGAGCGGACACAAATCTGAGGCCTGAGCACAACTGCTTCACATCGCGAAACTTCGGAACGACTTCCTACATCATGTAATCTACATCAGATTGATCAACTTCCGACTGCAACAGGAATGAGTTCACACCGGTAGAACTTCCAAGATTGCGATAGGTCCGACTTCCCGACGATCGTACAACTTCCGATTGCTAAAACGTGATACCAAAACGACGTCCGCGCGCCTAGTAAGATTTCTGATAGGTAGGAGCGTTAGCACTTAGACCAATACGAACAGAATCCAAGAGGAAGCGCGCTCGATGTTAACTCGAAAGTTTTGATTTGTATTAAGGCCGGTCTCAGCGACCTAATAATCAGAACCATGGTATCGAGACTGTCAAAATACGTAGCCGGTCTGTGCATGATATATATCTGGATCATTCAATTATCGTGCTGATGAAAGAAAGCAAACATTTCAGCGAGAAAAGTCCCCCGCATTAGTTTCATATTCCGGGGAGTATCCGATTGGTCGGAGCACGATAAAACGAAACACTTCTTTCGAAAGTGGCCGAATAATAAACCATTTGCTGATAACAAGTGTTAATAAAAAAAAAACAACAACAACAAAAAAAACAATTTCAGTTGCTGCTACAAGGCTCCTGACTCAATACATAAGAAATGATCAAAAACCTACCCAGCAGTATAACTCAATGAAACAGACATATTTGTATGGGAACGCCTTCAGTGCCTTCATTCCTTTTCCGTGTATGAAAGACTTTGGAATCCAGACGGTGATCATCGATCACCGTCTGATTCGTATCTTCTGCGGTTTATCAACAGGCCATTTTGCTAATGCAAATATTTCCTAGTTCCATACCCTTTTGGGGGCAAGAAGTGATCACTCGGCTAAAAATGGCCTCGTTAATTCGTTAAATAGATCAAATTTTGCCCCCACAAGGACCACAAGGGACTGGAGCGACAAAATACACCATTAGCAAAATGGTGCCTTCTTCCCGGCCTTATCAGTGTAACTTGTTTTACAATGGCAAGTTGAATCGGACTGTTCGTGTATGCTATCATGATCAGTATTGTAACCATTCGATGGAGCTGGCATGCACGAAACTATAGCTTTCAGAACATCCGTACACAAGATTCAAATGGTCCAAATGTATCTTAATCGTTTTGTCGCATATAATGTAAAATTCAGCTCGTGCCGAGTGAACTTTCAAAGGTATTACCATGCGTATACAGTGAAAAAAAAAAAAAAAAAAAAAAAACCCCCGAAAAAAAAAAAAAAAAAAAAACCTCCCAACACCCCCCCCCCCCCCCCCCCGCCCCCCCCTCCTTCCCCCCCCCCCCCCCCCCCCCCCCCCCCCCCCCCCCCCCCCCCCCCCCCCCCCCCCCCCCCCCCCCCCCCCCCCCCCCC
>Ga0126339_10000200_pt1 | contig 27709 bp, 12 predicted proteins | sample OrbTmetagenome_2_FD_92532 | JGI IMG/M metagenome (GOLD analysis project Ga0126339, IMG submission 92532) | Coral microbial communities from Petempiche,Puerto Morelos, Mexico - Orbicella T R C metagenome | ecosystem: Host-associated > Invertebrates > Cnidaria > Coral | place: Petempiche,Puerto...
AAATGATACCGTGCAATCAGTCGACCTTATCGCCTGAAGAAGACTAGCAGTAAGCAGTCGAAACGTCGCGATCTACATCTCAAGTGACTACATCGTGAGACAAACGATAATACACTTTATTAAGGTTGCTTTAGTCTTACAGAAGTCAGTTACAGCTTTATTCAGCCGCAGACACTTGAAATAACTCTAGTCTAAAAGAAGCCGTTAAAACGAAACAGCAGGAAGCTAGGTAAACCTACCTGTAAGAACCACAATATGGCACTCACCAAACGCTCCTTGTGACACTGGGTTTTCAGCAAAGAATTCCATTCTGTGAGGCGATGTGACTTCTTCGTCCGGCTCATTGTTACAACCAATGCAGCCTTAGCAGTCTCTTTCAATTGTCTCCCTGAAAGAGACCACAATCTTCATATCTAGCCAAACTTTCCCGATTTAGTGGCATTTAAACTTGTGAAATTGCAAATCTGTAGCAAAAGAAACTAGGAAAGTGTTAATAAGTTGCTCTATACTCCGTGGCATCAACAACTTAAATTTAGTCTGAGGAAACTCTAGATATCTAGTTGGCCCTTCTGTTTTTACCGTCCTAGTGACTTTGTAATTCGTAATTACAAAGTTATTCGTTATTCGGAATAAGAAGAAGAATTTCAGTGGCACATTTTAAGTTTTGCTAACAAACCTGTGAACCGCTGTGAAGAGTTTGGAGTTTCGAATTTAACAATAGTTTTATGTACAAGTATATAAGAAACGTTTCAAAACACAACGGTGGTTTCTGTGCAAATTTCAGTTGCCTAAGGTGGTTTATTTCAAAGTATGCTCTTTGAATTCAGATGTTTCAGTAGTTTCAGTTGCCTCAGAAAAAAGAATTGGTTAAACTGTTCCTGTTCCACTGCGGGACAAATTCCTGAATACAGGCGTGTTCATGATTTTCTCAGTCACAGTAAATGCATGAGTACGTACTCGCATGGAAGCTCGAGGAAGAATGGATTTACACTGCTCGTGACATTTGAAATTGTTTCAAATTACACTTGCCTAAAGGCTCTTGCTTATACCAATTTCAAAACATTTTAACCCGTCTCGAACATAATTTCCCCCTCCCTCCTACCCCGTTGCCGCCGAAGTCTGAATTGGAACTTTATCGCTGAAGTTGTTACTTTGTTTTCAACATATTATGTTGACCTTTTTGGTTATCCAGTCATCTCTTGACTACAAGTCTTTCAAGTTGCAGCCAGTTCGGAATGTAGGCAGATCATATAACGCTTTACTCGACACAATTTTGCTTTCAGTTTCGGTTGATTTGAAAAAAAGAAAAATTCACACTTTTTTTGTCTCTCTCAGGCGATAAACAATACGTCAGTGAAGAAAATAGAGACTGTCAGGATCAAGAGTTTCATATCCCTACACGGAAACCATGTCTCGTCATCTTGCTGGCTCTGCAATTGCACAGGGACCCAATGTTGGTCGGATTGACCGGTGGCTACAGTGGAAACCAACTTCTATGAAAACCCAGTGGTTGCTTCTCTCAGGTGCTTCAGATCCTCCAAGCCGCATTAGTATTTCTGATAGAAGGACCAAGAATGCTCCTGGAGTCAAAGGCGGCACATTTCTTGCCGGTGTTACCCATGATTTAGCGAACATGGAAGCTGCAGTTGGAGCTAAGTTGTTCAACACTGTTAAAGATCTTTATCAAACCAAGTCCGCAGCCCTTAGTCATATTCGGAGACTTTTTGAAACATGCAAACTGCTTGGGCTTAAACCTATGTTGTACTACACTGGGCATGGAGAAATTGGGACTGGAGACTGGTGCTTTGCTGATGGGACAATCAGCATTGAAGAAATTCTTGATATCCTTCCTGAACGAACACTTTTGCCGATGATCTTCAGCGATGCTTGCTACAGTGGCCACTGGGTAAATTTCTGCCTTGAAGAGGACATCCCAGGATTCCACTGCCTGGCAGCATGTTCGGAGTATTCTAAAGCTTTTGATGCCAAAGGTTTGTAAAGTATTCAATTTAATTCCTACAATTCTGTTTAGGTTAAGAAATTAAGATCTCTAAATTTACTCATATAATGGTCCGTACGTCCCTTAGACAGGCTAGATATTATTCAGAGCTTTTTCTCACGGCAAAACCACAGCATTTATGAAATCAGTGCGTTCAAAATGCAAAGAGTAAAACTTTAAAAGTCGGAAAACCTGAACGCATTATCTAATTGATTTTTCAAATACTTCTTAGGCGAAGGTGGAGATTTGACTTTGTTCATGACTGGAAAGAAACCATGTCCTAGAACTGAACCTATGTACAGTGGAGGAAACAGGAGCGATTTTCCGATTACGATTGGCTATGACTCAGTTGAGTACATTGATTTGATCGGCAGCCATGTAACTGAATATGATGAAAATATTTTGATCTGCCAAAGTTTCCATAAAGGATGCTTTATTGGATGTTTTGCACCTTCAGAAAGGTACAGTCCAACGTTCGCCGTTTCCTGGACGATTCGAAAGGACTATGATTCCTTCCTTGAGCTGGTCAGAAAAACTTGGAAAGGGAAGAATGGTACGTCAGAACAAATATATTCTCTTACTTGCGATGAGAATTTAGGATTTGGAGTATTTTTCATGCAAAATTATGGCAGGGATCAATGTATTGTAACGAACTTATCTCATATATATGAGAGATGGAAAGAGGGCTTTGAAATCACGTCATGTGCTGCCTGGGGTTCAAATATTTATATTATTATGACAAAGGACACAGAGGAATACCGTGGCAGACATCAGATATGGTTCATTAGTTATACCTGGTGGGAGACATACAGTAAAATAAATGCACAGTCCAAAGTGGGATACACTGTAACAGGTATATGTTACTGCACTGGACTGAGGCAGTATTTTGTTGTAATGACAAACATACCGGAGGTCCAGAGCAGCCACTATTTTGATGACACAACTGCAGTATTCAACTGGATGAATGAGCAACATCATGTGGGATATCATCCAACAGTCATCTTCATGGATCCAACTCTTGATAAAACTCTTGTTGTAATGACTACAGATGAAAATAGATCGAGCTATGAGTTTATATTTGACTGTAAACTTAAGTAGGCTGTTACCTTCCTTAGTTTAAAAAGCAGTTCCAAGAGTATTTTTGTATTACGACGGAGGTGTTTGAAGAGCAAAAGTGATATACCCCTCCGCACTGAAAGTTCAAATTTCGGGTTAATTTTGATAGTTAAAGTTACATATATATATCTGATGGATATTCCAAAAACATGCCCGTAGATTTTAACCCCATCATTCATGCAACCTGCTACCGGTATTTTGTTTTTTCTTTTGTTTTGTTTTTGCTTCCTAATGGCAGCAGCTTGTAAAGCTCACCAAGCACGAAATGTAGAGAATTTCTTGGGCTGAGCATGTTTCATTTGTTTCACCATTTTTGTTATTACGAGACTTTAGATTTGAGTACTAGTACGAGGTCGAGTACGACAAGGACTTTTCAATTCTAATTTCCAGGCTCCACATTATCCCATGAGCTACCCTCTCTATCTAAAACAGACACGAAGAGCGAGGGCTCTGGAAACGTCACTGGTTTGAAATTCGAAAATCGCACTCGTACTCAATCTCGTACTCTGTAGTCCAATCAAAAGGTCCCTATTATTATTATTATTATTATTATTATTATTATTCTTATGATTATCATCATCATCATTATTATTTTTAGTATTATTTATCGCTACCCTCCTCATATTTCAATTGGTGTTTAGTTTAGCCCAGGCTACACTCGTCTGAATTTTAGTTTGCACGGTGACTTGTGGAAGGAGCTGATCTCATTAGCTTTTTAAAACTTCCGTCTAAAGGAAGCCTGCCGGAGGACATTATGCCATTAAGTCCAATGAACGTGCAAGTCTAACGATTTGCTAGCAAGCGTCGTCCATTATCGTACTTGAAACGGCCCTGAGACGGTAACGGGTCGCCATTTAGTCCGAGGGGGGGTACTCCCAGAAAAATTTGGTGAGGCTGCGCGGCCCGCTTCCCAAATCCCTTACCCTATTTATGATCAAAATCTGCGATTTTCTCTACCCTATTTACGACCTGACCAAAAATTCGATATCCTGTAGATGACAGTTGCGGCTGACACAGTTGCCCTAAACATAAGTTTTGAAGGGCTTTTGCTTATGGTGTTATCGATAATGACGAAAAAGTAGCTTCTTCCAAACAACATACCCAATTCATCTTCACAAAAGCATACCCTATTTAAGACCAAAATGGCCAAAATCGATACCCTATTTATGAGCAAAACGGCTGAAAAACCATACCCTTTAGGGCCGCACATACCTATATAGCCCACATGAGGTAGTACCCCCCCGGACCATTTAGCCTCGTAATTTTGGCCAGTTGCGCATGCATGGTGGTGATAATGCTGTGTGTGCTTTAGACAGCAAAGAACTTTAGCCGCATTAATTAGGGGCTTAGAGGTACAATGGACTAGAAATTTCTAGCTGCTGTTAGCGTTATTTGGTCCGAACTTTGGTGTGGCTTGAGACTTAGCAAAAACATATCTGTTATATGTTGAAACGGCTACGTTCCCGCTCGATGAAACTCAAGTGAATCCGAGCAAAACATGACCACGAACAGTGTCAAGGGCTGATGTGAGTAGCATCTCTTTGATTTTATCAATTTTAGGTGCTCTCGCCTTTGTTAGTAGCTAACAATCAGAGCTATCCGTTATTCGCTAGCGCGGAAGAGATTTTGTGCTTGGTTTCAGGTCGATAATTGACGTATTAAAACAAAATGCATAGTTTTCGCTAAGTCAGATTTATGGCCTAGTTTGCTTGAAGTTCAATCGATTTCCGATTTAGGGAGCTCTTGCTCAGTCTATTTAGGACGATGCTATAGATCAGTTCTCCGCCGCGGTTTGGATATGTGTAAGTTTGTGTTGATTTAGACTCGAATGTACTATTCATGATTCAAAGTAAAGACCGCAAATTTAGTCTTCCTGGTCTCAGAAGGCATACAGGAGAGTTATTTCCTCTTATTTGAGTTATGATAAGCCTTGTGAAAAGCTTGCTCTAAGACAGAAGTGTATCGAGATTATCAGTGACAAGTCAAATTCTGTGGCTATGTTTTTGCGAATACAGACAGATATAATTTTTTATTATACTGACATCTATTAGTTCTTGAACGGTGTGAGCCGTGAGATTCTCAAGAACGAACTACAAACCCTAAGAACAATAACGTTCCTACATGGCCAGGAATGTTCATGTTCAACCAATATATAAATCAAGATAGGTAATTGCCAATAGATAATAAAACAAGAATTAGGTGTAGGTTACATTGAAGCTTGTGGCTGATTTATGGCCGGCTAAAGTCATTCCTGGAAAAGTTGGGATCTTATAGTTCAAGGCAATTTCAAAAGGACAACATGACAAAGTTCTTTTTACGGCATGCAACACCCGCTTTTGTTTGTTAAATGACCCATCAGACTGGTTGAAAATCGCGTGACGGTTAAATGTTACAATTGACTTAAACGGTGTGTAGTGTTCTCTAGCTGTATTATGCTGTAATTATTTTCTTAAATATTTCTCTTATTTATCTTTCATTCTGTTGTTTATATAATGACCTTAAAACCCCAAAGGTAGAGCCACTGCATTTGGTCGGGGGTACACTGTCCCATTTTTCCTAATAAGAGGTTTTTGGGGTTTACGTGTCCGGCTTTGGCGCATGCAGGATGTTATTTGATGTATCTTTTATACATCCACTTTGTTGTAACCTTATTGTGTCAATTAAAACATATATCTTTATGGGCCTCGTTGACCAACGCGCCCATGCCTCATAACCTTTGAGTGTGTAGTGTGACACAACCTTCGGTTGTGTAGTGAAGGCAAAATAGAAATATTAAAGGCTTGTAATGTTTCTTTGCAGCAAGGGAGTATGATTTATTCTTGTCGGGAATGCAGGGGGGTGGGGGGTAGGGGAGACACCATTCACTCTTTCTATTGTCTGTGAGCTTCTCAAAAGTAGCTACCATGGGTGAGTCAATCAGCCTGTGTCCAGGCTGGTATCCGACAGGTCCTAAGTAATTGCAGTTACATCCTCACTACGTACTCATTACCTTATCGCTCTAGGCTATAGTCCGCGACTACTGAGGCAATAGCTATGCAATAGCGACCGCGAAACTGAGTTCTAACATAAAATTTTGTTCTCTCGAGTTTTCTCCTGCTGTCTTGACGACTCAAGAGGAAGCATGATGGTTTGTGATTAATCGTGTCAACTGCTAAGACATTTTACAGAGACTTGATACCTGAGTCCTGAGTGAGGCTGGTAAAATTGAATATACAATCGCTACTTCGCTTTCTGTGAGCTCGTAGTGTTGAAAAGACAATGACTTCACTTTACATTCAGCGAAGTATAATTGATGTTTTTGATATTTACATTTTTTGTAAGTTTATCTACAGCTACACATCTACAGGCGCGGTAGTGCGCTCGTCTCCGGATCGAGCGGTCCGGGTTCGAGCCTAGGACCGTTGTGTTGTATTCTTGGGCAAAACGCTTCACTCTCACAATGCCTCTCTCCACCCAGGTGTATAAATGGGTACCAGCGAATTTAATGCTGGGGTGTAACCCTGCGATGGACTAGCATCCCATCCAGGGGGGAGTAGAAATACTCCTAGTCGCTTCATGCTACAGAAACCGGGATAAGCTCCGGCCTAATGGGTAACTTGGCTCGTATTGCAGACTTTACCTTTACAGACGCCAGTCACACCAGGAGAGTGTCAGGAAAGTTATGTATCATTGTATTGTGTTTCCGTCTGGTTTATGAAGAATTCTGCTGGAATACGAATACCAATGATGCAATCTGATAGACCAAGCTATCGCACACTGACATGATTATATTTTTCTCGGGCATATGGACCGATAATTGCCCTCAGGAAATTTTGTTCTAAAAAACAAAAATGTAGTTTAATGATGACATAAAATTTCCAAAGGCAATTATCAGCTCATAGGCCCGAGGCGAAAACACTCTATTGCCTTTATTACCTTAAGTGCTCACCAATAACTGTTCCAGTTGCATGCCTGAAAACAAGACAAAATGCTAAAGAAACTACACTATTAAACCGTTTGCATTGTTTGCGTATTTTGCAAAGCGGTCCCAGGTCGTGGAGTGGCCTGAAGAGGTACAACGGAAACTGGGATTTGCCTATTTGTTTCACTGTGAAAATGGGATTTGGGATGGGAAATGGGATTAACTCCCCCTCCCCCCCTCTCCGTCGGGATTCTCCTCATCGTTTGATTGACTTCTTTGCTTATTATTTAATTTGCAACAGACTGCAGCACATCTGAAATTCAAAAGACACTTGCACTATATGTGCACAACTGTCATTTTACTTTTTAAACGTTTATAAAAAAAAAGTAATAGTTCAGCAATTCCTAATTCTCCAACTGCGAAACACTTAACTGGAATCCCGCATTCAATTGCAATCTCGTGAAGGTCTCTCAACTCTTGATTCCTGATCTCGTGACTACAAGTCATTCAAGTTACGTTCAGTTCGGAATGTAGGCTGATTATAGAAAGCCTTTCTCACACAATTTTGCTTTCAGTTTCAGTTGATTTGGAATTTGCGTTCAGAACACTACCAAACGAAACGAGAGAACTTCAAAGGCTCTTGAGTGTCCTGAGATTTAACACAGAGAGATTGTAAGTATGTACAAGTTATATCTGTTAAACCCTTTGCAAATTTTATCAAAATAATTGTAGAACTCGGATTTGAACTAATGCGAATACGATAATGAATGTGCCGGGTTGACCAAACTTATACTTGTTGTGTGTCTCTGGGATAAGAGCGGGGAATTCTGTCAGATAATCATATTCAGTCAAAATTAATTTACCTTCATTTTAGTAAATACTCTGGTCCCAGAGGTTTTTCTTGATTTTTCCCCGCATGAGAGGGCTGCGAGAGAGCCGCGAAGCGGTGAAAACACGAGTCGCGAAGCGGCGAGAAAGAAAAACCTCTCTCGCCGCTTCGCGAATCGTGTTCGCCGCTCCGCGAAAAGAAGAAAAATCAAGAAAAACCTCTGGGACCAGGGTATTTAGTAAATTTCAAATTGTAACTTACAGTAGCCTGCGAACAGACTCCCGGCGATGACGCAAAAAAATTTCGGCGAGCGCGAAACAGAAGAATTCGGAGAGCGAAGCGATCGGGGCGGGAAAGGGCGCTTCGTTCGGGCGCTCACCGGGAGCCTATTCGCAGGCTAAACTTACAGTAGTCGGCAAACCGCTAAATCAATGCCCTTCTTCTCGCGTAAGGGGACTTTGTCGCACAATGCTGGCTTAAATTCCTTAATCTGCACTGACACTCACTGAAAAAAACTCTACTATTATGACTTGCTGCACTAGTAGAAAAGCAGCAGGCAAGAGCAAGAATGGTTAATCCTTCATTAATTTCCGCCCTGCGGTAAACTTACAAACTCTCCTTACTTGTCTCTATATAATTCTAATGGTGCAAGTTGGGATTTACATATTTGCGTTCAGAACATTACCGGAAGAGACGAGAGCACTTTAACGACTCTTGAGTGCCTGATATTTAACACAGAGCGATTGTAAGTACGTAGAAGTTCGGTTTACTTGTTTAACGTCTTTTGCAAATTTTGTTAAACTTATTGTAACTTATGGTAGTCGCTAAACCACGAATGTTCCTTGCTCTTCTGCAAGTGGATTTTGTCTCGGTTATTTCGTTTCGCTCGTCTCGCTCGCTTGATTTCGCTCGTTTCGGTGATTTTGTTTGGTTGTTTCGGATTCTACGTGCAGTACATACCATCAAATTAAACTGGCGTACTTCTGACATGGTGGTTTCCTTGCTTTCCTTTTAAAGAGGTCAGTTGTGCGTCTTCAAGTCACTTCGCCTGAAACTCGACATTTTCAAGAACAAAGTTTTTGGCCAGCACTTGTCTTGAAACAAAGAAACTCGGCCGGACCTGTTGTTTGTTGCTAGCAAGACATCAATTCCGTAAGTTTCCACTAATTTAAAAATCATAATTTTAAAGGTGACGCAATTAATTTCTGGGAAATATAACAAAGAAGCCGAAAATCCTTGTTGAGGCTCCGACCACATTAATGCGTTTTCGTTTGAAAACGAATACTTTTTATTACGTTTTCGTCCAAACTAAGGGCCTATTCATATGAGCCCGGTCAACCGGGCTGGCTCGGTTTCCGAGATCTCGCCTCGCCACTCTTTCCTTCTTAAAAATTTCAATGTGTTCATAGACTAGCTGACTAACTGCACAACATCTCACCCTGTCTCAAAAATAAAATGGTTCATCCCTAAAGTATAACTTATGACCTTTAGGGGCTGAAGTCATTCATTTGTTTTACAACATATCGTTTTGACCAGTTCTTGTTTATCCGTTCATCTTGCGACAACAAGTCATTCACGTTGCAGCCAGTTTGGAATGTGGACAGATTACAACGCTTCACTGGTAGAGACAGTACACCTCGACACAGCGAAAACAAAATAGTTATTACCCGTGAATGCGAGTAGGTATGAGAGAAAGAAAGCGCGGCACTTCAGTTTTCAGAGAGCAGCACAGACATTTCCGTGAGCTTCCAGGCTAAACGATGACAGCTGTGTGTCTTTTTGTGTGCTTTCAATTGCTTTACCTCTCTTGAGCATATCGGCTATGTTAACAAATGTCACCAAAATATTCCATCTTTGTTTTCTTATGGAGTGCTTTACTTAATTTCTTGACAATAATAAGGCTTAGAAATGATGTCATGCGCTTTTTAAATATATTAGCCAATGGAAAATTGGTATTCAGTGACATGTGCCTGAGTAATTCACAATGATAAAATACACTGAAGTGTCAATACAATGTCTTGGGGGTTGTCTTTCGGCGACAGGACGCCAGGGAAGGAAAGAAGGTGAGCACGTAGCGGACAATTTTGAAAAAAATATGAGGGATACACTTTCAGTAAGCTTCCTTTTCTATGCGCCATGTTCATCCAACAGGTGTATTACTAGTACTCTTGGTGGTTGCAAGTACAGAGCACTCTCCTCGTAGTGTCCGGGTGTTTTTAGGTTCAATTCAAGACATTCTAGCGTTACTTAGCTGCAGTCTTGTTTGCCTGTAACTCAGTCATTGTTATCTAAAAGCACCAACACTTGTTTCAGTGTAACAGAGAACCTCGAATTGACCAGTTGTTTGTAGCTTTAAAGACTTCAGTTACATAAGCTTCCGCTGAGTTGAAAGTATTTATAGGATAGACTGTTTTCGATATATTAAGATTCAGCTTGGCAACGAGGCGCTATCAAGCTGAATTTTAATATATCAGAATTAGCCTACTTCTGGGAGAGATAAACCTTGTTGGTGTCTGAGGATGTGGAATGATGTCCGGTTACTGCCAGAATACTTTGAATGCGTTCAATGTTCCGTATCTACGACATTGATGGTTGTGTTTAGTCGTACCGCTTTAGTTAAAATCACTCTTCCACTCATGCTCATAAGATTTACATTAATTTACATTTTACATGCTTCACGAGTCATAAACACAAGCATTCCGGCGTGGGCGTAGTGTGCTCTAAACCCAGCCTACTATCTAGTACGGATACTAGTAAATTGTGTGTCTTCTTAAACATCAATAACTTTGGTCATACAGTTATGGTCTTATCTTACTTATAAGCGTTAACTTGTTAAGATTTTGATTTTCTGTCTTTCCGGGAGTTTTTATGTACAATTCCTGACATTCCGGCGCTGCTTCGCGGCAGTGTCGTTCGCTCAGTCAGTTTGATCTAAAGGCAACAGCACTGGTTTTGAAACGGAGGGAAACTTCGCGATGGCCAGCTGTATTTAGTTGGGCTTGAATTTCGCCAACCTCTTGCTAAGAAGAGGAGAAAGGTTCAACCACGGCAAGAAATGAAGCAGGAAAGACAAACATGTCAAAGCACTTTACGGGTCTGCAAATGATCATGATCCCGGACCGCAAATGATCCCCAAATTGAATCGCAAATGATCCCGGACCGGAAATGATCCCCGTATTGGGCCGCGAATGATCCCGACCAAAAATAAGGAATGGCATGAATTTATATCAGAGGAAGGTGAAAACAAACCATAGCTTGGAACTATTGGCTTCTTAGAATACTTAACTAGCCATTCCCGAGGAATTAAAGCAAAAGTACGACCAAGGAAAAATTACAAAATAATTTTGTCCAAAATGGGGAAGAAAATAGACCAATTTCGATATATTAAAATTCAGCCTAAAACAATAGACCCCAGTGCGAGGCTCTGGGGAATAACTACAGAGTTTGTGGGGTTTATTCCCCAGATCCTCGTGCTGAGGTCTATTGTGTTAGGCTGAATTTTAATATATCGAAATTGGTCTATTCGAGTGCTACACACAAGGTGTTGTACAGAGTGATGAAGCGTTGTAGGTCTACTCAGATGACAGCGTCTTCTGTGATAGTTGCTTCATGGTTAGATTTTAGTTTAAAACTTTAGACGAGTGACGTTAATGGCTGATAAAATTGATTCAACTAAAACACCGAAATATTAATGTTTAGCTCTTAAGGAGGATATGTAGCGTATGTTGCATTGAATCTGGTCATAATTTTACTGAGAATTGAAAAGAAATGCAAGCCAAGTCATGTTTTGATGACTGAGTGGTGCAATTCATAGCATCATAGTTAGCAACAAAATTTAGTCAAAAGCATGAAAAAAAGCAAGTTGTAAGGCATTATAATTATTTAAGATAGCCTTAATAAAAATATCGGTATTCACGTGCGCCAATTCCCTATCCACACCATTCCACCATCCATGCCATTCCTTATTAACCCGGAGATTGCGTAAGCAATCTGTAGGATAGTAGTCTCCTACGCAGCCGTTTTTTGGGATGTCACGCAACGCGTTGCGTGACATCCCAAAAAACGGCTGCGGAGGAGACTAGTAAGGTAGCTGTGGTGCAGATTATGCAAATGATATGCAAATAATGTCTTTCCATCATCCGTAACTTTTTTGGAGTAATTCTGCTGACCAGTAGATAAAGCTCCTGAAATCACTGTATTAGTCAATATTGCAGGCACATGTATCGTTTCCGTTTCATATTTCTAGGTCAAGGTCTATGTGAATGCGATTCATGTACTAAAAATGGAAACTTGTTTTGCTTGCTTTCTGGGTATAGTTCATTTAATTAACTGGGAAATCGACGGCTTTGCTCACAGAGCCTTTGATTTTTTTTGAACGGGATCATTTGCTGTCCGGGATCAATTGCGGTCCAGTATGGGGATCATCTGCTGTCCGGGGTCATTTGCCTACCCGTACAGCACCAACCACAGATGAAATTTCTGCTGTAAACCATACTAAAAGCCGTTTCCCCTTCTTCCAATCCCCCCAAGTAAACAGCCCCTTTAATAGGGAGGTGAACGGAAAAACCGTTAAAGATAGGGATACTAGTGTAAAGTGTGGCTTCGCAAACATCAATAATTTTTATTAATTAATTAACCACAATTTGTTTAAAGTTTTGATATTTTTCTCTTTTGTTTTCATGTATATCATTCTGTAATTGACATAAAACAGTTGCCTTGCATCCGAAATGCGTTTTGCAATTGAAACGAAAAGTCATTACTCTAGAGCTCCAATACATTGAAATGAATAGTCTAGTCCGAGAACTGTTCGGTTAGCAAAAACTTAAGCGATATGGTAGAATTCGGATTTAGCAGGCAAAAGGAACCGTTACTTTTGGGTAGCCGTTGCTTTCGGATGGTCAGAAAACGTTATACAGTAACAGCCGTTTCAGACAGAGCGGAAGCGTGACAAAAGAAATTAAAAGTTCCGTTTCTGTAAGTTTCCAACTACCTACATAAACAAAGCAGACTGTCTAAACAAAAAAAGGTCCTAAGCCAGTTGGTACTGTAGAGCGAATCGAAAGAATAATGGTCGCACTATATCGCAATGCAACTGACTACCCTGTGCCTACAGTATGTCATTTGACTGTGCTGCTAGACAAATATAGTTTAGAAATCATAGTTTCAAGAAAAATTTAGTCAATTTAGAAATAAACAGATAAAAGCACAGATAGCTCTTGAAGTCAATGTTCAGTCCTGTAGTCAGTCCCGCATAACCCGCGGTAGTCGCGGTTGAGAACAGAGACTTTCTCTTTTAGTGACTTCTTCAAAGGGCCGCCAGTTTCGGGTGGGCCGCTACTTTCGGGAGGATCGTTACTTTCGGGGTTCAATAGAAAGGGAAAAAAAATTAATGTTACATTCGGGGCCTCGTTGTTTTCGGGGGCGAGTGGGTGGGGGGGGGGGTAACTTTCGTAATTCTACGGTAACTCATCTTTTGACCTACGCGACAGCCTCCTCGAGCCGCCATCTTAGTGTCACGCAACGCAAAAGCGTGCTCTATTACAAAACGAAGAACCCTGTCGAGCTAAAACGTTGTAAAAGTTCTTGGGGGGTCTTATATCCGATGAAACTAAAACCTCAGAAGAATAGGTAATTTTGGAATATGACTACGTCACCTGAAAACCGGTGATAGCCTTTTATTGCTGCGGAGCGAGCGTAGCGGGCGAGCAGCAACATAATCAGTATTTAAGAAGAATATGTAGAAAGGAGTACGAATTCTCGAATTCATCACTTTTTACCAGAATGCATTGCATTTAACCAGAATGCACTGCGCCAATTTTTACCAGAGTGCATTGCGCCACGAGCAACACGATGTCACACCGTCGAACCGCCGTCCTTTTTCGCGTGGATTCAAGTGAGAAGGATTAGTGGTAATGTTTAACTCTGATTTACCTGTTAAACGCTGTGAAGGAGATCGTGCTTGACTTTCGCAACTCTTGCTTTTGTTCTTAATACAGTATGTACTAAACATTTTGTAAATCTGGACGATTAATTGTGACTTCTTAATTTTAAACCTGGTCGAATTCTTAAATGAGAGAAATCGTCTTTACCAAAGCTTGTAGAATGATTAAAACAAAACATATATGCTACAATCTATTTCTTTTCATCCAAACATGAATTCAAGCTAAAGCTTTAGCATTTTCACGTATCGTGATGAACGCGTCCTCGACATAGCCTGTCAACATTCTAGAGACATTTAATGCGTACCAGTACAGAATTTATAAGTTAGATTTCTGCTCCTACAATTTCCACATCTTTCGATTTTCGCGCGCTGGTAAAGGGCAGATTGATGTATATCGTTTTATGTCCAAACATAGTTCAGATCACCACGTGCTTTTTTGTCTCGATCCCTGGTCAGATTTTAAGTTACACACTACGAAAGGACACTACTTTAAGAAATAAAGGTTAATATAAGTCTTAGAACGCGCAGATAGATGAATCACTGCGTAAAATAGAATGTGCCGCAGCATTACTGTCTCTTAACTACCCTAGTCTTTATTTCCATAGTTTGAGAATGAGCAGAAGTTATTACTTCTTCCCCAAGGCGCTATTATGTTCGACCCGCCGGTTGGGGGCATTTTTCTTTATTATTAGTTTCTCTTCAACTTCAGGTTGTGCGGGATGAAGATAATAATAGCTAATTGTGCATTTGAGCATTAGAAGGTCTCGGCATCAGTTCTAAGTTGGGGCGAAGACTTTTTTTCTACCTTTTCAGAGATCTCATAGTACATTGTCTCTGCTTTAACATATCACCGATATGCTTTTGTACCTGTAACTATTTCTTTTGTGACTAGGTGTCACATAAGGCCTGTACAGAGCGCCTCCACTCCTCTCCATCTGCTTCGGTTCAAGATTTCCGGGGCCCTTCGTTCCTTTGTTATGTATTTACCACGCAATAAGAATTAACGGTTCCTTAACGCTTTAAGAATCCATGTGAAGTCCACATCTTGTCAGAACTTTATGCGGTTCATTGCTACTTGATTTGGCATTCTCAATATTCCCATTTTCAGCAGTTTCCTTTGATCTAGACTTCCGAAAAGATTCTTTACCATAGATTTCAGGAAAGGAGAATTTAAAAAAGCAGGTGACAACTGGGGCCAGTTGTTCAAAGGTAACGCTATCATCCAGATAAATCGCTATTCAGTGTATAAGTGTTGGCAAAACAAACTACGCTATCCACTGGATTGCGATTTATCGGTGGATATCGGTATACACCCTTTGAACAACTGGGGCCTGATCGACAACTGCTCGAGCAACCGAGCAGGCGAGTTGTGGCTGTTATCACAATAAGTATACACGCACGGCATTTCATGAGTTTAAGAGGTGAGCTGTTCTAGCAAGAGAAGAACAATAGAGAAAACTGAGAAAGTAGGAAAACGTTTTGATGATTTTACTTTTTGTCACCTAAGGACTCAGAAAATTTCAAAATTATCCATGTAGGTAATAAAAAAGTGAAGACACCAGCGACTTTCAGGATCAAGAATCTCACTATCCCAAGCTACGTCCATGCCTTTTGCTGGGTCTGCAATTGCACAAGGGCCCAATGTTGGTCGAATTGACCGGTGGTCAGAGTGGAAACCAACTTCTATTGAGCCCAAGTGGTTACTTCTCTCAGGTGCTTCAGATCCTCCAAGGGACATTAATATTTCCGATAGAAGGACCAGGGACACTCCTGAAGTCAAAGGCGGTACATTTCTCGCCGGTGTTACTCATGATTTAGCCAACATGGAAGCTGCAGTTGGAGCTAAGTTGTTCAACACTGTAAAAGATCTTTATCTAACCAAGTCCGCAGCATTAGGTCATATCAGGAGACTTTTTGATACATGTAGACGTAAGGAAATCAAACCCATCTTGTACTACACTGGTCATGGAGAAACTGGGACTGGAAACTGGTGCTTTGCTGATGGGACAATCAGTATTCAAGATATTCTTGATATCCTTCCTGGTGGAACTTACTACCCGATGATCTTCAGCGATGCTTGTTACAGTGGCCACTGGGCAAATTTCTGCCTTGAAATGAACATTGAAGGTTTCCATTGCCTTGCAGCATGTCCGGAGTATTCTACAGCGTTTGATACCAAAGGTTTGCAAAGCTTTTAGTTTTATTAGTTACTGTAAGAGGACTGAGTGGTATAGGAGAGTACGAGAATCGAACGACCGTGTAGTGAGATTTCGAATTGTTTAATTACGCGTATGATTAGTAATAGTAATTGGACCGAGTGAAGTACAATTCAGGGAGTTATAGCTCAAGCAATTTCAAAATCGGAGGAGCGCGAAGCGGGAGGCCGATTTGAAACTACGAGCACGACTACTCCCTGAATTGTACGACACGAGGTCCAATTACTAATTAATCGTATTTACAACAAATTTCGAAATTAAAAAAGTCTTTGGAGAACTTCTTTTGAGCGAAAAAGTCAGTAGCGCTTTCCATAACTTTTAAAAACTGTACGAAACATTACGAAAGAAGGCATTAAAGAGCGCGTAATTGCCGTGTGAATCAAGTGGGTATCCAATTACAGGTATCCATTTTCAAAAAGCTCAAATTGGATACCTTTAATTGGACACCCATGTGATCGCGCGCCGATTACGCGACAAATAAGCGCGCGAAGAACCAATCACAATCGAGAATTTTGTTATTAGATATGATTACATGCAAAATTGGACCACAGAAGTCCTGTTGTCAATTTGTTAAAACTATGAAATCCGAGCAAAATTTTGACAAAGCGAAGCCTGGTTACAATTTATCATCTCAGCAATAAATTCACCGGGAAAACGCCATTTACAAAAGGGTTTAGGTTAAATGGAGGAGTATTTCTAGAAAATGATTGGTTCCATGTCGAAGAGCGGCAACACTGAGTAAAACTTGATTTGTTACTAAATTGTTACAATGGCGTCTCGTTTCGAGAAAGTTGACAATGAATTCAGTTGTCGAAGAACTCAGTGAGGGAAATGAGCGTTGTGTCCTTGTGTGCCGGTACACTGAGGGAATATCTCTGTATTTTCTTTGTTTAGGAGTGTTTTTTTGTTTAGTTGTAGTACGGTATTGTTTGGTCTTTTGTATTGCTTCTTCTGTTCCGGAACAAGGGAACAGAAACTGAAGTAAGAGAAATGATAACTCTAAAAAAGAGCACTGCAAGACATTTTTTGCGAAGTGTGCGAATGAAAGAACGCAAGAAAAATTAGAAGATGATCACAGCGAAACCCTTGACATAAAACTGTCACAGTTTTGACAAAAAAGTTAACGAAAACTGAGATAACGGAGAAAAGCAAGACCCGATTGGTTATGACGAACATCAGTTGCCACTGGAGGCAAAAGATGAGAGAACTGTTCAAAATATACGAGAAGCAAGTTTCAATTAGAAAAGAGGCCGAAAGAAGTCAAAACACTGACAAGCGGCCCGGCATACCTTTTCGTGATCGAAAGCCCATTTCTAGTAAAACAAAATAATACAAAATAAAATAAAATACCGATGGACAAAAATATTGTTGACACTATGATAACGAAAAGAACTCCCTGCTTAAAAATGTTTGTCTTGAGAAGAACATTACCATACGTCGCTGATGATAACTCGTGTTGCCTTTTGAAATTTATGGTCGGACTCAGCTCATTACAGAATAAGCTTGAGGAGGGTCTATTACAGAGGTTCTATTAGAGGGGATCGTACATTCCACAAACCGCCATATTTTATTCATTTGAACCCGCAGATTGCTTTCGTTTTCTCCTAAAAATCGAAACCACCTTAATCGTAGGACGATCGATCTTTTAACAGTACTTCACGGACTCTTTACGAAATGTCAACTCTACAATCGTATTTCTCCTTACAAAACCCACAATTAAAAAAAGCCTGCATTCTTTATCTAATTAATTTTTTGAACACTTCTCAGGCGAAGGTGGAGATTTGACTTTGTTCATGACTGGAAAAAAACCACGTCCAAGAACTGAACCTATGTACAGTGGAGGGAACATCGACGACTTTCCGCTGAGCAATGGAATTGAGTACATTCATTTTATTGCCAGCGTTCAAAATTCTGAAAATTTTGTAATCAACCAAAGTTTCCATGATGGACACTTCAGTGGTATTTTTGCACCTTCAAAAAGGTACAGTCCCAGGCCCGCCGTTTCCTGGACACGGCGACATAACTATCACTCTTTCCTTGAGTTGGTCAAAGAAAACTGGAAAGTAAAAAATGGAAAGTCAAAACATATTTTTTCTCTTGCATGCGACGAGAACTTAGGATTTGGAGTGTTTTCCATGGAAAATTATGGCATAGCTCTTGTAACGATCACAACTGATGCACAGAACAAATTTAGAGAAGGTTTTCACATCACTGCATGTGCTGCCAGGGGGTCAACATTTTATGTCGTTATGACAAAAGGCACGGAAGAATACAAATGGCAAGCTCAGGAACGGTTCTTCAACTTCACCACTAGTACATGGGACCGGGCTAAAGGTGAAATAATGGAGAAGTATAGAGAAGGAAAAGTCATAACAGGGATATGTTACTCCACCCGACTGAGACAGTACTTTGTTGTCATGACAACAATACCAGAGCGCAAGACTTGGAAATGGTTCGATGGCATAGAAGCTGCACGCAAGTGGATGGACAGCCTCTGGGAGTATCATCCTACCGTTACCTTCAAGGACCCGATTGATAGAAAAACTATAGTTGTGATGACCACGGATGAAAATATATCGAGCGCGCGCTGTACGTGAAGGTTTAGTGAAAAGCTTTGCTAGGCTTAAAACTATAAGAGGGCAAGTTATTACAATTCAACTGGGAGAGGTGTTTTAAAACCTGTTTTTTCAATGAAAACGTCCCGATTTTTTTTTTTTGTTAAACCTTCGAACGCTGGATTTTTCCAGCAGAAGACGTAATTCCTCTTAGCGATCATGAAAGATTGTCACTAACTCTTGGAAGCTTCATTTGAAAACACGTAGGCACGGAGTTTATTGTATAGAGTGATGAATCACTAATGATACAAAGACGACGGTCTCCGAGCCCACGTATTTTTGGGCTTAACACTTTTTTTTACAGTAATTATTTAATTTCTCGCGCGCCGATTGGCTCATTTTTATCATCAATAAGAGTACAGACGGATAAGATTTTAATTTATGCAAGCTTTCAAGTTCAAGTTCAGTTTACTGCGGAACCACTCGCTTGCGGCTCGTGGTTCCACCGCCACTTTGACAATATTTGACGCAATTTATCATCAATAAGAGGTCGACAGACGCATAAAATACTGACGTCAATTTGTTAAATGGATCAAGACTAAAGGTCACCAAATTGAGCAAACATGTCAATTACGATCACGAACCAGTCAAGACAGGAATAAATCTTTAAACTCGAATTAGCTTTGACTATAAATTTCAGGGAGGTCTTTGCTAAGGTTAGAAAGAAACGACAAACAAGTTTGTAGCTAAAATTACACAATTAAAAGAAGCCAGAGACCCGGACCAGAGACATTAACTTGGCTGTCAATCCATTATTTTGCTTCTCATTAAAACGTGCATCGCCAGTCGAGCTTCAAGTGACGCTATTTCACGACTAAAGTTGTCAATGAACTGTGGGGACATTTTCAAACCTTACTGAAGTTCATGACATGGATGTAGTTCAACAGTACTGATGAAGCACTCCCACGCGATTTTGAAGTATTCCATCAAAGACTGGTGGAGCAAACGATAGTCTTTGGTCTAGGGATGGAGGTAATTGCTACATTAAACTGAGACATAAAATGGAATTTCCTAAAAAGGTGGAAATTTTCAATCTGGCTAGGTGATTAGTTTCTAAAGAGCATCAGGTCACAATATTTAGTTCAGTAGACAAATTTTTGTTACTGTTGTCGGAATTATCAGAACTCTTTTCGCGAACATTTTTCTGTACAAACATAGATGGTCTAGACTTCAGTTGAATTCTAACCCAGTCGATAGCTTCTTAGTTAGTTTTTGACTGCAAAATGGTTTATTTTTATTGTTTCGGAGATTTAACAATGGCCGGAGATTTTCTATGGAAATTACTACATGATTAGCAGATCATAGTTGCAACTGGTTGAGTTTTTAAATAAATTCAGCTTACACGTTATATTATCGCTATATATTCACAGTGGAAGCTCTTTTAACGGATACTCACGCAAGCGGACAGCTGTTCTAACGACAGCCTTCACAAAACCCCGTTTGAACTCCCATACAAACTCAGTAGTTACTCATTCTCGTAAGCAGACATTCTTGTAAGTGGCCGCGGACATTTGGAGGGCTTACGATCTAGACTTTTCCTTTGTTTTTAAACTCCCGTAAACGGACACTTGAAACTTGAGAAATTGGGCCAGACTTTGAAAGATAGTGATATACATTTGTAAACTGTATCACTGCATTTTGTTGCAGTGAGACTGGTAATACTAATGTGTATGCTGGCTGCAATTATGTTTTTTAATCACTAAGCGCCAGCCCTAGTACTACAGTACTACAGTACTGTTTATAAAACCCGATGCAGTTATCGCCGTTATAGCCGTATTATGTTACACAAGGCAATAAAACAAAATAATAATAATAATAATAATAATAATAATAATAATGATTTTTTAAACTTTTTCTTAAATAATAAAAACAAACTTTATTGAGTACTTTTTCATACAAACTTGAATCTTCCTTGTGTCTGATAAAAATTCAGAAATTCTGTTGTTCCTTAAATAATCTCTGCAAAAAATTTCAGTAGCCTACCCACATAATTATACTCTGTGAGCATTTACAAGCATTAAGTGGCTATGTACACAAGTAAAGGTGAATTAGTGTGAAATGATAGTAATGTGTGTACTCTAGGCAATTCCTAGCCTACATGTCCCTCTTTTTAACAGAGAAAAGAATAAATGTTGTAGAAATGTTAAAGAAAAAAAGACCAAAATCTAAAATAAAAAACAGTATTAAAAACCAGAATTTCGTTTAACAAAAAAAAAAGGAACTAATAGATGGCTCCCTCTGCAGTTTCGACGTCAAAGTCCGCATTCTTGACATCACAGGGGACTCTCCTGATTGTCCTAGAACCTCTTAAACAGATGAGGGCGAATCTCAAGAGTTCAAACGACGTTTTTGCCCTAATAATAATAATAATAATAATAATAATAATAATTTTATTAAAATATTAATCCTAAAAAAATAAAATACATCAATGCGGAATATTCACAGAGCGAAACAATGTGCTACGAAATAATGATAATAATAATAATAATAATAATAATAATAATAATAACCGATAATGTTTATTAGTGGCTTATAAAAAATTACAACTGTAAAAATTCTTAGGACAATATATATGTCAGGGAAATACTAACTTACAAACAAATTACAAATTACACTCATTCTTTACAACCCTTATAAATTTGTCTATTATCATTTGTCGAAAAAATTTAAATAAGAATAGTAAAAAATATTCTACACATTTAAATGGCAAAAACTCTACTTTAAAAATACACTGTAGCTATATGCAGGTCCACTTCTTGGCTCAGTGTTCGTGGCTTCGGCTAGAGTTCCCCAGAAATAGCAATTCTCAATAATAATAATAATAATAATAATAATAATAATAATAATAATAATAATAATAATAATTTGGTGGTATTTTTTCATTCCCAATGTTTAGTTTGTTGGGCAAGCTCCCGTAGGTGTTCATCTTTCCCTTACAACTCTAGTGGCTGCTTATGTGAACTATTCTCATAAGCGGCCAGCTCTAGTTACGGAGCGTGTTTTCGCGTTCCGTGGGTGTCCGCTTACAAGGACTTCCACTGTATTCATACATTGCTGGATTAATCAAGTTAATTCAAATGCCATGCTACTGCCGTGTCCAGCTTAAATGAATACTAAATTTATCAGAAAAGAGGAATAGCCGTTTTTACTTAAAGTTGAACGCATACGCACGCGATAGGCTCTGGGTACGAGTTTAAGGTGCGAATACATATATAAAGATCGCGGCATTTAAAAGAGAACTTCCCTGCAGCTCTCCAGAGCAAGATTCTTCCTCTCTCAATGATCGAGCAGACAGAAATTCAAACTCTTGATCACGTTTTGATCATGGCATGCAGGTGGAAAGGGAAAAATTGGGAAGACGAAGAAGAAATCAAAGCGTTTGGAGATGTTGCATTTAATCCTTTCCTTTGCCTATGAATCCTATGGAAACTTACACATGTTTAAGAAGCATAAACAGTTAAAAAGAAGAAAACGTTTGCCGTTATCACTGTCCGCCATTTTTAAATTATCCTTAGCACCGCTGGTCAAAATACGATCTGTTTTGAAACATCGTAACCTTTTCGTCTGAAACCAAGCATTGCCAAAGTCGTGCTACAGTCGAGCCAAATTCAATTGAGTTTGATACGGTAGTAGCACACAGCTAAGTAATTGTTCAACAAAGGTAGATCGAATTTTCAATTTTTCTTAATTTGTACTTGAAGCGGTATTCTCTTAAGATATTCAGGGACCTCAACTTGAAAGCGTTTTACTTTGAGAAACTTTGTTTTGTAACTTAAACATGTGCAGATTTATGATACTAGGTAAGCTAAATACTGTAAACACAATCTGCTTATCAATTAGAGTTGCACGCATACCTGCTGATTTCAACCATAATTTCTCATTAGTTCGACAGAAGTGAAACATTAAAAGCTTGAAACGCTATTCAAAGACAGTTTCGATTACTGTAGTGTCGTATGGGGGAATCGTAATAAATCTCTTTCCATTAAACTACAAAAACTACAGAATCGCGCTGCGTGTATTTTAACCTCTTCTTCATATGATGCCAATGCGGATGATCTCTTTGTTAGACTTGGCTGGCAAAAACTTAATCTTCAACGCGAATTAAAAACAGCCACTACGGTCTATAAATCTCTAAATGGTCTCGCCCCTGATTATCTGAAATCAATGTTTACTGATCGGAGTGCCATACCTACCTATTCTCTTAGGAACTGTGAGGTCAAACTAGCTGTTCCACTACCACGCACCCATTTTCTAAAAAACAGTTTCAGCTATAGTGGTGCGGTGCTGTGGAACAGCTTACCTACCAATCTGCGGCAAGCACAAACTCTTGCTGGTTTTAAATCCGGCTGCGGAGGTTTCCTTTTTGATAATGAATAAGTTAATTAACCACACGGCATTCATGGAAAGCAGGCACTTTGTTATTGTTTTTATTTTTGTTGTTATTAGATTTAATTACTGGTAGATTAGTAATAGTATTTGGACCGAGTGGAATACAATTCAGGTAGTAATCGCGCGAAGCGCGAGGCCGATTTGAAAATACGAGCATGATTACTCCCTGAATTGTACTCCACTCGGTCCAATTACTAATTAATCGTTTCTATAACAAATTTCGGAATTAAAATGTCTTTTGGGAAGTTATTTTGAGCGAAAACGTCTGTAGCGCTTTTCATGAGTTTTTAAAAACATTGCGAAGGAAGCCATTAAAGAGCGCGTAATTGACGTGAAAATCACGTGGGTATCCAGTTACAAAAAGTTTAAATTGGTTACCTGTAATTGGACACCCACGTGATCGTACGCCGATAACGTGACAAGTAGGAGTAACCAATCACGATCGAGAAATTTGTTATAGATACGATTAGTATCTTAACAATGTAATTAATGCAATTTTAGTATTTACTTTAAGTCCTGATGTTTTAACCGTGTATAAATAAAGTTAAATAAATAAATAAATAAATAAATAATTTATCCTTTGCTGCGATTGTGACTGAGTCCACAGTCATTCCGCGCCTCCTTCTTCTATTTCATCTCTCGCTGTCTTCCGAGCTGCCCCCAACTAACCAAATCGCCGGAACTAGCTAAAACAACACGAGCAGAGTTAGAAACAATTGCTGGATCGTTCCATCAGTCTTAGACCACACAGCATCGCAGCCACTGGCTACCTTGTTACCAGGGTCTTCCTTCGTTGAATGGGGACTCGAGTGAAAATCATTATTGTAGTCACTTTCTTTTGAGTTTTTCTTTTTCGCCTTTCGATGGCCTTTGAGGACGTTGGAAAACTTTTTCGTAGTTCTCCAACGTTTTTCCGTGCTGGTTTGGCCACCCGCCAGGAAACAGGACGAGTCATAGTTTACTCGTGTCAAGGGCCAATACATTTTACAGGGATTACGCTTTGTTCAATGCCAGAGTGCTGGTTTAGATTGCAGAGAAATTGAGTGATACTGGTGAAAATAGACAATCACTGGTTCGCTTTTGCGAACTAGTAGCGTTGTAAAGACACAATGATCTCAACAGAACTTATGCAGACGAAACTCCACCAACGGCCACCTCTTTATAACGGCCCCTTTTTTGTCCCGGCGGACGGTCCATAAATTCGCTCTAATTTTAACCTCTTAATAACGGCCACTAGAGTGCCTTCCAACCGCCAAAATAACCATTGGAACACGGCCATTTAATCAACGACTGACGAACGGTGTTTACAAAACCCCAGGTCGTGAAACTTGAGCCGTACTGCGCGTCGTTGGTCTCTGTTTCTTGTCTTTGGTTTATTCTTAAAATATTCTTAAAATTTCAATATTTAGGCCTCGATATAATTAACAAATAAAGAAGCCTAAGCCGTGTATTACACTGTGATAAAACACGACGGGCATTAGAGAAGTCGAGGGAAATGTAGACAACACGAGCCGCAGGCGAGTGTTTTCTACATTTCTCGAGTGTTCTTTATGATATAGAGGTAATGTGGCGAAAAAAACAATAAAACACGCCTTTTCTATGTTTTACACTCTGATAAAACATGGGTTTTTCACCAGTCAGAGCGCGCAGGGTCCTATCTACCTTATAAAATCTGTTAAAATATACTCTTACAAAAGAAAGGGTGTAGCTTAAAACAATGTTAAAAATTGAGATTTGGGGAAACAAAATGAAAAGATTTCCCAGTAATTGCTTTGCCATTTCCAAGTTATGGTGACAATCACGCACCGCTTTTGCACAGGAGAAAACGCTAAGAAAAAGAGCTACAGCTTACATTTAATTTTGCGTTCGTCTCCAGATCGAGCGGTCCGGGTTCGAACCCTGGTCGGGGACATTGTTTACTCCCACAGTGCCTCTCTCCACCCAGGTGTATGAATGGGTACCGGCGAACTTAATGCTGGGGGTAACCCTGCGATGGACTACCATCCCATCCAGGGGGGAGTAGTAATACTCCTAGTCGCTTCATGCTACGGAAACCGGGATAAGCTCCGGCTTGATGAGCCACTTGGCTATTTACCTTGAAAAATACTGAGACAAAGTGGCTCAAATTCCGACTTTTAGATTGATTCGTAACGTGAAGAAGAAAGTGGTGTAAAACAGGAAACGCAACCAAAAAACAGCATTGCCATCAGCATATTTTAGTGTCTTGTAGCGAGAAAAAAATTATGTCTTTTTCAGAGTCTGATTGAAACAAATAACGCTATTACACCGAAACAGTTTTTTTGTGACGTATTAATTGTGGTGGATTCAAACAGTTCATTTTGAAGTCAAAAATTACCGCCAAAGGGTCATATAGCCACTCATAGAGGACCGTTGATCCTAAATTACTATTTTTTTGTAAATTCATTGAGATTTTTGATGTAATGCGCTAGAAATAGATTATTATTATTATTATTATTATCATTATCATTATCATTATCATTATCATTATCGTTATCGTTATCGTTATCGTTATCATTATAATTGAAAGAAAAAACACGTCTACGCTCTAAAACTGTTTCCACGTTTTGTGGATGTGCAGGCATGGGTTTACCATTTGAACAATGTTTTTCTAACATTATTTTTTTTCGAAAAAATGGGGAATATCAAAATGTAGCACTTCAGAGCTTCGGTTTTTCAATTTTTTTCTCTCGGAGAATCGGAGGAATATGTCACCACAGTCCTTTAGAGACTCGCGTTCTCCGGGCTTACAAGACTTGCCTCATTGCACGGATGAATGTCTGGCTACAGCTCTGAAATATTCTTGTTATCACTGTCTCTGAAATAAGCTACGACATTTATGAAAGCTGTGAGTTTTAACAAGCATGAAGCAAAACCTAAGTCGGGATACTTTATCTAATTGATTTTTCAAATACTTCTTAGGCGAAGGTGGAGATTTGACTTTGTTCATGACTGGAAAAAAACGACGTCCTAGAACTGAACCTATGTACAGTGGAGGGAAAAGGAGAGATTTTCCGATTACTACTGGATATAACTCCGTTGACTGCATTGATTTTATCAGAAGCCATATGTCCAAATCTCAAAACATTTGGTCTGCCAAAGTTTCTATAATGGACGCTTCAGTGGGTGTTTTGCTTCTTCAAAAAGGTACAGCCCCAGGCTGGTCGCTTCTCGGGTGATTCTAAAGGACTATGACTCGTTTCTTGAATTGGTCAAAGAAAGTGGGGATCGGGTAAATGGACAGCCAGAACAAATATATTCGCTTGCATGTGATGAGAATTTAGGATTTGCAGTATTTTTCATGAACAAATATGGCACAGCTCAAGCAGTTGTTACGAACTTATCTGATATAGAGAAGAAATGGGAAGATGGCTTTCAGGTAACTTCATGTGCCGCCCGGGATTCAACATTTTGCATTATTATGACAAAGGACACAGATGAATACAGGGACAAACAACAGATGTGGTTCACTTGTTATACATGGAACAAGACATGCGATCAAATAAATGAGCAGATCAAAGCAGGATTCACTGTAACAGGGATATGTTACTGTACTGGACTGAGGCAGTATTTTGTTGTCTTGACAAAGATACCTGAGGTCAAGAACAGCCACTATATCTATGACACAACTGCAGTTCTCAACTGGATGGATGAGCAACATCACGTGGGATATCATCCAACCATCATCTTCACGGATCCAATTCTTAATAAAACTCTAGTTGTGATGACTACAGATGAAAAAAGGTCAAGCTATCAGTATGTTTTTGGCTATAAGCTTAAGTATTAGGCTGTTACATTCCTAAGATTAAAAAGCGCTTCCATTACTTTTTCATGTGAAATTTTTAACTGAGGTGTTTGTGGAACAAAAATGATATATGCCTCCGCACCAAAAGCTCAAATCTCGGTCAGTTTTCTTTTGATAGCCTGTGGGAGAACAAGACTCTCTTAAACTGCTGTTGATTACTGACTGTCATCTGCTGGTTCTCAAACGGTGCGAGCCGTGAGCCGTAAGAACCACCCGCTAAGAACCATAACATTCTTACATGACGAAGAATGATCAACCAATAATGTAATCAAGATAGGTAATTGCCAATAGATAATTAAACAAGAGTTGGCCTTCACTTAAATTTACAGAGAGATTTTAGCCAAGGATAAGAAGAAAACCAAACATGTTTATAAAACAGTAACGCTTTTTAACGTTTGTATCGCCTTCCGTTGTGAGGGGAGAATTTGCCGATTTTCTTAACCATGAAAAATAATCATGGTAACCACCCGTCTATCTGTATTATCGTGCCGAACGCCTTGTAGTGAGAACTACCAGAAGTTGTAATTAGTTAGAATAACTGACTTGTTTATGATGGAATAGCCTAGGACAACAATGAGCTCATTGACAGCCAATAGGGGTTTTGAATTTCTAAACGAAACATAAGATCATTTGTTTGGAGCCTAGCATAAATACTGGTGTTTTGTAAATTGTTCTTCGGTTACGCCCCCGGTGGTGGGACGCCGGATACCACTATCCCGCATTGATCATATGTTCTTGGATTAAAACGATATCGTTGGACCTACGTTCTGAGTGCTGTTGATGTCTCTGAAGATAATTCCCCGTAACAGATTCCTGTACTGATCCCCGCAGCTAGAGAGTTTCCCGAGGTTTTTACAGAAGTGCTTTCCCAGGCCAAAAA
>Ga0126339_10000202_pt1 | contig 27697 bp, 37 predicted proteins | sample OrbTmetagenome_2_FD_92532 | JGI IMG/M metagenome (GOLD analysis project Ga0126339, IMG submission 92532) | Coral microbial communities from Petempiche,Puerto Morelos, Mexico - Orbicella T R C metagenome | ecosystem: Host-associated > Invertebrates > Cnidaria > Coral | place: Petempiche,Puerto...
ACTCATTCATATCGGCCAAGTAGCGCTGTTTATTTTCAATACTTTTCGTTGAAACGCTTCTCAGCCATCAATATCGTTGTGTGTTAATTTTGAATTGTTTTATTGTTAACAACAAAGGTGGCAACAGAAAGAGAAAGTGGTATTTCGTGACTATCTGATAATTAAATTAGTTCTTGCTCATCGGTAAAAATTTGCATTTTTAGTAAAACAACATCGTTTCTGTTCCGTTTCTTCATTACTACATCAGACATTTAACGTTCTTTCATTTATCTCAAAAAAGAAGCACATCTTCCGTGTGTTGGAGAAAACAAGGGTTTCATATTACATGCCTTGGCGAGGAAAACAAAAGTATCAAGTTACAAAGTTGGCGTGAAGAGCTAAATTGTCACGTTTGCTGCTTCAGCGTATTATTGAATTTAAAATGAACGAAAATCAATGTAAAACACCAGTAGTAATTAATTCATACATAATTTTTGGACCTTGAATGAAACTACAACCTTGAAACATACACACTGTAAAGGGGAAAAGCGTTAGCAGGCTACCAAGGTAGACACAAACCGGAATAGTAGTATATAGGGTAGTTGACAAATACAGTTTTGAAGAGGGAGAAGTACTTCCCCGTTTTACAGCCCCCAGCTATAATTCCGAACCTCACAAGCTCGCTTCGGAATTACACCTGGGTGGCTGTAAAACGGGGAAATACTTCTCCCTCTTCGAAACAGTATTTGTCGACTACCCTATATACTACTTGCAACAACGAGGAAGGGGAGGGATACCAATTAGAAACAAACGAGCCCGCTGTTATACCGCTCGAACCTGCGATGCTTTGAGCAACAAACAAGTACGCATGGTTGATGCGTGGCCCGAAAGAAAGCTGCGAACTTTCCGAGGCCATTCAAAACCTCCCTCCAGAGCTTCGCAAGAAAATTTACAAAGATTATGTCACCATAAAGCTTTGCCAGCGAGCGGATTTGGGTTGGGCCAAGGTCCACGAGCATATTTTAAAACTGCCTTTCTGCCAATACAGGCAGCAGATTGTACCAATCATAATATGCTTCGATTATCCGGACTGCTATTTCAAGGGTTGTTGTTTCCCCTGTTTCGAAAGGGAGGGAACTAATCATAAAGTATCGGTAAGCCCGCCGATGGAGTTAATTCCTCTCATAGAAGCCAGCCCAGAGTACAAGAATTTTTTAAAAGTATGCTCCTGGACCTATGATTGGCATGAGTGGTTCCTTTTTGGCAGGGAGCGTTAGTGAAAAAAGGCGGCGAAGATATAACCTTCCTTCGAAGCCAAAGTTTTGTTTTGAAATCTGTGAGTTGCGTGACGTTTTTCTCAGAAGACTGGAACCGAATATTCCCCAGGCCCTTGGACGAGCAGTACTGAAAAACATGGAGGACAACTCAAGATTTTTTTTGTTTGGGCCAAAAAAAACGAACCAGAACAGAATTTACAAAAAACAATATGCTCAGTCAACGCACTGTGAGTTATTTTTTTACCACAGAAGCTGCCGAAGTGAAGCGAGCAGGAGGAAACGAGGAAATAGCAAGATTTGATCGCAGCGATCGATCGATCGTAACATGAAATATTCTTGAACAAGGGTCTCAATCGAGCCCGTTTAAGTTTCCTCTGCTTCTCGCATGGCTTCAACGACTTGATGTGTTAGCTGTCTGGACTCTTTCAGCCAAACGGGTGTAGAAAGTTCCGTGAAAATAAAGCAAATCGCGTGGAAAAGCACAATCATTTTGGCCTACAGAAGTACTGTTGTGATATGATTTATTCAGCCAATTTCTAATTATAGCAAGCATGACATCATCTTGCCGCCCCAAAGTGCATGCGTATGTGTGTATACTGCGAAATTTAGGAAAAGGACAGAGAAGCTATACCACAAGTGAAAGGGGAGGCAAAGGGAGCAAATGAAGGTGCTTTTGGATGTGAGCGTGGCCACCTTTGATTCCTAGTACGGCACGTACAGGCGCTTGTGAGGGGTATGGGATGAGACCGTCCACGGTGACAACCCCAGGTGAACCCACGCCCACAGACTGGGGGGTGCTCAGAGGTCCCTCGAGATCTCAAACCTCGTTCCCGGAGGTAAAACAGGCGACAGCCACCTTGTCAGCGGCAGGAAAAGTCCTAGCTGGGGCTAGGCAAGAACAGCCAACGAGCCCCCCCAATAGGGCTTTTGCCCTTTTGTGTGACCTGTCACGCAACGTCACGCGTGACAGTAACGTAACCCAGTCACGCAAGGTCACGCGTGAAGGTAACGCGGTGTAACACAATCATCTGTTTTTTATAAGACTAAGAGAGTTTTGTGTTTTTTCGCTCAAAATTTAGTTCAAATTTGTGTTTTACTCCGCAAGTTTTTTTCTATATTCTTCCCGAACCTGGTTTCTTATTTTTTCAATATCTGGCTGGATTGGATTTGTTTGTATTTGCACAAAGTTTGAGCCAAAGTCTCTTTAAGTTGGCGATATTTCTGCATTATACGTGTGATCAGTTGAAACTCCGTGTCAGAAACCCGATTATCATGCAGGGCTTGTGAGACAGAGCAGTTTATCGAGTCACGTTTTGCAATAGCCAGAGAATTGATTCTCGAGTGCTTATTAGCTTTGCGTTCAAACTTCTTGTTGACGACGGACAGGCCAGTGGAAACTGCGGCAGATAAAGCTGCTATCCCGGCAACAGGCGTGCCGATAACAATTCCAACACCAGTGAGTGATGTTGCAACAGCCCAAGAAGACAGAGCTGCCGTGACAGCGCCAAGGCCAACCACGGAATAGTGAAGCGCTTTCCGGGCTTTTTTATATTTTTTCAACACAAGCCTGTAATGCTCAACCTCAGCAGATATTTCTTTTTCAATTTCACTTATTTCAGTTAGGCAGAAATTCTCGGCATTTGTCATTTCGGGAAGGCTTGGATAGATTCTTCTTTCATTCTTGGCAGGCGGCGCGCTTGGAGGTAACAGATTTGCTGAAGACATTATGTATATAAAGAAATTTAATTTAACTCTAATTCAAAAAGAAGCGGGAAGCCTTTGAAATCAAAGAGTTTGCCATTTTCATCCTTGACGCTAATGGTGATACTATTTATAAACTCGCCTGTAGAGCAGTCTCGCAAAACCTGTTGCGGAGAACCCTGGTAGCTCACCTTTTCATAAGGCTTCCCTTTCACATCAAACAGGGCTAAGACATCTGGCCTTTTGCCATTGAACAGATTCCGTTCTGTGTCGATCAAATCGCAGTGAATGAAATATGTCGCTGGATATCCAAGCCTTTTTACGAATGCAAAGCTATAAGGCAAAAAGGTTCGCCCAATACCAAGTATATTGGCTAAATCGCGGTCAAATTCAATAGGTTTTGCCCCAGACCCAAAATTTCTGATTACAAGCTGGCCAAGAGGTTGGTTTATTGCTGTTTGCAACTCTTTATATTGATATTTTTCGAACAGATCGTCAATTTCTTTTGCCAATCTTTCTAAACTATAATGCCCAGGCTTTATTTTACCGACTGATACAGCCTTATCTTTGTCTTTATCCCCCAAGGTGGCCGAACCTTCCCTTTTCAAAGTGTCCCAGCTGTTGTATAAACTGCAAGATATGAGTTTCATGAAATGTACTTTCAGTATCGGCTCTTCAAAATAGATAGTCCCTCCGTTCTCTTGTGTGACAATAGTGAGAAGAACCATTTTTATATTTAACAAACAAAAATTGTGTTCAACTACAATGCCGAATGTGTGGAAAAATCCCGAGCTTGTGATAGAAGCGGCAGTCGCCAAGGAAAAGGCCTGGAAAAACTTTTTAAACCACTTTCCAAAAGCAGACAAAAGCCGGTTCGTTACGCAAGAAAGCATCGACGAGAAAAACAACGCAACCGCAGAGGTGTTTTTCAAAGAAAGCGAAGGCTCGTTTCAAAGCGTCTTCGGTTCAGACAGAAAATATTGGAGCACCGAAATGAAAGAAGCACTAGGTTTGGGAGACAGCAGGGGTTTTCCTTATCAACTGTCGCCACTTGGTTCAAAAGGTTCCCTGCCAATCCCTGTGGTACCTTTCGATGGAAAAGTGCCAAGCTTGAAAAAAATATTCAACGCCGAAATCAAAATCTACATCATGCCTGACCAATATTTCACGACAAAATTCAGAGAAATATTCCAAAAAACCAAACTCAGGCACACTTCTGGAACCGAAGCAAAACACTGGTTAGCAGGGCCAGAATGAAATATTGGCCGCAACAGCTCAACTTCGTGGTTTTCTGCACAACACAGGGGTGTGGAGTTTCTTGCGAAATCTTTGACAGCGGGATGAATCTCCCACTGCAGATAACAGCTTTTTATATCTTCCACGTGTATTTCATGGTCAGGCGCATTTTGTACCAGCTAGGAGGAATTCAGAGCATAAGCACTTTGCCTGAAGAGCCGACTTTCAACCAAATGAATAATCATTATGACGTTGCTTCGTACAAAAGGATATCCGGCGAGTTCGGCATAGACCCATCGACCGATTTTCGCTTCATGCATGGGAAAAACCACGGCTTGGGAAATGTATACATTGGCGTGACAGGCCATGGGTCCATGAAAACAGGAACCACTTATCCACGAGGGTTCGACAAATTCAGCGATGAAGGCAAGGCGGCAAGCAAAGGAAATCTGCTTTCTTTCCTTGAACCTGACGCCATGGTCCAATGGGACTGGTTCGCGCCAAACACAGCATCAGGTTTGATGCAGGTGGGCTTGTCGAGATCAACCAGTCAATCGAGGCTTTCGTTTACTGCATCCTGGGCGTGCAGGTGAACGTCCGCAGCAGCATTCTCGGCTCTGGTGGCCGGGCGAAAGAAGCCCAAAGCGAGTTTCTTGTTCTGATGGAAGACGCGATCAGACAGCCCGACCTGGCCAAGAGCGTGGAAAGGTACCAGCTCGCGGTGGATCAAGCGAAGGTGAGGCTCAATCTTGCTGTAGCCCCAATGGCCTGGCTTATGTCCGCGCAAATGATAATCAACACCGAAAGCACAATCGGTTACAACAACAAGCTGAAACAGGTGGTCTCCGGGATGAAACTGGGAGTGAACAACGAGGTAAATCCAGACACAAAAAAAGCTGGGTTCAAAATCATGGCAGGCGGCCCGTCAAAGATTAACCCTCCCAACAGCCATCCGTCCAACCCGATACACAAAGCCGCAACAGCCGAATCAAGAAAACCAGCTTCGTCCGAAATTAAACAAGCGCAAAAAATAGAGCCCGAGTTTCCAGGTAAAACATCGCAACATGAAATAAACAAAACAGCTGTCATTGTCGGTGTAGTTGGATTATCGGCGTTGCTGTTCATGGCTTGGCGGTAAAGTTAACGCTGCTTCTTAAGAAATTGTTCTAACAAAAAGGCAACCACGGCAAGAATAAGCAGCCAGGTGTGGTCGGCCAGAAACCCGACGACTTGGCCCGCAGCTTTGAATAGAACGCTTACGATCGCCCCGAGGAGCCCAGGCAGTATGGAAGCGAGTTTTTTGCCGAGCTCTTTTAGCTCATTTCCCAAAGCCGTACCGGTGGCTTTCAAACCTCTGGTGAGGACCCCGATGACAGCTCCGATTGTGGTCCCGGCAGCAATAAATATTGCTGTTAGCGTCACCCCATATTTTTTGAAGATGTCTTTCACTCTTTCCCAAAAAGACTTCTCCCCAGTGGCTTCTATCCCAATTTCTTCAAGCCGGGCATTAACTCGACGGATCTCTTTGTCACGCCACTCCACTCCTTCTGCCGCATCTTTTTCGTAAGGCGCCGCATCTTTATCGTTCATAATCTCAAGGTCTTTTTCCTGCGCCTTTTCCAGTTCTTTATCAATTTGTAGAAGTTTCATTTCTTTTTCCATGTATTCATTTCTCGCACCAAGTATTGCTTGGAACTCTTTTTCTTCTTCGTTCAGTTTTTTTGTTTTTTGATCGATAGCTGAAATTTTTTCTTCTGCTTCGTGTTTTCGTTCAGGGGTAAAGTCCGTTTCTTCATTATCCAACAACTTTCTGAATTGAAACTTCCTTCTCTGATCAAGGGCTTCTTTTCGTTTCTTTATTGCTTTGAGAGCTTCGCGCACATCTTGTTTTTCTTTTTCTGCTACATCGACTGCTTGTGAATCTTCCAGCACCCGAACATCTTCCTCCAACATTGCACTATCTTCTGCCACTTGAGCACTTCCCTCATAAGCGCGTCTTGCCTTTTGATGTTGTGTTTCAAGACTTCCCAATTCTCTTTTCAGTTTGTCAATTTCCTCTTGCGAACCCTCTTCATTTTCAAGAGCTTCTATCTGTTGTTGTTTCTTTCTCATGTCTTCTCTTATTTCATCCATTTCCTTTTTATTTTTTTCTTTCTGCGAAGCCTCGTATTGCTTCTCTTTGAGCTCTTTTCATTTTTCGTAAACCGTTTGTTGAACCTTCTCGTATTTGGAAGGCCCGAGACCTTTTTTTATTTCTTTTGGAAGGTTTGGATTAATCTGATTTTTCCCTGTTCTCCGGTTTTTGGTAAACAGGTCATACATCTTTTTGCCAGCTCCAAACATTTTGATTTGGAGCTTCCCCTTCGAGCTGTATGAAACCTCAAGCTTGCTTGAGCTCGTGTCCTGGAACATATCTTTTGTAGCAACCCACACTTGTTCACTCAGGGTCTGAGCTCCGGTGAAAGGGGTTTCAGCATAAAAAGTTTCAGCCAACCATCTTTTTTTGTGCTGCATTGTCTGCATTGGAATTTCTTCTTTACCATTTGGTGTCGACGCGTTTTCTGGGATAAAAGGGGTCGTTTTGTTGGCATCTCTACCTTCATCATCGTCGTCATCATCATCATCCAAACCGTATGGGTCATAAGCAGGGTTTTCAAAGCTTGTTCCTTCGCCTTCCGCCATAGCGATAAATTTCAAGCGTGTTATTTTGTAAATTAGAAAATAATCGAAGGCGTATATACAATGTCAGTTCCAGAGAACCTTCACCCTTCGCACAACGAAAAGACATTACACGGCATGCAGGCCGAGCGTGCAGTCAATCGAATCACCTTTACCCCTTCTGAAGCCAACTCCGGTGATACGCTGTACGTTTCCATACCCAAGCTGAACAAGAACGAGGTTCTGGTGGCGGGCTTGCTTGCGCTTGTCTTTGACATTGACCTTTCTGGAGGGCACGCTAACTACTTCCTCGTCCAGATTGTCACGTGGGCGCTCGTTGACAGGCTGGTCGTGAAGTTTGCGGGCACTATCCTGCAAGACACGGTTGGGCACGACATATACAAAACTTTCGAAGACCTTTTTCTTTCGCAGGAAGAACGAGACAACAGGATTCTCGAAGGGATTCAGGGCGAGGATCTATGCAAGATATGCTCAGACGCGGGAGATAAGAAAACTTTGGGCGTCAACACTGAAAACAAGCTGAACGAGGTATACGGAAAGAAGTACCGGATCAGCCTTGACCACCAGATCTTGACCAACCACAGCGTTTTCTACCCCCAGGCCCTTTACAACGACCTCATGTTCGATGTAAAACTTGCTGAAGCTATACACGTGGTCAAAGGCTCCGACATAACCCAGCTGAAATACAAGCTGAAAAAGATCCAGCTCGAGTACAAAATGATCCACAGCAAGACTCTGGCAGACGAGGTGCGGAGCGTTTACTCCAGTGGCAAAGAGTTCACTTACGACCACGTGATCCATGACAAAGAGGTCACCTACAGAAAAAATGGCGACACGAGGATCAACATCAAAGTCAACGCCCAAAGAAGGTCACTAAAAGCCCTTCTCCTGTTTGTAGAGCTGTATACTGCGGGCGCCAGAGATTCAGAAAAATTCATCTTCCCTGATCTGACGAAAGTAAGCGTCACGGTCAACGGGTCGCCCAACATGCTTTACAACAATGGCATGGAAGGCAAGGACATGTGGGAAGAGGCCCGCAACTTGTTTGTGAAAGAAAAAAACAAAACCGAGCACATGAATATCACAAAATTTCTAGACCGAGGATAAGTTCGGGCTTGTGATTGATATGCGCTCCATGCCGGACCAAGAAATACATGGCAGCAGCACGCGGATTGTGAACAGTACAGACGGCGTCCAGCTGGAAATTGAGCGGAAAGCTGAAGGCTCAGGAAACATGAAATGCCATGTATTCGTCATCTCCGACTCCCAGTTCAACCTTATGGACAGACAGCTGGAATCTGTACAGTTTTAATATAGCATGGACCCCAGCAAGATACCCTTACACACTCTCATTGTTGGGCTGACTAATTCAGGCAAATCGAGGTTCGTGGTGGACCAGCTCTACCGCCCTTTCCGCTTCAAATTCGACTACTACCGAATTGGTGAAAACGATCCAAGAATGGATGTGATGGTATGCGAGCAGCATGACATAGGAAACTGGTTGAAGTTCCTGAGATGGCTTTTCGAGGGCACCAACACGTTCATAATACTCGATTACTGCGCAGCCTCAGAAGATGTGAAAGGGCGTACAGGCGAGCTGGTGAATCTCGCCTTTTCCGCTCGACATATGGGCATCAGCATTTGGGTGCTGACCCAGAAGATGACCGGCATAACAGCTTCCTTCCGGGAGAACGTGGCGGTGATCGTTCTCTTTTACACCCCCTCGGCCAGGACCACGAAAGCCATCTTTGATGATTATGCTGGCGAACTCTTCCCGGATGAGTACAAAGGTCTGGTTTCAAAGCTGAAAGAGCGAAAGTTCTCTTATCTCGTGTTCGCGCTTCGCCACCCCTACGGGGTAAAGTTGTTTTGGATAAAAAAATGAAAGCTGTATATGTAGCCTTGTGCAATGGCTGAAGAAGAGGCCGCGTTAGCAGAAGTTATGAGACTTACGTGGGCTGAAAGACAACAGAAAGCTTGATGGACAGCTTCATATTTCTTCTATCCAAAGCAGTCGGAATGGTCGTCAACATCAAAGACATCGATGCTTATCAAAACGAACTCAGAAACGACTACATCTTAAAAAAAGAGCTCTCAAATATGGCCGGCAACCTTGCTTTGAAGTGCAGCCAGTTTCTTGCTGTGGCCAACGCGGCGCTGATCACCACTAAACATGTTGATTTTAGTCCACAGCCTTGAGTGGTCAAGGATTTGTCGGAGCAGAGCCACCCTTCTCGTGATGAATACGGCTATCCGCTTGAGGGTGTTGATGAAGTACCCGGCTCAGCAACTGCAAAATGACTGGTCAACAATCATCAACAACTGGTGAGGGATTGCTGACAAAAAAAAATGTTATCAATTTAAACATTTTTCATTTGCTTAGAATACAGGTTTTTTCAGAATGTCTACCAAACAATCCAAGAGCGCACCTGCCGTCACGGCGCATACGCAGGGCGAGACCCAGGCAGCACCTGCTGGCGATATCACACATCAAGTGACAACTCCGACTGCAACAACTACGCAGTGTGTAAAAAATCCAAAGCGTGTGGCCGCTGGAAAAATGGTTGCTGAAAGAACGCGGCTGGCACGGGAACAACAGAAGAAAGCGGCCGAGACTTATCTCGCGGAAAATAAGGCGAAAGCCACCACAGCTGCCCCTGAGCCAGCCCCGACTACAGAAGGCGAAAGCCCAAAGAGCAGCAGAGAAAAAATAGCGGCCTCAGCACCACCCGATGGCTTGCTGTTGCCAGAATAGCGGTTTCACTGGTCGGGATTTATTACAAATGTGAAGAGCTCAAGGGTATGGCCAAGGCCGCATTCGACACAAAAACGCCGGAGCCCGCGCCTGAACCTGCGCGTGTTGAGCCAGAACCTGCTCGCGTGACACAGCCAAAAGGTTTTAAAGAAAAAGATTTAAACTTTTGAGTGTAATGTATATCACGATGCTGAAAGTTGACTTTCCGCAGATTCTCATCTCTTCAGCTGCAGTTTTTGGTATCGTGCTGGTATGGAACGATATCAACAAAAAGGTTTTTCAAACAGTCTACGCTCTTTTGAGAGTACCATTTATTGATAAGGCCTTAGAAGAAAGAAGAAAAAGAAGGAGAATAGAAGAAGAAACTAGAAGAAGAATAGAAGAAGAAGAAGAAAGAAGAATAGAAGAAGAAATGAAAAGAATAGAAGAAGAAGAAAAAGCTGCAGGGAAGACAGATTAATTTTGTTTTAAAGTTTCGTTCTTTACTTATATCAAACACACCACGTCCGACAACAAGCTTGTTAAGACCATCATCGACGCCGCTACTCTCACTGGCTTAGCCGCTGGCATCGGCTGGGCCGCAAAAAAGGTTGTGAAAGAGAATTTTACTTCTGATCCCAGCACCAGAGCGATGAATTACGTGAAGTTCACGGTTGTCATGGCTGGCAGCATTGCGCTCAAACAGTACCTCGAGGACCAAAAACTCCTTCCCACCAGCATCTGAAATTAATGATGTAAAAAAAGACTCTGCAATATAGCACCATGGCGAGCATCGCGATTATGGTTGGTGGGGGTGTATTGAACGCCACGGCGTTTATCGGTGGCAATTATCTGGCGAGGGCGCTTGGAGGGGGCAACAAAGCTGCACTTGAAGAAAAAAAGCACCATGACAAAGCTCTCGAGGCGTACCAAGTGGCTTACGCCAAATACATGTGCGACCGCACCCATCTTCTCGACTGGATTGCTACCAACGTGCAAATAAAGGAGCAGGCCAAGCAGAACTTCACCAACACCGACTATGCCTTCAAACTCTACAACCAGGTGCATCCTGACGAACAAATGATACCCCCCAAAGAGCGCAAGTTCTCAGATTTCTATCAGCCAAGTGAACAGCAGAAAAATGGTGAACTCATGTTTGTAGGCTTCGGGGTGCTCGCTCTGGGCTACGCAGCCTTCTGGTTCCTTTAAACTTTTTTACGCCTTACTTATATGCACGCCAAAGTCGCAAAGATATACTACGACCCCGGGGGCTACTTGAAAGGTATTGCTGCGATCAAAAAATTAGCCGAAGCCGCCAAGGTACCTGAAGAAACCGCAAAAAGTGGGTGATCAGGCAAGCGCTCTGGCAGATATTCCTCCCTGCGCCGAGGCGAATTCCTCCACTGAAATTCGACGTTCCCACACCCAGCAAGGTCCACCAGGCGGACCTTCTTTTTCTGCCGCACGACGAACTGCCTCGTGGCTGCAAAGTTTTCAAATATGTGCTGACCGTTGTTGACGTGGCCAGCCACTACAAAGAGGCCAAACCCCTGACTTCGAAAAATTCTGATGAGGTCGCCCAAGCCTTTCAGAAGATTTACAAGCGCTCGCCTCTCAAATGGCCTTAAATGCTGCAGGTTGACCCCGGGCGCGAATTCATGGGCGCTGTCACAAAAGAGATGGAAAAGCACAAAACATATATCCGGCGCGGGCGCGTTGACATTCACCGCGACCAGGCCATTGTGGAACGCTTCAACCGCACCCTGGCTGAGCGATTGTTCGGGCACCAGTACGCCGTGGAAATGCGACACGCTGAGGGGCCTCGGTCCACTGCCTGGGTCAAAAGACTTCCTGAAGTTGTTTCGGCTTTGAACAACGAGGTCACAAGACTTGTCAGCAAGAAACCCGCCGTCGCCATCAAAGAAAAATCTGTTTACGTAAGGCCATCCACACCTTACTCGAGGCCTGTCAGAAAAAACGAAAAAATACTCCTCTCTCTTGTCCAAGTTCGTTATCTCTACCAGCCTGGCGATCTTGAAGGCGGCGTAAAAAGAGCCACGGATCCAATCTGGTGTTTGAAAGTTTACAGCATTGAAAGATCTTTCACAAAACCGGATCAGCCCGTTCTCTACTATCTGTGCGATGGTCCTAAGCGCGGCTTCGTGCGTGAAGAGAGTCTTGTTGTTCCTCCAAACACTACTCTTCCTCCGGCTGGTGTGAACTAGATGTGAAATTCGATTGGTTCGGTGTGTATCCCATCGGACAGCACCCACCGCTTGTCGTAATAAGCGCTCAGCCCCTGCTTCTGCTGCTCGTAAGTGACCATCTGCCCGTCCCGCATCCTGAAACCTCTGTTGGTTGCCATATCTTTGCTGCCTCCCAACGCTGGCTTAAAACGCTGCCACGTGATCTTGTTCTGCTTCTTCGACATCCCCTTCGTGCTAAACTTTTTTTTTGCCCTCCGCTTCGTCGATGAAATAACACTTCAAACATAGCGCGATCATCCGGCTGCCCTCGCACTGAAGCTCGAAGAGACCTGGGGTGCGGCCACTCCACTTGTCCCAAGCCAGCCACTGATTTTTTTGCGCCTCGAATTCTGCCTTCAGCTCTGGCCGGACAATATCTTCGAGCCGCTCACCGGAGATTGCCATGTAGTTACTGTCCGTGTCCATCTGGATCAGCTCAAAATCTCTTCTGTCAATATATTTGTCGAGAAAGTTGTAATAGAATTCCAGCATCCGCAGCTTTGCCAGCTGATAGACAGCGATTCCAACCTGACATGGTCTTCTGATTGTGATCCGAGGCTTCCGGCTTTCCAAGTCATACGCCTGCCCGACCTCTTCAAGATCAGAGAAATACGCGCTTCGCAAGGCTCTGTTGACTACCTTCTCGTTTTTGGTGTAAATCACGTTTGTTTGCCGCTTCAAAGCTTCAATCAGCTTCCCGTACGCGCTGTTTCCCAGCAGTTTGAACAGTTCAGCGAGCAGTGCCTTGCTTTTGTCCCCATCTCCTGTCCAGCGCACCTCCGTCACCTGCTCCACAAATCAGGGGAAGATCTTGGCCGGTTGGTAGTCGATTGTTCTGTAAACCTTCGTGACTACCGCCTCGTGGTTCATGTACCACAGCAGCTGAGGGGCGTATACTAGCATCCGTACTGCGGACAGCGCCCCCACAAGTTTTTTCCCGTCTCCGCACTTTCTGCCGGTTCTTGTCAGGTAATCGGCCATATGTTTCGGCACAGCTTTGGCGGGCACCTTTTTGTTGTAAAAGAAAGGACACATCTCCTCAAACTTTGGCCACAAACGCTCTGGAATCTTGATGTCGACTTCGGCAAATCCAAACCAGCTTCCTTGCTTGAGCCTGTGAGTTAACGCAGGAGCCGCCTCCGCTTGGAACTCGCCATCGTAGTGCACAACAACGCAAGGCAGTTCTCTGAGCATGGTCGAAAGATAGAGAGCGTTGGCGTCTAAACCAAGGATATTTTTACAAAGACGCGGTTCTGCAACTTGATGAGACCTTATCCCTGTTACACCAACTTCGTGGTATCTTGTGAAAACCAGGCTGGCCCCCCGACAACAGCTTCTTTCAGCATCTCATACGCTTCTTTGCCTGGGCTGTAAAGCTCTGCGCCATGCTTAACCGCTCCCCAGAGCAAGTAATGCAAACTCACGCCTGGGATGCTGGCAGTCTTTCAGAATGTCGATTCCCTTCTCAGTGTAGAAGTTTCTCATCTTTTCCAGAGCCTCAAGGCTGGGAGCCGCATCAAGATTGTTGTAGTAACGCACCCGGTCTGCGAAGGTGCGCATGCCTTTTTCTTTGAACAACCGCTGGCACCCATCCCATTCATCCCGGTTGAGAACGTATCCGCCCTTTAGCTTCGAATACCAGTCCTCGTATTTTGGTAGCCCGGGGAAATCAAGCTTTTCGGGGGTGTCAAACCATTCGTAGGGGAACCAGGATTTCACTGTCTTACATCTGTAGGCTTTCACCCATTTGTCGTAGCTCGTCCCCGGTCCAAGGTAGTTGATGATATCGAGGAAACGGAATCCCCAGGTGAGAAAGAACAAGTTTTTGTTCCTGTTTTTTGCCACTCTGACTTTGGGTGATGTTTCAGCAAGGCGGTCAGCGAAGTGGGTTTTGATCAGATTCAGGTCGTAACTGCCTGAGTTGAACCCTAAGACAGGAAACTGGTTGCACCATTCATCGATTTTTTGTCGCTGTGCTTTTGGCAGCAGGTGCGCGTCTTCTGGCACAAACTCCGCTCGTACCTAGGCCCGCATGTTTTTTCTGCGTCTCTCCAGCTCTTCCATAAACTTGCGGACCAACTCCGTGGGGTCTCTTTCACAGATGTGGGTGGGCTCTCTTTCCAGGGTGTCGCCAACGCTCACCGAAATCAGCACGTGCGCGTTTTCTATCGTGAGAGTGGGTGTTGGCTCCTTCCGATGATTATTATCACCATACGCCTCGAAATCGTACAAAATCGCGTGCGGGTAAGTTTTCGTTTCCGTCCTCGGAAGCTCCCCCTTAAGATGCCCCACTTCGCAAGGCCATGCCTCGATTACTTCGTAGCCGATCTTCCGCAGAAATGCTGTACGGTTTAGCATGGCTTGGTATAGTTGTTTGGGGGTTTTACCGTTATTGTCAATCATTTGTTCCCCATAGCGCGGGAAACATTTTGGGCATCCATGGAAGGGGCAGCTGTGGTATTGGAACACCGCCCTCGTTTCGTGGTTGAACCCGTCGACAGGCGAGCTCTTCATTATTCCGCTTTCGCGCGGTAGCCATCTCTACCCCCCATGCCCGCATCTTGCGTGGTGGATGTGGATTCCCTGTTGCTTCGCTTATCGATCAAGCCACAGCAGTGCTTGTTTGGATGCTGTGCTGTTTGGGTACATCACTTTCTCGAAAGCTGTCTGTGGGGCTTCGACTTTTTCACCCGGGCAATAGATAACCGTTTTTCCTGCACTGCAGGTTTGGAAATGCCGTTTGAGACTGCAAGCTTGTGTGAATCTCTGATGGCAATGAGTGCATTCATATGTTTTCGCCAGCTTTGTGATGTCTTTTATCAGAAAAGCGTGCCCTTCGTAGATACCGATTGCCAGAATGTTTTTCAGTTTGGGATTCGCGTTAATTCTGAGATGCCATACCACTTCACCGTGTTCTAAACACTCAGGCTCGTAGACACGTATTCCGAGCCAAGATGAGACAGCGGTGCCCTGATTCAGATGAGTTTCCACCTTATCCAACTCATCTAGAGACGTTTTTGCGAAGTTAGCAGGTATGGCTTTGAGTTTGTAGAAACTCTGAGCGAGACTTCTAGCTTGTTTTGTGCTTCGATCTACACGCGCTTCTCGGTGCACCGCGATGCAACGCCATAGACACAGGTTGTCTTTGAACGTGTGCAACGCCACCATTGCCCGGCTATGGGCAAGGTTGCGCAGCCAGTCAGGCAAAGGTCCTGTTCCCACCAACGGCTGCCTGTCAATCACAACCTTCAGGTCAACGTTGAAAAAGCTTTGAAACACCCACTTTGTATTCGGTCTTTCAACGCTTTCAAGCTCAAGGCGGCTTTTTTCCTGGCGGCTCAGCCATTTTTCTGCATCTTCCAGTTTGTTAAACCAAGGTGAGCCCTGGTGGTTTGTGTAGTACACAATCACCGTTCCATCTTCCATGTTGCGCAACTGATACGAGAAAACATGCCTCAGATAAAATGACGTGCTTACTTTTTCACGTATCTTTTCCATAAAGTTTGTTGTTAGGTTTTTTTCCAGACCTCTGATGAAGCGCCATTGAATGAAGCGCCGTCCTTTACTCTCTTCCCCCTCGAGCGTTGCATCATCGAACAGGTCCAGAATCTCGTTCTGGTAGTCTGTCACTGTTCGGATGTTCTGCCCAGGAAAAGGGTAGTACTCCCTCAGAAGCTCTTGATATTTTCTCATCTTTCTTTGCCGGGGAGGGGGTCTTGGTTGGTAAGGTTTTGGAAGTAAAGGTTTTTGCAAACGCTTCTCCGTTTCTTGGGAAATATGTTCATCCAGCACGTTCTGAACAACCTTTCTAACCGCTGGCGCGTTTTCCGCAAGTAATTAGTTTAAATACTGGAACGTTTCTGGATCGATTTTTGCAAGTTCTTCTTCCAGTCTTTCTTCAAACCTTTGGTCGATGGAAGACATAGTGACTTGTGATATAACAAGAGGTTTCATTTCTCCAATTGGGTTGACATCGTCTCTTGCAAAACAAGTTCAAAAATTCTCTTTGCTTTGTTGCACTTGCAGATAAGCCACTGTTTTAGCGCGCTCCCGCCGCATGGAATGCAAAGACGGTAATCACACAAAAGCCTGACTCCGCAGCCTCTACATGGAGCTGGCATTTTCATTCCTTTCTTGAGTTCATAGTTGTGCTGCCTGCAATAAGCGCGGACACAGCTCTTTCCGCAGCTTTCTTTCCGGCCACGCATCAACCACGCGCACTTGTTTGTTGCTCGAAGCATCGCAGGTTCGAGCGGTATAACAGCGGGCTCGTTTGTTTCTAATTGGTATCCCTCCCCTTCCTCGTTGTTGTAAGTAGTATATAGGGTAGTCGACAAATACTGTTTCGAAGAGGGAGAAGTATTTCCCCGTTTTACAGCCACCCAGGTGTAATTCCGAAGCGAGCTTGTCAGCTTCGGAATTATAGCTGGGGGCTGTAAAACGGGGAAATACTTCTCCCTCTTCGAAACGGTATTTGTCGACTACCCTGTATACTACTGGAAGTGAACCGAGCATGGGTGAGTACTTATGGGACTACCGTGCCAGAGCTATCAATTGCACTCTGCACTATCTGAGATTATCTCACTAGTTTTTGTACACGAGCACCAGATCTTACCGAGGAGTCGACAGAGAATTCTATCGTACTATGTAGTTGAAGTGAATTGTCAATCGATTGTGGGCTGCGAGGCCAGTTTAGGATTTATCGATATTAAATATTGGCATTGCCTCTCCAAGTGCTACCACCTTGAAATCACAAACAAGAAAAATTATCGTATTATTTAGTACTGACAGGGAAATGTGTTTGTGTTTCGTTTCATAAACGTTTTATCACTGACATGAAAACAGACTATGGCCTCTTCAGGGGCAGCTAATGAGGCAATTTGTTAGCATTTATCTGAGTTAGAAACAACCAATAAACACTTAATTGTAAAGCATTAGTTTCAGTTGCTGGCAGAATAATTTCTATTCTGCACTCTCAAGAGAAACGTTGAAGGACTTCGGTTTTCAGCAAGGTTCAAAAATTCTCCAGCCAGGAAAAAGACAACTCCATTAATCACCAATAAAATGATATTGTGGGCATGACAGGGCATCCAAGTTAAAAACAGCTGTTAAATACAGACACCAAAGGGGCAGAGCTGACTGTCTGTATTATGAAAAGTGCCTGCATTATTTAGGAAGAGATTGTTTGAGTTATGGTTTCTCTTGGACCAAGACCAAGTGAATTGCCCATCAGGAGAGCATATGGGGATGACAGGTGCAGTGGGCATAGCCCATGATCACAAATTACACTTTCAGTAAGAAAATGTATTGGGCGCTCCACATGGGTAATGAACTGATCAATTTAGAGGTGCTCATCACAAAATCCCAACAGCCTAACAACCTTTCAATGTCTTCCCAACTCATCTTTCCCAGCCAAAAAAAACCCTTGCATAACACCTCCATTGGAAATTCCTGAATGTTCAGGTTTACGAGGTCTCCTGGCTTGAAATTTGAAACACTTATTTCAATTGAACTGATGCTAAATATATTATGGCTGACGGGTAAATAAGGACTAGCACAATGCATATTAACTTAGTGATTCAGTCCTGGTAGATATGTCTAATCCCGTGTTGCACAGCATTTGCCCTGGGAGTCAAACAATTTCTTATGAAAGCACAAGAAAATAATATATGACAGGGGACAGGCAGTTGCAAGCCATTACAAGAATGCAATCAAAAACCACACAAAGGTGTACATGTATAACTGATATTTACTGCAATTTACTACAACAGTGAGAATCAAGCCAGCTACACTGTAGGTAATGGTACATGTAATTTTTCTATTTTTCTTGCTTACTTTGAGAAGAGTACAGAAGGAAAAAACTGAAAGAAATTCTGATGTAAGAAAACAATGTTTAAGATTGCATTGGAGTTCTGAAAGCTGCAGGTATCAGGAATAAAAATTTACAATATAAGTTCACTTTTTTGTTCTAAGTTGTTAAATGTTTTCATTGCTGTGCGTAATTTGACGAGAAAGTTTGCAAAAGGCCCTTATTTAATAAGCTTATTGGTCTTGGTGAAATTCTGTGCTCAGAATATTGAGCAAAATAAAAATAATTGGAAGTTTTGGGCAGGGTAAGCCAAAACATCAGTAATTTATAATAATACTAAAATCAGACAGTGATGTAACGCCTCTGTACCAAAATAAATGGACGTAGTGCGGGAAAGTTTCAATTAACTGAAGAAATGAAAGAAAGCTAAAATTGACTCGCCAGTAAACAAGCCCTATTTTACGATACCTTTGATCGGCCGAAACGAAAATTTTCCCGGCGAATCGTGGAGTATCTTTCTTGTTAACATTCGAAATGATTTCCCGAATTTCTATGGCTCTCTGAAGTAAATTGAAATGAAAGTTTCCCTCGCAAGTACTATCCAGAGAAGTATGGCCGATGCAACAATGGCCGTGTAAGAACACACCAAAGTACCCCAGATGCTGCCGTTCGCCGATTGGGCAGAATAATACAAAGGATTTTTCTGCCCAATCAGGAGGCAGCATTGGCCGAGCCGTTTGGAAATGGCCTGGTAAGAGTCGGTCCCCAGGGGCTTTTCTTGCCTTACTTGTAAACCTTCGACGGTTCATTTTTTTGCCCGATTTATTTCCTCCCGCCCCAACTAACTGCCCTTGGGTCTCCGAGGGTGATTAATTTTACGCAGTAAGTAGGTTGAATTTTCCCGAGAGAATTGTATTTTAGACGTCATGCTACATGTAAAAACGAAATGTATCCTCCTTTGTATTTTTTTTTGCCGTTGTGCAAAACATACTGCAACCATATAATGATCGAACCTCTACCCTAAAGTAATTTTGAGACTTTTGCTAACACTTGGTTTGCTTTCGGAAGGCGTGACGCGTCATATATACAGCAGATTGAAGGTCAGACGACAGAAGTTCGCAAATGCGGATCTTTTTTAAAGGTTTCTGTCGTTTATCCTTGGTATGTTTTAAAAATATGAACCGTTGTTTTTTTGGATCAGAAGAATTGTCAGTTTTTCTTCCATTAACGGCGCATAAACTGATAAACGAGATTGTCGAGGAAGGTCAGAGGTCAACGAATCCTAGTTGGCAGCGATACGAAAAGACAGGTTGGGTGACACCAGTTTGCCGCTATCCACCATGGTATCCGTTCCACGAAGAGGTCACGAAGGAGAGAAAAAGAGAAAAAAAAAATCCTAAGACTTGTAAATGCTGCTATGTCTGGATTGCCAGGGGAAATCTTTCTTGCGATCAATGTTGTTTTTGTCGGCGCAGGTTAGTATACCTTCCATTGTACCTTTCCAGCTTTAAATGGGCAAGGTTCTATATTGGAAGGTTGGAAAATAAGCATCTGTTCGCATTCACTTTGCAGTCCCGTTTTCTATATTCAAATCAAGTAAATACAACTCTGTAACTTTATTTATGCATGTACACAGTTAGAGCGATTTTCAAATGAGTGTCGTAAAACCATAACCAAACCAATTACTTACCAATTAGACTACTCAGCCAATCTCAAACCGTAGTAAAACCAAAACCAAAACCAAAGCCAAAACCAAAGTAATTGCCTGATTTCTTTCCACACTCAACTTAAAACCGCTCTAAACAGGTTGAATTGTTTAGAATTACGGTGCCGTGATTGTGAAATCTACACATTATCCGTTTGTTAGTAATCTAATTTTACGTAAAAAGATTGAAATATTCCTTGTAAGTGAAGTTACCTGTGAATACATGAATAAACTCGTGTTGTCATTTCATTTTGCTTTAAAATAGGCATATTGACCTGCAGAACGAAAATATGATAATGAAAGAAGTTAAACGGCTTTACTTCAGCAGACTGTGTTCTGTTTCTTGGCCTCAGAAAAACACGCAAGCATGCAGTCTATTGTTTACTTCCTGCTGATGTTTTCGTTAAAATCCGGTTATTTCAGCGGAGCGTTAAAAACCACTCGAAGATTGAGTCAAGCTGATTTTGATATATGTTTTACAACAACATAAAAGTGTTTAGTACAAGGAACTAATAATACAAGGACTTTAAACGCCTATACCGGTTTGCCCTCAGACCAACACGCAGACGTCCATTTACTTTTCGTTATGTTTTAGGTAAAATCCGGGTTTTTCAGCCGGGCCTCAAAAGCCGCTCGAAGAATAACCCAAGCTGATTTAAATATATGTTTCACAACAATATGATAGTGTTACAAAGGCGAAGTTTCAAGGAATTTGGAGTTATGGCACATGTCTAAAAATACCTCTGAATTTTATTCCTAAATTAGGAAATTTACCTAGAAACTGAGAGGGTTTTTTTTTTAAAATTGTGTCTTTATTCTTAATGGCGCTCAAGTCAAGTTCTAACCTGTTTTGGATAACTGAATACTTTGTCTTTCAAGAAAAAGTATCGATAACTTTTGGTTCTCCTTTACACGCGAATGCAGATGAAGTTTAGATTACTAATTTTGAGCCTTTGTGATGGCCATTTTGGCGACCGTCTAGGCGAAAATCTTTTACCTCGATTTTCTCGAATTTAAAGCACGTCGAGTTAAAAAAAACTATATCACGTTTCATATCTACCTAAGGGTTATTTTTGGACGAAAAGAGAGAAAAATCGATTTTTCAACTTCTGCCGTCCTATGTTTGCTAATTAGAAAAATTCACTCTTATTACCAATTAATCATAGAAATTATAATTTCCGAGAAAAGAAGAATAGCCAAGTGAAAGAAAGAACTGAAAAATTTGCACTGAAAGACTGACAAAGGAGGCGTAAATTGTTGATGATTGACCCCAAGGTTGTGATTGGTTGATTTAAACTGCAGCTTTGAATGTGGTTGGTTGATTTAAACCACAACTTTAAATGTGATTGGTTGATTTAAACTACAACTTTGAATGTGATTGGCTTATTGAACTGTCCGATAACAAACTGTCCGATAACAACTTGGCAAGTGAGTTAATGAAAAATAGGAGTTTTTTAAACCAATCACAATCGAGGAAATTGTAATTTTTATGATTAACTATGCTGATAAATATCGACAGCAAAGACCCATGTGTTTTGCTTTGCACCACACTTATGACATGCTGAACATTTCATCTTCCTCGTGATACAATTGACTTATGATCTTGTCAGCTGATATGTGCCATCAAACCCAGGCAAACAGTCTATTACTAAAGCAAAGCATAGCTGTCAAATCTACTGAACTCACGTTACTTTTCGCGCTTCCCTCCTCTCTATAAGCTCTAACCCGACAATTAGGTTTTTATTGCGTGACATGCTCAGGGTGAACTAACTAGAAAGTTGAAATTCTGGCGAATAAGCTCACATCTAGCGAATTTGGTAGCGCGGTTTTGCTAGCTATGTTGTAATCTTTTTCTTCTTAGTAGCCTTGTGTACTTAGTGTCTTTTACCGGCTTTTTCATCCTAGTACCTCCAGAGATTCTTGCACGTTGGCATTTGGTTTTGGAAGTTTATAAACAAATGGTTGTCAACATTCCATGCATTCGTTGTCGTATTGATTAATTGCATATGTAATCATTGTTATGGCTGCACAGGTCTGCCTCATGATCCACAGACTACTTTGTCAATGTTATAATACGATTCACAGTCAATAAGAGGACACGCATAGCTTTTTGTAACAACAAAAAGCGAAAATGGTCAAGGGTAGACTAGTGAATCTTTCAGACAGGACATACTATTAAGTAAAAGTATGACGGACTAGAAACAAGATTTCCAGTATTTTGAAAAGAGCGAAAGCGACAGACTTCCGTTAACTGAATTCCGCCTCAAACATTGACTATTGAAACAGTATAATTTAGTTTCATATGAAGGTAATGTTTTATGACTCTGATGATTCTGTATTTAAACAGTTCCCATTAAGATATCACTTGTCGCTTTAATTTTATATCAGTAGCTCGATATGCGTAACACCCAGTAAACAGATGTAAAAGGTTTTAGACTGTGGACGTCATCTTCGTGCCTCTCAATGAGAAATTATATGATACAGGGTCATGTTAAGACCATTAGATATGCAGAATGTATGCTAATGTGCATAACTATTTTTTGCCATTTTACTTTTTTCCTCAGATTGTTTGAAGTATGATAGTATTAGGGTTCGTGTATCTCAAACACTGCTCTCACTGGTGAGAGGAGAGCGTCAAGGAGAATTTGTCGACAGGTACACTGTATGATGTAGTTATGCTGTCGAACACAGATTTAATCAAAAACAGTACAGCATTTCGATCAATAGGGCCACACGTTTTATCCTTGTCAGTAACTATAGTCAGTTAATAGACCTCTGTTCCCTGAAGGTCGTCGTGAGAAAGAGAAATTAAAAAAAAGCACACATTAATTAAACAAGCTCATTTTCAGGTATTCGCTTCATCCTATAACATTTTCATAATTACCCTGGCAGTTAGCAGAATGCGTAAAGGTCACCATAAGTGGGGAAACAATTTTTTTTCTTAAATCGGACAAGAATACTATGAGGATGCTAAGAGGATTTGATTTAGTGTCCAGGGCATAAGATTAATCATCTTGAAGTTTTCTTGAAGGATGGCCATTAAAAATGCATCTGAAACGTTACTGGCACTGGGACCTGATTCCAGAAGTGTTTATGAAGGCTATTTTGAAAAACCCTTCCTTGACGAGTCTGCAGCATTCTTCAAAGTAAGAACCTTGTGCAATACCTATGTATTACTTACTCAAGATTGATCAGTAAATGCAGCAATTATTGTATTGGATTACTTCCATTCCATCAGCGTAAAGCGGTGATGAGACTGGTGGTTGTATTTTTTTTGTCGGAGTTACCAATTGCGGAGGGCGTTATAAATTTTAGGGAATTTTCTATGTTGATGTTTCTGAGATGTTAGGGATAGTGTTTTTACTTGAAAGGGAGGCTGTGTCTAGAGAAATGAATGAAGAATTGCAAATACAGAGACAATCCGGTAAAATGTTAGCAAGTCAATCATAAAATTAAATCAAATGTGCCTTAAAATACTGTGCAATGCAGTACAGTCTCTTCTCTAAGGCCGGGGACTTTTAAAGAGTTAAGCTGGGTGGCTTGGGAATTCGTCGTTATTAGAGTGTTAAGAGACAATTGTATTCCATGAAAATTGCTCCTCCTCATGAAAGTGTTAGGGGTTCAAGTCGCTTGCACGGTTTAGTTATGTCATACAAATTGGGGCTCTTTTCTGTGATAGATTAGAGTTAACTTTTTGTTATTGCTTAACTTTTCTTGACAGTTGGAAAGTCAGATTTTACTTGCAGAAAACAATGCATCAGTGTACCTTCAGAAGGTTTGCCAATTTCTATTATTCAAGCGTATTCACATTGGAGTTTTTTTTGTTGAATTCTGATTTGGTTAGACTGACAGAGGTGCTAATGTAACTTCCAATGATATTTCAAACAGGTCGAAACCAGGATTCAGGAGGAGGCAGAACGCGCGCGATATTTTCTGGATCCCAGCACAGAGAAAAAAATTGTAGAGGTAACATGTACTTGATATGGATTACATGCAGCTTGAATGAAAATACAGAAATATTTGAATCCTTTTTGTAGTTCAAAACTTACAATTCTTCTTTGCATACAGATTGTTCAAAAGGAGCTGACTTTCTATAACATGAAGACAGTGATTGAAATGGAAAATTCTGGTGTTAATCATATGCTTAAACACAACAAAAAAGAAGGTTTGTTTAGATTCAGACAGTTGTTACCATTACTTTTGTAATTATCTAATGGTCCCATGATCATGATGGTGCAGATGAAGTTGTTACACTTCTTAATATTCGTTGTCAATGTCGTCTTTCTACTTTTTTGATTACCTCCAGGGCCATAGCTAGTAACAGGCAAACCGAGGCACTTGCCTCAGTCATTTTTTTCGTTTTTGTTGTTTATAGTCGTCAAAGACACCCTAAATTCCCAGGAAGAGAATTAAACCATGGACATTACCTCAGTCACAACTCATTTCTTGGACACTGCCTCAGTCATGATTGGTTTCTGGCTACGGCCCTGACCTCACAACTTCTTGACTGAGTCTCGGGGAAAGCGGCTAATAGCAGAAATTTTGGCAGTTGATGTGTTAATATTCTTGCCATCTCCGACTTTGTGCTAACTAGCGCGTTGATTAAGGTCATTTCCCAGTATTGCACTGCGCACTCTTAGTGCGCATAATTTCACACGTGATTAGCGCGCGCGCATTAAAAAAAAATGGCGGCTTCTTTACGGCGAGACCTCGCTATAGAGGTAAATTGTCATTTCCTCGAAAACGAGTACGGTGACCTATCATTTTTTCTATTGTTTTGAATTGAGTAATGAATTTCTCTATGTAAAATAAATATGGACCAATTCTCAGTGTAGAACAAGAAACAATCGTCGGAAACGTGAATTTAGCAAGCAATCGTGACTATAATCATGGTGCTGTTATAAGGATTTATTGGGTACAAACAAGGTGCTGTTGCTCCTAAACGAGCATGGGGACCCCTCATTTTTATTTCAAAATTTAAGTTCCTATGATATAAACAACCAATAGGCAAAGTTTGACAAAAATCTCAGTGCAGGATCTATTTCAGTGGAATGACCTTAAGTGTCAGTATTTTCAACACCTTTGATGACAGACTTTTAAATTTCTAATGCAATTACAAAGCCAAAGCAAAAACTGAAAAGAACCTTTCAGGCGTTATTGACAGTTAAGATAACCTTACAAGTAAATATGTGATCAGTGATGTCCTCTTAGATGACCTTGTTGGTCGTTTGTGCATAATGCCCCTTGGCGGTTCTTGGGCTGTGGGTTTAACGGCTCTCGGGATCATGGATTGCTTACATTAATTCAATGTTAATTGGTTTAAAAGGGAGGGAGGAGTTTCTTATAATTATGTGCAAAGGTTTCACATCATCAAGAATTTCTAAAATTTTCCTTTTCACTGTTCTTTTCATATTCAGATCTATTCAGATTGTTCCGCCTCTGTAAGGGAGTCCAAGGTAAAAATAATGATGTTCTAATGAATTGGTTGAAGATGGTGCACGACTGTATGAGGCGATACCTTCCGAAAGAGGTGCCAGAAATGAAAAGTGGTGCACGTCTCATCTCCTACTTTAAGGTTAGGGGTGTATTTTATGTCAATTTTTCTAGGCACCGTGTAGCTGTGCGACCATCTGTAAACCCACTATTTGCCGTCGTGAGTGAAAATTTGTATCAGCAACTACATTGTCTAGGGTAGTCATCAAGTTAGCGATCATTACACAGCTTAAATGCAGTACGGCAGTACGATTCTACAAATGTGTATACAAGCTGAAGCATTTAAAGTGCGGTAAAGAAAAAAAGAAGTAAAAAAAGTTTGCAATAATGCCACAAACCTGATGCAAACGAGTAGTAAACTAATTCAATAGTGCCTAACATATTTACTTCTGATGATAATTATGGTAATATTTTGATGTCTCGTGTGGTTGTTGCGTAACGCAGATAGTAGTTAGAAGAATGGGGGTTGGAGCGCATTAGGTCAAAAAACGGCCTTCCCACCTCTCCGCAAACCAAGAAAATACCCTCGCCAGGCCACAACTCGATAAATGCATTTTCAGGCCTCTTAGAGCATGTTTCCTCCTAAGCCCTCTCATGAGCAAATTTCATGTCTCCCACCCCTCCAGAAATCAAAAAATGCTTTTGCTGGAAAACACTTCGTGGGGCCGGCTCATGATAAAAAAATACTCTTGCCAGGCCTCTAGAAATCAAAAAATGCTTGTTCTGTGGAACAGCATAAAATTGGGCTGTCCCAGGCCTCCGCAAATCCAAAAAGGGATCGCCAAGTGGTCAAACAGAGCTTTTGATCTTGGCTTAAAGAGAAATCGACAATTATACAATGGGAATGATGAGTATGAAAAATAGAAATTATGAGAATAAAAACTTATCTAGCTATAATATAGTAGAGATGAATAAATCAGAATTGAATAAATTGACAAAAAAAAAACAATTTGTTGATCTATTGTTAAAAGATCAACAAAAATTGAAAAAACCTATTCCAGCACCCTGCAAAAGCGTGAAGCAAATGATACAAGATTATGAGAAAAATATAATTGCACCACCTCTTGAGTTTAGAGATAAACCAGTTCCAAAACCTCGAACAATTAAACCTGTACCAGCTCCAAGAATCAAAAAACTACCTGTTCCAGCTCCGAGAACAAGAGTAGTGGAATTACCTATTGGTGCTATGTTGAGGGTAGAAAAAGCAATAGCTAAACCTAGAACTATTAAATCGGAAAAACCAATACTAGCTCCAAGAACTAACATAACGCCAGTTAAACTAGCCCTAAAAGATGCTGTTAAAACTTATGAGATTGGTTTGAAAAATAAAAGTGATCCGCTGATTCAATTGCAAACAACCAGGCAAGCAATTGGTCATCATTTTAAAAAATCTCAATTGGAAAATAGCAAGAATTTCAAATTCTATGAAACTATGAGAATAACCTTCATCAAAGAAGTTCCTGATAATAAACAAAATGATGACGATGATATTGAAGTTGAAATTGATAATATGGGTGGTAAGCATTATTTGAAACGAAAAACTGCTCATTTCAATAGCAAGGCTAAGACTATTACTAATATCATTGATTTAAATCAACAATTGAAAATTTCTCAGGAAGAGATTCTGAAAAAGATTGCACAATGGCTATCAGAGGGTAGTGGTTGGATAATCGATAAAATTGATAACCATTATCTGAACATTGTCGAATATGTTCCACTGTCAGCCAAGTCATACATCCAACTTCCAAAAGAGTTGAGAAACTTGTTGAAAGGTTTGATAAATATGAAAAATAAGGATAATGAGTGCTTCTGTTGGTGGCATATCAGGCATTTGAATCCACAAGAGAATGATTCCTAGAGAATCAAGAAATCAGACAGATCACTTATTAATAAGTTCGATTATTCTGGCGTTGAATTTCCAGTCAAAATCAATGATTTCAATGAAATTGAGAAACAGAATAATATCAATGTTAATGTTTTCGGTTATGAAAACAAGCAAGCATATCCAATTTATATTTCAAAAGAAAAGTTCAATGATCATTTGAATCTTCAATTAATAACCAACGAGGACAAACAACACAATGTGCTGATGTGCTGATAGATTCATGTACAATCAAACGAAGCACAAAGAGAGAAAACACTTTTGTATGTACTGTCTTCAGTGTTTCTCATCTGAAGATATTCTCAGTAAACATAAGACGGAATGTATTGTGATTAATGTTGAACAAGCAATACAAATGCCACAAAAGGGTGAGAAAATTAAGTTTCAAAATCACAGCCGGCAGTTACAAGCACCATTTGTGATTTATGCTGATTTCGAAGCCATTACAGAAAAAGTAGATTCTTGTAAACCAAATGATAATGATTCATATACTGAAGCGTATCAAAAGCATAAGATTGTTGATTCGGTTTTAAAGTCGTTTCCTGTTATGATGATAAGTATTCCAAACCAGCCCAAATTTATCTTCGGAACTGCACAAAGGTTGAGTCGTCTTCAAAGTAAACAGCTCAATCTGTCGGTAAATGGATTACCCATAAACAGCACAACAACCTACAAGTACTTGGGTGTTCATTTAGATCCTACATTGACTTTTGAAACCCATTTCAACAAAACCTACAAGAAAGCGGCCGGGAGAGTCACTCTACTGCGGAAAATTCGTTCTTCCATTACTTGTGCAGCCACAGAAAGCATTTACAGGGCTATGATTATGCCTATTTTTACCTATTGTAGTCTAATCACACTAAGCTATTCAAATACGCGCAGGCAACTAATTCGCAACCTCGAACATCGTGGACTAAGCTGCATTTCCTCAGGACTGCAAAACAAGACTGACATTC
>Ga0126339_10000204_pt1 | contig 27631 bp, 12 predicted proteins | sample OrbTmetagenome_2_FD_92532 | JGI IMG/M metagenome (GOLD analysis project Ga0126339, IMG submission 92532) | Coral microbial communities from Petempiche,Puerto Morelos, Mexico - Orbicella T R C metagenome | ecosystem: Host-associated > Invertebrates > Cnidaria > Coral | place: Petempiche,Puerto...
AGTAAATTTGTAAATCACACGTGAACGAAGTTCTCTAGGGACAGAATCCTTCACTGAGAAAAGATTTCTTAATTTAAACGTGGTAAACACTAATTTGATGTCAAGATCATTACAATAACGATTGACAAGGCAGCGTATTTTGCTTTGGGCTACAGTAGAAAAACGGCCTAAATAAGGCAACTTAAAAAAGTAAAAAAATATATTGTTTACCCTGTGAAGTAGTATTAGAGGAGGAGGTGTTTGAGTGGAGCCATATCGGTCGATAGATGTGTCAGAAATATCGGTAGATGCATTTATCGATGAGATGAACGGGGAAAAGATTCTTGTGCAAAATGAAAACTAGTTCCATAATGTCCTTGTGGAAGCCCAGCCAAGTATTGTTGATTTTAAAAAACCTGTCAATTAATGTCCTGATAAGATCGATGTTGTATGACAGAGGTGCGAAACTGCATATGACAATGGTTTATTTAGTATAATCAACGATTCCTCCAAGTTTAAACCTATTAGTAAAGACCCTACCCTTACACGTGGAAGTAGGCTTCAAAAGTTTCTCAGGGATCTGAAAACAAGGTAAATTGGAGTTATTTATACGACAGCGTCTATCCCAACGGGTCCCATAAACTACGCGATCCCACATCCACGCCCCCTTTCCACCCCATAGTTTCATCTATTGGCACATATAACTACAATTCAGCTACGTTTTTATGCAATCTCCTTGAACCATACATTCCCAATGATTACAATGCCTCTGACACTTTCACGTTTGTTCAAGAAATCAACAATTTACCCATGTTTCGCAAATTTCTGATTTCCTTTGATGTGGAGAGCTTATTTACTAACATCCCTCTTGAGGAATGTATTGACTTAGCGGTCCTGTACATCTCCGAGGGAAACCCTGACCTCAACTTACCCCTCTCCGACCTCAAACGTCTTTTTTCATTTGCTACTGCTGAAACTCACTTTTTGTTCAAAGGTTCCTCTTACGACCGGATTGATGGGGTTGCCATGGGCTCACCCCTAGCTCCTGTCCCCGCCAATCTCTTTATGGGTCACCATGAAAAGATCTGGTTAGAGCAATATCAAGGTCTTGAGGTTCCATTTTACCGTCGTTATGTGGATGATACGTTTTGTTTATTCCACTCAGAACAGGACGCCATCGCATTTTTCGACTATATCAATAGTCAACATCCGAACATACGCTACACGATGGGGAAAGTAATTGACCATGTTTTGCGCGATATTTTTACAAAAAGAAATATGTTGGTCAGAGTTGTTTATTTCTTCGGTATGACGATAAACAACTAATATGCCATAAATAAGCTTCCCACAATTTTCCTTTTATCTTGGCGACAACATGTAGAACTTTGCAAATTACTTACACTTAACCGCTACCAGTAGCTACAGTTTGAATTCTTGAATTAAACAAATAAGGCAATTTAGAATGGCAACTGCTTGCGTCAAGGTTGGTACATGTTCTAACACCGAGATTTAAACATGGCGTGGCAAAGAAAGCCGAAAATTGGCATTCAGAACGAGGATTTTGACATTGAAAGGACCGGCTGATGCTACGGAGAAAGACAAACCAATGCATGATACTATGCCACAAACCGCGAAGTAAATGAACATGAAAACTGTTGTGGAGCGTAACTGTCTGAAATACGACAGCGGTATGCAGTGTGTGGTGGATACATACACGGCCAATTCAATTATTTGCCACCATTCACTGAGAACAGTGGGACAAGTATAGCTCGAGGATATGATGATTATTTCACCGTGTCAACACACGACGTAGCGTGCAAAACTTTGGAATTTCATTCGGCATTCGCTCAAAGCTGCATGATTTGAGTTTGATCATAACATACTGACTCAGGTGAGCGCCATTACGCTTTGGCCACCAACTGATCGAAAACAGGCTAACAAGGCGACGTTTTTCCAAAGCTATTAGAGAGGTTAAGCATGACGTTAATGGCAGACGGCAAACGGCGAAGACAACTTCTGATTTTGAGTCCTTTTCTTTTAATCCCTAAATAAAGCGCACAAAAATGGAATAACGTCTCCTACTATTCATGGCAAAAACAAATAATTTCACCCTACTGTACACACAGCTGAAGAGAGACGGCAAAAGTTTCAGTTTTGCCGTTTGCCGTTTGCCGTTTGCCGTTTGCCGTGAACATCATGCTTAACCTCTCCCATTTTAACTTCCTGATCTCTCCTTTGAACTATTGTTTAAACAGTCAATTTTACTTGAATGATATGAAGGTTCTCCTTTTTAAAGGAACAGCTTCAATCCAGGACATATTTCATGGCCCTAGCTATATATCTCGCTTTTCTTTCTATTTCTTTTGTTTTTATGGTATATTTACTTTTCTCAGTTGTTAGAATAATGAAGTAGTGGCAGTAGTAGTATTGTATCTGTTATGTTGTATTATTTTTTAGTTTTGTCGTTATTATTAGTGTTGTTGTTAATTAAAATCAATTCTTGTTTAAAAAAAGCTATGTCAGTATTTTAAATATTGTTAAGGTTGGAAGCAATATTGATTGTTTCTGTAGTTTATAAGTAATGCTGGTGATGTGAGTAAGTTTAGTTTTGTATAATTGTAAACAAAGTGCGGTATTGCAAAAAAACAAGTAACATTAAACGTTTACAACGTCGAAATTTTGTTCGATAAAAGGAATTAGAGAAAACCATCATTTCCGATTGGTTTGAATGATTAACATTCAAGAGTTTTTTTGACGGATTTTATTATAACAGTTATAAAATCATCGACTCTGGATCAAAATGAGCGCATTTTCCATGGATCAAACAGCCGATATCAAGTTATGACTTATTCAAAAGCAACAGAAAATAGGTGAGGAAGTTTTTGATATTCGCGAAAGTTTGTGTTTTTGGTAATTCGTTGTGCAGTATTTTTCTTTTGTTCGATGAATTTTTCCCCTGGTACACTGTTTAGTTTCCGCTCCTCAATTAACCTGAATATTTGCACAGGATGCGAAAAGTAATGTTGTGATCATCATTTGGTAAATTTATTACCATTCTTGTTGCACAAGCGCATATCACCGAAGGGGTCATTTGTTGCTCATTTTGTTTTGATTTTTTTTTTTTTTTGACTTCATAAAGATTATTCCTGGTTAAAATGTTATTGCTGTTATTCATTTATATCAACAGATAAAAAGTTTTTGTTCTTTAAGGCCCTGTCCACACTACGCAGAAGGAATATGAAAAAGTAGGTTTCACTCTGATAACGCATCAAATGTTTTCCGTCCACACGACGTTAAAAACACAGCAATCACCGGTCATTTTGGATTTGTGTTTGAGTAGATCTCGGGCTGATTATCGTAACGTCATCGCTTTCGAAAAGCTTCGTTTTGAAAATGTTTTCTGTCTACACTAGAACACAAAGCCGACGATTTCAAATTCGTCCGGTTTGAACAGCGTTTTCGAAATTAAGCTCCGTTTTCGTGATGGATTAGTGTGGACGGAAGGCCTAACTGGAGAAATAAAGGCTCAGTTTTCCAATTCCTTCCGCGTAGTGTGGACAAGCCCTAAAACTACATTAAATATTGGAAGATTACAAAAGTAGGATGCAATGCGAAAACAGTGTAGCTTTCAGAGTTTGACTTTACGTATGACTTTTGAACTCGGTCAAAGGTTCAAGATTTTACTTCCAGTGCTAAAACGAGGCCGGGACAGCTTGTTTGGTCAGGTATTGAAAGGTCTTTGGAAAAATAACAACATTCAAAAAAATAAGAAGAATAATAATCAAAATAAAAGTTACCATTTCACCTAAACAAGGGTTGCAGTTTCAAATAAAATGCAGTAGTGCACTTGTTGTTGAAGATCAAGATAGGGCCAAAGTTTCATGTTTCGTTCTCCCTACTTAGTGAAAATCAACCAACAAATTGAGCCAACAAAGGCCAGAGCACAACAGATCTTTAGATCTTAGTGAAAACTCGTTCCCAGGAGCTGCCATGCTCTGGTCAGCATGTATAATCAGAACTTCTTGGCTAACATGGGCAGTTACCTAAAATTACACATATTCAGAAACGATTTAATTAAGATGACCCACAGGCACAGTCAAACTGGAACCAAGGATTTTCTGTGCACTTTGTCACCAGGGTTCTCCCAAAACTGTGTTCGCTTTTTGAAACAAGCCTAAGTACAAGGTTGGATTTTAGATTACGGTTCTTAAACCGCCCAGAACTGATGAGGAGTTCAGAGACCGCTGAGCGACTACACGCGGGCACTTGGGACTAGGATGACTTACAAGCCCTTGTGGTTGACGTACTTCACAGCTTATGTAGGAATTCTCGTAATGCGCTCTTGACGTCAGTATCAGGACTTTTCAACGTCAAGATTTTAAAAATTCTACTAGTTGTTTCAATGTTTTTCGTTTACGGATTGCTGGAAATCATGTAGGTGTAACTCGTGTTATACAAAACTGAAAATTTTTACTTGCTAACTAACTTACTTACTTACCTAACGACAGCTCGATACCTCATTAACGGCTGTCTGAGGATAAAGGGACATATGCCGACTTTTATTTGTTCCTTTTATTATAGTGGAAATAACAAAATTTGGTATAAATACCCCAAGACGTCAATAGGCCACTTTCGACATATTAAAATTCAGCTTGATAGTGAGGCCTAGACGACACAAACAAAAGAAATGAATAAACATGTCATTCAATTCCCTTTGTTTGTGTCCTCTAAGCCTCACTGCCAGGCTGAATTTTAATATATCGAAAACAGTCTATTACATAACACCCTAAAGGTAAAAATATTCCAAGCTACCCAAGAGCTTTCAGAGTAATCAAAAACAAGTTGCTCTAAGGCAGTTTGTTTCAGTTATGGACAAAAACGAGAACGGCAATGCTGAAAATCCCAAAGGCGTTTACATTTATGACCGAAGCTATTCCATATGGTTGAACCAGCCTCAAAGTGGCACGTTACCTTACCGACATGGCGGAGAAAAGGCGTCAGATTTTCACCGCGATGCAATGGGAAAAATATCTGTCCTCCAACAACCACAGAAATTTGTGAATTATGATGAACCAGAAGGTGGAATTGAGCCAAGACCTATTCCACCGATGCATGATTCTGATACCAACAGAAGCTCCACCTGCAGACAGTTGTACAGTGATCGCATCGACTCTCAGAAGCTAGAAGTTGCCTTCAATCATCGCAACCTGCGGCGTGTTACACCATTCACCAAGCAACGACAAGAACCGTTCGATGGCGATGAAAAAGGCTGTCAGAAATATCCATACACCCCCTCTCCATCTTCGCAGATACGCAACCATTGCAAAAAGTATTCAAGACAACACAGCAGTGGCCAACTAGGAAATTACACTCCCAAACTGAGTACAGTTCCAAATCAGTCTTGTGCAACCACTTTGCCATTCATTGCACCGCAAAACACGGTTAAAGAAAAGTCCGATCCAAGGGAGCTCTACCGGTACAGTTACCAGCAAAAACGTCTAAGTACAAGCATTGAACGAAACGGCCACGACTCTTCTACGAGGTATGACAGAGTTTGGAACCCGAAGCGGCGATACGAAACCTTGATGCCACCGAACTGGAGTAGCAGGAATTCTCCTGACCATAGCGTTGACGAACTTTGCAGCACCAAAATCTGGCCAACTATGTGCCACATAAATCAGCGCAGCCGACCTAGGACCAATCAAGCAGCAAGACCATTAAATGTGGCACGACGTGCAGAGCATTCACCAGGCCAAAAAGAATCTGATTTGGTAGCGTATAACGTACGTAAGGCAGAATCATCTGGTAAAGAACGGATCACGACCATCGCATCACAATCCCAAATGGGCTGTTGCTTGCCACCAATTGAAGTTGCTATGGATTCAGCTGTGGATTACTCGTACAGAACCAGGCCTGAGGTAATGCTGCTTACAGGATCCAAAAAGTCCTCAAACAAGCGTGAACCTTCCCCAATTCAAGAAGAGATGGTCAAAGCCGCAGAGTTTACAAATTTAGCACAAGCGAGGCCCAGGCAATCAAAGCTACACAAACCCTCTGGCGGCCAAAAAGGTGGTAATGGTGGACGAAAGAAAGTTTCATACCAGAGTACGCTTATCCTTAAAGAACCTGTTGCAGCATTAACGGAACACCACAAGGAATAGTTCTCCGATGACAATCATGGTTCTCGACTGTCCAAAAGAAGGAATATACTGAGAGTAACGAGCCTGAGGAATACACCAAGGTCAAAATCAACGGATCCAGAATGTCTCCTAATGACATTAGAGTAGACCTTGAAGAGCCCACAAAAACAAGCAGTACTCATGAAAGTCTCTTGAGGAATTCAGGACTGCAGATTGGAGGTAAGATTAATTCTTTATTATTATTTTCTTTTCATCGTGGCATGTTCATGCCTTGTTCTGTCATTTCACAATACTAGCAACTTTCCACGTCACGCTCTATCAGGTCATGTCATGTCATGTCGTGTCTTCAATTCATTTTTATTGATCGACCACAGAAGTTTATTCTCCATGTTAGCCTCGCACCTCACATCTCGCACCTCACAGCATTATGCGTTTCACGCGCATCACGCGCATCACGTACATTACGCGCATCACGTGCATCATGCACATCATGCGCATCGCGCGCATTACGCGCAGAGAGCTTCCACATAAATGTCAGAAAGTTCTTCTCTTTGTTTTGTTTCTCACTGCTTTTGCTCTGCTGGTTACTAAACGCACTAAGCAAATTTAATAATGCCTTAACGCACGACCCGTGCTTTAAGAAAACTACTCTACTTGATTCTTGCACGATCTAGTATCCTTTGCTGCCGTTATTAGGGTCGCCACGCAACACTTCTCACTGCTTTGGGGGGAAAGCGTTGCCTGACGACCCTAATAACGACCCTAACTACTTTTGCTCTACTGGAAACTTTTATTTGATAAATGATTACAAAATCAGCTTTACTAAACGCCTTATAACCTCAATACCTTAACGCACGACAAGTGCTTTAAGAAATCTACTATACTTGATTCTTGGAAGTACTAATATCCTTCGCTGCTGTTATTAGGGTCGTCACGCAACGCTTCTCTCCACTAACGGGGAAAGCGTTGCGTGACGACGCTAATAACGGTTGCGAGGGAGACTATGGAAGTACCGATGCAAATGCATCCTCGTGACCATTCGAGGAGGGGCGGAGGTAGCTCGATGCTTTCTCCGACGAGTACTTTTCTTTGGCAGCAGATTCATTAAAAACCTAATAACTTTTGAAGATAACTTAGATCTTTTTTAACAAAACAGGACGACTGTCAGTTCTCATGACTTAGCGAAATACTCATGCTTATATGATAGTTTCTACCATTAGCCGCGTGTGTTGCAACTTCATGTTCTGCAAGGTGTTTGTTTTGTATAAGATTGAGTCACATTGGATTGCATTGTTCTGTTATGAAGTATAAAGAAACCGAAAATCGTTTCTTTTACAATCTTGGCCAAGAATCGTCGATAAATGGTTGTCACAAGGAAATTATAAGGATCTGAAACGAACATTAGTGGCAGATTAATCAGTATTTAAGCTTCCGAAAGTGAAAACACGTTCAAAATACTCAAGTGCTTGAAGGTTACTAGAGACCTTCAGGGGTGCCTTCCGGAAAATGCTTTCTTCATGCGCTGCTTTAAAGAAAACCACGGTAAACTATATATCATTGCAAAGCTAATAAACTGTAGATTCCGAAAATAACAATACATGTTGTTATTTTTGTTTTGATAGGCACGCGCAAACCTTTAAACGCAAAAATGACCGAATTACCAGCCTTTGTGTTACCGTGGACATCCAAACTGACTGGACATTATCAATCAGGAGTTGATGGGCTAACAAAGTGTGTGAGGCTTTTTCGATATTTCTATTGGCTGCTTAGGAAGTCCCTTTTCAAGTTGGACAAAAAAAAATTTTCTGACTGCTGTTACTCAATGGGAAGTCACAGGATCAATGTTTCGATTTTCGCAAAAGCCTTACACACTTTGGTGCGCTAATATCTGACGAAGATTTTGGCCAAGTGTCGTTAAAATCCGATAAATCTACATACCCTACTAATTCATTTGAACAGAGGTAATTCACACAAAAATAAACCTTGGGTTTTCGGCCTCGCAAGAAATTCACAGTTTTCACACCTCACTGAAGCGGTTGTCAACGTGACCATGCTGCCAACCAATGAAACGCAGCTTTGAACTCCCCAGCGGGCTACAGTAACGCTTCCCGGGAATGAATGTGCAATGTTTAAATGTTTTACATCGGCAGTAGCGAAGTCTGCCGTGAAACATTCAGCAGCTAATAAACCGAATCAGCAGATAAATGGTAAAGAAGGAAAAGGGAGAAAAAGAAGAACGATGGCGGAATAGCCATGAACAGGCCTACCGAGTCGAGTGAGGATATTTACACATTTTAAAAAAATTCTAAATGCGCATTTCATCGGCCTATTTGTATTAACTATGATTTGTTTCAGTAGGATATAGAAAAACACTCTTCGAAGCAAAGAAAAGGAGCGTTTGGAGAAGCTGCCTTCTCAGATATCAGTCATTAAATTCGTCGGTAATTCCACGGCAATCAACTTCTGTGCCAGAGGAAGCTAGAGCAGGGCATCGACGAAACATTCGCTTGCAGATCCTTGCGATTTGCGCTTCCGTTCAAATGTGGGAACGCGAAGACCGTGCAAAATCTTCTGGTCTATCACCTAAGAAACAAAAACAATCAACAAAAACGAAGATTTCTGTGCGAGAAATTGCAAGACGTAAGGGATAAACAAAAGAAGCGAAATTAGACCCCGCGGATGAGATCAGTTGCCGCGTAAATTGTTACTGCTCAACTCAAGGGTTGACACATTTTAATTGGCTTATCAAAGTTTGCGGTATATTGACTCGTTTAAAAATTTACGTTATTGTGGATAACTCGTTCACTTTTAAGTTTTTAAAACATATATATTTTTTTGTAAAATTCAGATAAAGTCGAAGTCTTGAATTTGGTGTAAAAAAATAATTTTGGACAAAATAGGCCCTTGAAGGTCTACAGTACTAACTTAAGGCCTGGGTCAAAGGTTTTTAATGCTAAAAATATTTATTAGTTATATTTCTGAAGACATCAATGACAATGGAACCAAACTTAGCACACAGCTAGGTCTTAACGTCCTTAACATTTTAAAGCAGAATTGGTGCTTCTGATAGGTCATGTGACATGTCACGTGACGTTAAGCCGAAAATAGCCATTACTTGAGGAATCGGTGGCGGTTTTTAGTAGTATAATCCAACAAAAACGCGTTTTAGATGCGGGTCAATTATCTCCATCCTCTCACGTTTGGAATCACCGTCCCTTTTTTCGCAAAAAAAAAATAATAATAATAAATAAATAAAAATAATGGGGCAAAGGTCATTTTTTCAACAAAATTCGACTTTTGATCCTTTATATCTTCTACAAACAAAATCAACCCATGCAACTCTTTTTTAATGGTGAACATGGCTAACGGCATGGATCGCGGGTGCGCGCGCCCAACGACAACGACGACGTCGCGCAACATGGCGGTCATACTCCAGCTAATACCAAGTCTTGGTTTACAGCGTCTTTGATATTTGACATCCATGTTATGGTCAATTGATACCTGTCAAAACAAGGTATCCGTTGACCAGCATCACGTGACCATATGGCTGGCTCAAATTTATAGCTCATCGCTCATTTTTTTTAAATTGTCCGCTGACTAAGTACTTGTTTTCTATTGGATTGCGGGCTCATGTCAGGCTAATTTTTTTATAATTAGGGCCAGGTTGTTTAAAAATTGGGTTAACGCTAACCCAGGATTATCGAAGTATAAATTTATCTTCTATACAAATGTTTTTCACTGCTTTAGGGTCAGAGCTTGAGATTATTCAAAATCAAAACAGAAGGCCAAAAAAAATAAACAGAAAACATCACCGCAACGTTACAAACTCAAATAAAAATTCTTGGTTATCCTGGGTTAGCTTAAGCGGGTTTTGAACAAAGTGGCCCAGGAGTTCCGCTTTTAGGCTTGGCTAAATCTATATATTAATAATCTTTTATGATCATCTTTTATTCTAGCCACAGAGGAAGACACCATCATTCTCAAGGAATTTCTCAGCAGCCAAAGGTCTGGTCGAAGAAAGGCCGTCTGCTCTGAAATTGAGAAAACCACCAATACTTTCAAGGTAAATGGCGCTCGGATGTCCCTGTGCCATACGCGACGGGAGCTTGGAGGTCACAATGAATTCGGAACATTGGAAGAAGAAATTGAAGAGGAAGTTAGTAAGCCTCGTGGTAAGTGTTGAATTCAGTAGTAACAAATTGAATGGTAACAGAGACTAGTTCCATTTATATCGTCTACCTTTTGCACTAACTGAAGCGTTAAGGGTGAGTATTCGGGCAATCTTAAAACAACCCCTAAAAACCCGCGGAGAAGCCGCACCTTTTTACTCAAAATTTTCGTAACAAATCGGAGATGCGGCTTTTCTACGAGGACCTCTGGAGAACATGTCATGAATTTGCATAAATCAACACTTTTCATCGAAAATTTTTAAGTCTGCATTGCAAACTAAAAATAATTTTCTCAAGTATGCCACAGTTTACACTGATCTTTGCTTTTGCAAGTTTGGTGGCGCCTAAAAGATCAGGATTTTTTTCATAAGCGGATCGAGGCATTAAACCTTCTTCTTGAATACATCTTTTAAGCGGTCTAAGGTCGCCTCTGTTGAGCAGCTAAACGTCATTGACCAGGGAATCTCTGTTCCGCCACAAAGCTGTGAACTTGAGTGTCGCCGAAAAACCGTTGTATGCGGTGAGCCTGTTGCGTCTTGTATTACGAGATACTGCGATCAAATGAACCTTCGATACTCCTGTCCAGTACTCCATCTCCCGATCAATTGCCTGGCTACTAAGCTACGAAAGAACTATTAAACGAACGAAAGTGTTCTTGTAGTGGTATGCAAAATTCTATTGAAAAATTGACAGGAATATAAAAATACTGATGAAAATTAAATACCATAGAAAGATTAAACAAATGCTTTTAAAAGTAGGTAAACATGATGTCAATACAGCTATAATGGTTTGAAGTATTCTCTGTTATTTAAGTTCAATGAAGAAACAAATGTTCATGTACATGCAATGCATCTTCTTCCACTCAACTTTTGATTTATTTTGATTTCTTTCCAAAACCTTTTATCCAAAATTTGAGTTGCCAAACTCGGGGTGTGGTTCATCTGCGAGTGTGGCTTATCCGCAGGTGTTTAATTAAAGGTAACTTATTTTTGGAAACAAATGGCTTTACAGTTTTTCCCGCATTGTCAGTAGCATCTGCAAGTCTCGCTTTCAAAGTGCAAACTTGAACATTTTATCCCAAATAAGCTTTTGACGTAAAAGGGATTAACAGAATAGAACAACTACGTGAAAACGGTATGAAGATGTTTCAGAAATTCGAGAATAAATTGGTGTAAAGAAGGTTTCTGGTGAATTTTGAGCTGTTTGCTTAATTATGAGTAGAGCCTATTGTCTTTTTTCTTGTTTGTTTGTTTGTTTTTTCATTTAGGTATGGCCTCTCGCGGCTTCCAGACGTGGAAAAAGAAGCGAAGGCGGACATCGGCTGCAATAGGTAAATTCATCAGGGACTTCTCTAATTAAAGCCCGCTTGTTCAAAGGACTGATAACGCTGTCTAGAGTGTCCGGGTGGATGTGCTGGGTTCCCAGATATCAGTTAAATTTTCGGATCTATCGATGACTATTTCAGCCTATTCCTCCACTATCAGTAGATTTACAGGTCTCAGATATCAACTACCAGATATCAACTATTATTAAAAAAACTTATCGTATCTATAACAAAATTCTTGACCGTGATTGGTTCGCCGCGCGCCTGTTTGTCAAGGAATCGGTGCGAGATCGCGTAAGTGTCCAAATATTTTTAAATCTTGAAATTACTCGCCCAGTTACTCCTTAAACTGTACTCCACTCGGTCCAATTACTATTACTAATAGTAAACTTGACCAATTCTCAGCTATGAGGCAAACTCGATCCAGACCATAACTTGTTCCCAGTCGTCTCTCAGTGTCGTATTGAATATCAACGAGGGAAGCGCGGCATTGGAGCGCGGGGGTTATGGGAAGGAGAAAAGGAGGAGTCTCTCTCCCTTCGCTTCTCTCTTCCCATCAACCTAATGGACTCTCGCTACCTGACTCGTCCCCAGCCGTCTCTCGCTCTTGTCGGTTTTTCAGAGACGGCTGGGGACGAGTCAGATCCAGACCCTCCATCCACCTGGTCTAAGAAATAAAGAAGTCAATGACAATGTCATATTAGGGTAGTCACATATGCGGTGGATGGCGTTATCGAACCTTTGAGGATTTAATTTCAGTTATACATTAACCTCTTACAGACCGGGCTTTTGGGGGACCACGGATATGACAAGGATGGGAGAAGGGGTGATTTTCTCTCTCCCCTATCGTAACTCCAGCAGTTTTTCAACAGATTACGAGCTACGGTAAGGAAGCTTAGAGAGGCAAAAGCCTTGTAAGAACGATCTCCTTTGAGGTTGGCAACATGTAGAATGACATGATATGTCATTTTTGAGGACATGGTATGTCATTTTTGAGCAGCCGCCATCTTGGATCTGTTTATTTGTTATAACTTTGTTTGGCGGCTTTTTCTTAGATCTGTTCACATGAACTTTTTATTTAATACATAGCTCCCCTCTCACCCCCTCCTCCACCCCCCCCCGGCCTTCCCTAAGTCCGGTCTGAATGGGGCTAAAATATCTATCTCGCATTTACAGAGTACAAAAGTCGGTCGGTTCTGGCATTGTAAATTGTTGTATATATTTCACGTTGATTGGTCTTTTTCGATTGGTTTACTCTGTAAGCCCGGAGTTTTTTTGTTTTTGTTTTTTTTACCTGAACTTGTTAAAACAGATAGTGTTGTGGTGAGCTATAATTCAGTTCACAGTACGTGGACACGTGCATTTTCATAATTAACAAGGACATTACATCGCATTTACTTTTATAATTTATTTGGAAATTACCTCGCGTGTATTTTCTTAATCTACTTTAATCTAATGAGAAATTACGTCGCATATAGCTTCAAAACTTCCTGGGAAATTACCACGCATACAATCATAATTTAATTTTCATAATTTACTTAGAAGATACCTCACATACATTTTCATAATGTACTGGGACATAATGCATTTTTGTTATTAATTGAGACAGATATTTCCTTTCTAGTCTCATAATTGGCCACGGTGTGATCATTTTTTATGGATTTTGGATCCTTCTGAACTTAATTAATGCCTTAGGATGAAAAACTTGGGAATTTACTTGCTCAGTTTATCTAATTTGATCCTTGTGACATATTTCTCTAAATGTGTAGTAACTAAGCAATCTGCACACCATGCGTGCCTATGTTGAGTACTATCCCAAGTTAAAGAGGTGTGTTGCACCTCGAGCCAGCTCGGGCAGTAAAAGATTTATCACATGGCAAACTGCTCCAAGGTGACCAAGATATGGGAGGGCTGGGTGGAATTTGATCAAGTTGTCTCGAAATCATTGCCTTGCTTTGTAAGATTGTGGTTTGAAACTAGAAAGGCCTTCAAAAGTTTTTTACTTGGGCTTCCGTAGGAAAACCCGAGTCAAGGGGGTCATAGTCCCAGGCGTTCCATGCGTAGACCACGGAAACTGGGGACGAGAAACGCGACATTGCTCTCTCTACGTGACAGAACGCGGTGTTTTGCGAAGAAAGGTTTGGCGAGAATTGCGCCTTATACGTTCATCTCGCATACAAAGATGTCGATCGTTTTCGGAAAGGGTCGGTCTACGAATTATATCGCTTGAAAGGCAGCCAGGTAAGCAAAGGTCAAGCTCGAAACGTTCTCGTGAGATAACGACTGAGCCGATCGCGGTATGAGTTCAAACTACGAAAACACTGACAAAATAGGCAGTCAATGATTGCATGTGGCTACTGCTGGTATTATTTAGAACACTGCAGTAAAACAAATCATATTGCAATAAAACGAGCTAAATATGAAAACGATTTTGGACTGGTAGCTCATTAAAAACATGCGATTTGTTTCTTGCATCGCGCGAAATATGCTGATCTCCACATTTGTAAAGATAAGACTTTCGGTAACTTGAATTAAATATTTTATCTCCAAGTTAGTTGGCTTTTTAGTAGGGTGCACGAGAAAAAAAACATAACGTGTGATTTTGGAGGCAAATTGTGCGGGAAAATTAAAACTCCTATTGTGCGGGGAATTGTGCGGGTTTATTGACGAACCAAAGTTTTCTACATTGACGATAGTTTAGCCACATTTATTTCACTAGTAGTTCAAATATATTTATCAGTCTTAGTAATCGCCAATTCTTTTAGAAAACTGTGTCTGACTGCTTAAGAAAATCATGTTGCGTGACATGAACTAGACGAGTATGAAACCATGTTAAATAGCAAAACAGAATGCTGCATTTCCCCTTATAAATGGGTTCCTTTTTAGAAATACTCCTACCTTGATTCAATAAAAATATGTAGGTTAAATATTTAATCATAAACTGCGTTAAGGGTGGCAAATTCTCAAAGTTATCTGCAAAAAAGACAACTTGAAAGTTTATGCAAATTAAGTGCAATGCGCCTTGTCATAGGGCTATTGTTTTCGCGGAGGAGTTTATCTATTCCCCCTCCAAAGGAAATATGATTCGTGAAAAGGCTTTAAGATCGCAACACGGCAAAGATGTTTAGCTGCACAATTTACTCGGTTTGCCACGACCAGGAAACGAACTTTGTACAACTTCTGTCAGCATGTACAATGTAATCGCCAGAAGTTGTAAAAAGACCTCGAAAATTCTCTGCAAACAAGTTCTCCATAAGTGCGTAGACAGCTGTGCTTCATTCTTGAACCAAAATGGTTTAAACTCACAACTTGGGATTGGATTAGGATCCCTAATGAAGCAATTTGAATAGTTAATATCTAAGCGGAACTCTTGTGCAAAATATCCTGATTCTTTAATTTGTTTTTATTGTGTAAAGTACGATTTGATACTGCGGTTCGAAGCCCGAGTAAACGCTCTTAGAGCGTCTACAGTTTGTCAAAGCAATTGTAAAGCTTGGCTTACGAGACTAATCACTTCATCTGTATTTTAGTAATAACGTTTAGAACACATTGAATAAACGAACTCAATAAACAATCATCAATTATTGTTATCATTTTTACTGTGAATTTTGTTTGTCTTTCGTTACTCATTTTTGCATCAACAATTCTGTTCTGAACGTTTGTGTCGTTTGTGGCGTTACTGATAAAAAAATATCTTTATCTCTTAGCTGGTGATCTTCTAAATTCTCATCAATTGTAACTTGAAAATGCATTGTATGGAGAAATTACTCGTTGATCACTTGTACCTGACTACAAGGCAGCGTGCGCAGATGGGAATGTGAAACTTTGTTTCCAGAGCCCGCACGTTTTCTGCCAGCGGTGACCGAACTTGCGACGCTCTTGACGAAACCAGCTACACAAAACAATCACGGGCTCTAGGAAAAAGACTGACTCTTACTTCAACCCCACGAAGAGTGTTTAAGAGCTGAAGCAAAAGACCCACATCTTTATCAACGCTAGATTTTCGTAGTCACTCACGTAACATTTTATTATCACCATCTTTCGATTCTCACTCAGTCTGAGGTCAGAAAAAGCACGCTTAGTATATCAGTCATAAGTCTTGTCGAAATCCTTGTAAAGGCGCCTCTGAATTTACCATGGAAATTGAGTCAAGACAAATACATCGACTTAGAATTACTGTTCGTTTCCGACACGATATCGATGTAATATTCCAGCTCCGTTGCTGTGGCATACTTCGGTTTTCTGTATCCATTTTGGCGTGAAAACCTCTCAGGAGACATTGTAGGTCGAAAAGCGTCGCACAAAACACGATATTGTTGCCAAGGTGGAATCATATCTTTGTCAGTTCTCTTCTGTCGCATTTGATCAGACCTTATCGACTCCGACGACTGTTTCAGGTGTGGAAACCGCGTATGAAATGGCGCTAAGTAATGTGGGCTGTGGTTAGAATCTCTATTTGTGGTGTTCCGTGGCGACGCAACGTTTCTATCGTTCTTAGCACTTTCAAAAAGCAAGGTGCGGACAGATGATTTCCGGGACATGTCGTTGGGAGTTGTCACGGGAGGCTTAGGAAAAGTGTCGCTACCCGGACTATGACAACTGCTTTGACCCTCGGCTTTTTGGTCATCGCTTGTTGCTTGTTCGAGCTTAAATGGAGGCATTTCATCGCTTTCAGTGACACTCTCTCCAACTTGAAATGATAAACGTTTTTTTGCACTGTTCACTTTTAACTCCGTAGAATTTGAAGAGCAACTTTTGAAGTCGTTCTCGCTTGAAGACGCTCTGGAATAGCCATCCTGAGGTTGGCCATTTTTGTTGGGATTTCTGTTCTTTTTGGTCCTGACTTTTTGCGACTCTTTGTGGCTTTTAACGACCAAAGTTACCTTTGTTGTTTTAGGCTTGAGTGGCATTTGAAAATGTCTGGGCTTTCCCAAACCGTAACGCCGGGTCTGTAATCTGCTCTGTTCGGTTCTGGCGGAATTTTGGCCATAAACTTCGCGTAACACTTTCTCCCTCTTTCCAGTCTCTTCGTCTGCAGAGAGGTATAGGACCTTACACCCAGAGCTCAGTTTTTCCATGTCGCTACGGTAATGGTGGAAATTCTGTATGTGTTCGTAGCAATGAGGCACCAGATTTTGAATCAACTCTTGCTGTTTCTTCCCTACCACAGGGTAAGCAATTCCATAATTGGCTTCACCATTACCAGGTATTTGTGTATCGTAGCATCTCTTCAAGTCCTCTTCGCCGATTGTCGGCTCTGAGCGAAATGAAATGGTACGAAACGCATCCTTCATTCTTTCAATAAACGATCTGTGTCTGCAATCCTCGAACTCTGCCACGTCGCGTTTCTGTGCCGAGATTGGTCCACGGTTTACTCCAAACGGGCAATCACTTTTCTTAGCGGATTTTTGAACTTTGGTTGTTAATTTTCGCCCTTGAAACGGACGCGTAGCCATTCACAATCAAGACGTATAAACGAAACACTTTACCGCTCACGTTAGCAACGAAAATATTGTTTAAATTGGTGATTGAGGCACGAGTTGATTTGATTGAGTAAACAAAGCATAATTAAATCCTATTTACAAAGCTTGTTTGACAAGGAGTACAGTAGATTAAGGGATCAAATTGTCTCTTCCGTGGCATACAACCATAGATAAAAAAACAATAGCTAGAAATCAACCATCTAACGCACCAAATTATCGATCACTATCCTTTCACTCAATTAAGCCTCGTCCACATTACGCCGGAGGAATTTGAAAACGGAGGTTTTACTCTGAAATAGCATCAGATGTTTTCCGTCCACACCGCGCCAGAGGAGTTTAAAAACGCAACAATCACCAGCCATTTTGGATTTGTGTTTGAGTAAAACGCGGGCAGGGAAATCACGTGATAATCCTCATGTCACTGTCTTCGAAAAGCTCCGTTTTCAACCGTTTTCTGTCCACACGAAAATGCAAAGCCGGCGTTTTCAATTTCCTCCGGTTTGAAGAGCGTTTTCGTAAAGCTCCGTTTTCGTGACGGATCAGTGTGGACGGTAGGCCTAACCCTTCGTTTTGAAATTTCTCCGGTGCAGTGTAGACAAGGCTGGAGAATTCGAGGCTCGAGTGAACATACCATCAAATTGGCAATCTAGAGCAATATGACAGCTAATAAGAGAGCTGATTATGAAAGGTTTTACGACTGTCTCCGGAGATTAACGAAGTCTAGAAGAGTTTACGAATCCTCAATACTTCCTGGTTCGACTGAATTCGCCGTGCGGTCGGAAAATGAGCCCGCATGACCGGACTCAAATACAGCGAATGACTCAGACCCGTAACTATCGAGCGCTCATGTCTTGATCGTAGTCACAATGTGTAATATGCGAATACTTGGCATTTACAAAACAACAAACTGTCGAGCCCTTTACATGGGCTACACATGAGGCGTAAGGACACGAGCAAGAAATCAGTGACTGATGTATAGCTCTATTTTTTTCTGTTTCAATTGGCCACGGGATCTTTCTAAAAATAAAAGATTGTTAAAGGAAACGAGAACATTTTTGCAAATAGTTAATGAATAAATGTTTAGGCCTTTATTTAGGAACGGCCCCAAAATATTGCAATTGAACACTTTACCAAGGCCCTTTCAACATTACCGAGAAGTATTAAAATTGCTAATTGTGACCGAAAGCACGCTTTAATCGAAATGAAATAAATAACCGTAAATATTGGATTACTTGGACACAGACAAATTCTGACAAAGACCTGCAAAAAAGAAGCTAAGATGATTATTTAATTTTTTTTTAGTTTCGAAAGGAACTGTTGGACTGCATTCGACAGCAGGTAACGCACTGTTCCTGCTTATCAACTAGTGTATTGTTCTCGAGGGAAAACAATTTTTTCGAACAAAGTTAACCTAATTAAGGTTTCCGACCCCTTTATTTCCCCGCGGTATACAGGAAATTTCGGTGCGAAGCCACATTTTTCCACAAACCCTCTTTGCATATTGCATTCATGCAAGTACACCACAAATATATAAGCAAGAGAGCCCCTCGGCAGGTAGGGAGAGCCTTGTTTTCTTAACAATGAAATACCGACGATCTTTACGACGTTCTTTCCACCATTGCAGCCCGCATTATTACCTGAGCCCGCAAGTAGAGCTAGTGACGCGCCGAAAGCTGCGTAGTACGTTTTTCCGCTCTGTAGACGGACTCTGGGCGGTTAAGGACCAAGCGCTGCTTGCTAGTGTAAAACATTACCTCTGACAAATAGGGTATACTCTTAAAACTGGTGACTCGCGAGTAATAATTACTATGCCTTTGAAATACACGTTACAAAAACATCTGAATTCTCCAACACAATTAAATTAACTTAATTCAAACCGTGCGTAAAAATCGCAAAATCTCCACAAATACTACGGAAATATAAGAAGACCCGTATAGATAATTTACGTCGACAACAGCGCTTTAATAGTTAATCTAAAAATTAAAAAAAAGCGAAGACTAGACTTTGTACAATTCCTGATGTTTCCCTTCATAAAATGAACAAGAACAATATCTCCCTTAGGAAAATACAAAACTAGAGAATTTATGCTAAACAAATCGTAAATACGATCCTTTTTAGTAGCAGTTAGAGTTCGTGTAGAGTGCAGGCTAAGAACAACAACAAAAAAAACCCACTTATTTACTATGAATGTTGTCTTGGCAACACTCGCGTTTCATTTGGACTATGAGTAAGTCATGTTTCTGGAGATTAAGTACAATTTATGGATTCTTTGGCGGACGTTTCTCTGGCGTACTGTTGCTTCTGTTTCTAGTATCCTGCTTTGCGTCGCCTGGTGAACCTTTACTGGTACGGGATCGGGGTCTTCTACGTCCCCGGTTGGGGGCTCCTCCTTTACTAGAATCCCCGGGTGAATTAGCGGGGTTCCCTGTTCGTGTATTCTTAACGTGGTCTTGCTTGTTTGCGTCTGGTGTTCCTTTTTTACCGCCGCTCTTCTCGCTTGTTTCCACAGTTTTAGGCAACTGACGTGGCGTGGACTCGGCGCCACCATGAGCTCCTTGCGCGTCACCTTGGCTGCCTTCAGGACGCTCAGCTCTAGGATTTTTAGGCGAAGCCTTCGGAGCGTCACCTGCGAAGTCGTCGTTACCTTTCGGATGACGACTTCGTGTAGGGGTGTTTTTGCTTTTAGTTGGGTTACCAACTGAGGCCTTCTCCTGCTTCTCTGGAGTTCTATCAGCATTCGGAACGTCACCTTTGAAGTCGTCATAACCTTTCGGATGACGACTTCGCGTGGGAGTGTTCGTGCCTTTAGTTGCGTTAGCAGCTGAGGACTTCTCCTGCTTCTCTGGAGTTCTATCAGCATTCGGAACGTCACCTTTGAAGTCGTCATAACCTTTCGGATGACGACTTCGCGTGGGAGTGTTCTTGCCTTTAGTTGCGTTAGCAGCTGAGGACTTCTCCTGCTTCTCTGGGGTTCTATCAGCATTCGGGACGTCACCTTTGAAGTCATCAGAACCTTTCTGATGGCGACTTCGTGTGGGAGTGTTCTTCCCTTGAGTTGCGTTACCAGCTGAGGACTTCTGCTTCTCTGGGGTTCTATTGGCATTCTCGTTGTGTCTGGGGCCAGGGCCGTTGGGTTTTCTGCCTCGACCACCACGCCTAGTAGGCTTTTTCCTTGGGGCTTCTTCAGACGCCATCGACGCTTTCGCATCAGATGGTGGTCGTTGTTCGCTTTTCTGTGAGTGTTCTTGGTCACTTTTACCGGATTGGTCTTCCAATTTCTCCTCAGAAGCCACTGGTACGCTATAGGGAGTCCGTTTTTCCTTGCTGACGGTTTCAGAGGACATTACACTGCTGTCTTCAGTCAACGAAGCTGTATTGTTCGGTGCTTCTCCTTCAGATTCATCTAGTTCATCTTGAGTCATCCGCACTACTTCAGTGCTATCGTTTTCGTTTACCCAAGCTTCTCTCTTTTCAGGTAATTTTGCATCAGGAACAGAATGTCCTATAGAACCTTTCCCCTCGAGGTTGGCATCCTCGGTGGGATCTAATTCCTCGCTTGTTTCTGGATTTGGGAACTCATGGGTGTTACCCCCTTCCCAAAGGCTCTTCACCTTGCTCAGTTTGGATAGCAGCTTGTGTTCTTCAGGAGTCTTGGCAACTTTCAAACTCTTTGGAGTAATGTGCAATTCTTTTGACTACCGTAAAATGACAAACACATGACATTAGAAATAGGAAGTAAAAACATTGATAGGTACGTAATGAAATTACTGTCAATTAGAGAATAATAATCACACAACAGTGAAGCAAATGCTGCTTTTACCTACATAGTACAATGTTGCAAGCTGAAGAAGAGGAATCCTACGTGGAGGGGACTGGACTAGCGGGCTATTTTCACGTTTTTACAAAATTCAAGTTTACTTTCATACTTTTTCAGGCTACTTTTCCTTTTTCCAAACCCAATGTATTGATTGAAAAATATATTTTCAGAAAAGACATTTACCTAGCTTGCACAGAATTTACTTTAAAAAGTATCCGCTTTCACCTGAACATTTTCGTAAAGAATACTAAAACCGGCGTCCGTCCATATAGAGCATAATAATAATAGAAAAGAAGTTTGAAGCCAAAGGTCAGCCGTATGATAGAGTAGAGAATAGGAAACAACCTAAAGGAGCTTGGTCACGGTTTGCGCATCTTGAAAAGTTAAACCTACATTTTTCAAGTTCGTCGTTTGTAATCCGTGTTTATCTTCTCCATCCTTAAACATCCTTGTTTCTTTATGGTTTACTGTTATCCCTTTGGTATTTTTCTATCTTAGTAACCTGCTATTTCAGGCTTCTTTAAATTAAAAGTAGTTTTATACGTGGCCAAAATAATTCAAACACCGTAACTGAGCTCCTTTAAAAGAATGTCGATGAGGACATACCTCAGACTCTTTATTTGAAGACAATTTCGTTGGAAGACCTTCCTCTTTCTTCGATTCTTCTTCAACTGCCCGCATAAAGCTGAAGAACTGCTCTCCTGTCTAAACACCCAGCACACCACATTAGCCATACAGTCCTTCACAGTTAACAAAATGCCGGCAAAAAATGCTGAACGAACGAACAGTTACAGACGATATAGTTACTGTACCACAGAAACAACTGGGCTACCTAACATTGAGATCTTTTCAAGAGGACTGGTACAGATAAGTGACTAAACATTTAGCCTCACAAAGAATATACCAATGCCCCAAAGGCCGTCCAATGCTCTCCGTAACGGGCAATAGCTCGTTGCAATAATTAGAATGGAAACCAAGGAAAATATAAGACTAGTATCTAACTGCCTCGTAAATCAAAACGTCAAGGACAATACGCCAATGCTCTACAAAAACGTTAACAGCCTAGCATTCATGGTAAGCCTACATGTATGCTTCTACAACAAGGCATCTGACCTAACGACTGTCTTCACGTCTACATCTCGTCTACAGACAACAACCAAACAATTACTAGTGGTAAAACCAGTATGGCCAATATGGTGGACTGACCATGTGGGTTCCAAGGACAGGTGGTAAGATGGCTCCTTGGTGTGGAAGCTGGGGCATCTGCTGGGGTGAACCAACTGGAGGTCCTGGAGGGGTACCATGAGGAATCTGAGTCTGCTGCGGCACCACACAAGGAGAACTGTTGCCAGGGAACGGAGGATGATGTCCCGGAAGACGAAAGTGCTGCTCTATGATAATGGCTGGGTCAGGGTAACTGCCCAAATTATGATACGGGCTGTTTGGGGGCAACGGCCACATGACACTTCTGGAAATGTTTGGAGGACTCTGGGGAAGCATCTGGTGATTGTGCTCTGCGAGACGTTGGTGTCCACGTAGTGGGGAACCTTGAAGATCAACAGGCAAACTTTCCGAGGGACCTCTCCACTGCTGCTGCGGCTGCAAGTGATGGAGTTCAGGTGACAGAGGATAAGGAACGAGTGGCCTGACAGGAGGGGAAAGTGGACTCGGCATCATTCCACCTTGTTGCCGGAGCCACAGGTCGCGTTGAATTGGAGAACCCACCAACTGGCCACTGGGGCTGGCCATGCCCGGTGGGTGCTGTGGTGGAGTGCCAAGGACAATGGGATGACCTTGGAACATACCAACTGGCGACATGTTCAAAGGAGGAGACTGTGGAATGTTTCCCGCCATCAGAGGTGGTGGTCCTTCACTAGATATACGAGATACCTGAGGAGTGCCATCAGGAGTGTGGAACCCAGGAGGCAATCCAGGAGGTGGTTTCACGCCTCCTGCATGAGAGGCTTGCACTGTTGCTGTTTCAACTGTCCCAACGGCTGTTCCAATACCACTGTTCACAGGGCTTGGCAAGTGCACAAGTGGTCTAACACCTGATGGCTCAGTGACAACATCACCACATGAAGCAATCATATTCATTACACCAATTTCATTCTTAACAACAGAGGTTGAAGAGGCTTGTATGGACTGCCACTGCGTATTTTTTGTATCTTGCATTGTCTCGCGACTTCCAGAAACTACATTCTCACTGGTCACAACCGTCTGAAGATTTTGGCCAAGTAATTGTGCATGAGGTATCTCAGGTTGAACTCTTTCACGGCCATTTTCTGCAACGTCTTCAATTTCGCTGCCCTGGTTTGTTTTCAAAGGAGATGCATCAACTTGCGAGTCTGGTTGAGATCTAGATAAGTGATTCGAGACATTCGGTTCTTGGCGAGATGGAATTTTCTTAGGCTGCGCTGTTGACAGAGGCGTACCTCGATCAGCATTTCTGTCCTGTCCCTGTTTGTTCGGGGAAGACGCTGACCTTGGACGTGCACTGAAAGGCTTCTGGGTCATTCCCTCTGGTTCCTTTCCCAATCGGCGTTCTTCTTCCTCCTTCTTTTGTTCAGCTCTTCGGTTGGCCTTGGAATGTGGACAATCTTTCGCCATGTGCCCTATCTTGCCACAAACACGACAATTCCTGTCGGTCGGAGCCTCGTAGCCATCTGTGAGGTAATACACATCAAAGAAGAACCTCTGTAAGTGTTCCGCTAGTATGTCGTATCGTGGAAATCCGAACCTTTCGCGTCCTCTAATGAAGGTCGTCAAAATGTAACTGGCCATTTTCCTTGTCACGCCAGCACCCAAGTTGTGGTCAAGATTAAATGGGTCTGCGGAAATCAATTATGTAAAGACTAAGTGAAGTAATTCTTTTAGAACGTAAAGTAAATGTACAGTTGAAAGGCTGAGTGCAGAAAAGTCCTGCCTGCATTTTAAACCACAGGTAGTTTGCCTTTACTGTTCTTTTTTAAAAACAACAATGGAACATATCATCTCCCAAAACATGACGCATTTTTTGATTTAGTAATATTAACAGTGTACAAGCTCAAATTCTTCCATAGCAACGGTACCCTAAAAATAAAGATAGGACCTTTCTTCACTCGGCCCTTCAATGACACAATAAATATACTTGTATAGAGTGCTCAGAATAGAGAATAAATTCTTACAATATTAACGCGGATGCTTTATATTTTGTTCTTACTTTAATAATCTAGTTGAAGTGATCTTAGAATATTTGCCCTTAAAATAACTTCCTCACATCTTTTGAAAATGACTAACATTCACCAACGCGACAGATCATTACAAAAATAAAATTAGTGGACAGAAAATTTCTTCGATAGATGGCAGCATGTTTTTCTCTCAAACTTGAGCAGGGATTATGAGGCGAGACGCTTCAGCCCAAAAGGGGATTGGGACGGAACACGGGCGCGGCCGTCTCGCCTTATTCCCTACTCGGTCATACCGCCCTTTTAGGTTTGCGATGGCTCAACCCTTGTCTAAGTAACCCTTAGGCTGCTGCCAGTCTATTAGAGATATTGGAGACAGCAAGTAGCAAACCCTAACCTTCGATAGCAAATACATGCTTGGTCCACATCTTTTCAAATTTCGTCAGCTTCTTTGTTCTTCTACAACATACTACGTCATGCTCAAAGTCAAACTCTTCCGTGTAATACCTCAAAAAGCCATACCACAGAAGTCCTGCATTGGAGGGATTCTTTTCTTTTGGATTCCAAATGCTTTGCTACAAAAGAAGAAAAAGTTATCATTGAGAAACACCGCACCGGTAAATTCCTTTATTAGACCTCTGAGGTTATTACATTTTTGTTCACGCTTTACTGCGGTGCAACTCCCTCACCCCCCTGCCCCCTCCCCCCAGGGTCGTTCGTAAACTTGTTTACACGCCAAAGCAAAAAGCCAGAAAGATGCGCTTGAGTGCGAAATCCAAACACTAGAGCCTGCTCACAGGTTAATTGTAGGGTGGTGGAGGAGGAGTCAGAATCTTTGTTTTTAAAGAATTAGCTTTTCAAAACTGGTTGAATTTCTACACAATACTTTGAAGTGATTCCTGAAAATTTAAAGCGGACATAACAGTACTACATGGTTATTGATTTGCCACCAAGAGCTAAAACCCTCAACATGAAGAAGTAACTATGAAAAAGCGAAACAGGAGATACAGTTGTCAAAAGAAAGAGCAGTTACGTAATAATAAATGACAAAATACAAAACAAGCTCCGTCTACAGTAAAACGTAGTTCAGGCAAGGAATGAAGAACAGGCTCGAGAGAGCAGTGGAAATGGAGCCCCTGCTTTATTTGGTGGTGGACGAGTTTCTCAAGGTAAATATACTTGAAAAGTGCTATTGACTGTTGCAGCATTCTCGCAATGAATTACTGTGAAAACTGAACATTGTGCAATGTTAAGCGCAACAACAACAAAAAAAACGTTCGAGACATATTCATTTTGTGGTGTTTTGTACAGGGTCTGTCACCCTGCGTTATTAATTTATCCATGCAGCTTCTTGCACGAGTTTGTCACGACACAATATAGCCCTTTTCACGGTAAACGTTTCTGAGGCAATTTCAGGCTATGTTGTAGTTTCTGCCCGAAACTAACTGGCATCCACGTTGGATTACATTGTAACGCAGATGAGACAAATTAGCCGTGAAAAGGGCTACACTGTTGTATTGTCTGACAATTGTATCGCGACAAACTCGTGAAAGAAACTGTATGATGCGTGACAGCCCCTAACAGTTTTCTCTATTACCTCACTGTTCCAAACATCTGAAGCTTTTAGACCAAGGTGTTATGCCTTACTCACTTCCCACCTCCTACCCCCTCTCCCCTTCTACCCTATAACAATAAATAACTAGGGCTCTACCACATACAATTTTCTTCAGGTCACTTAGGAACCAGCAGTTCCATCCATCCACAATCTTCTCAGGTGGCTTGCTATCAGTGTACAGGGACTGCAGCACTGGAATGACTGGAGGTTTGCACTGCTGCAGGTAGTGAAGCATCATGAGAATGTATGCATAAGATGACAAGCTGCCCTTGGAAGCGTCTCCAATGTCACACACCTAATCACAAAATATGACCAAATATGACGTGTTACATACGCGTTTAACGTCTCGTGTCACATACGTGTTACGATGGGTTTGGTGTTATTGTATCTTTGCCGACCTGGGGGGAGCTATTCAAGAGCGCAAATGCCAGGGAGAGACTCCACACATAGACTCCACGCTGTTTATTTTTTTGGAATATTTACACCCCTAAATATCTTGAATAAAACATGAAGGAAAACCTTTGTTACAGCCTTGTGAATCCAACCCAGCAGTTAACCCAATTTCTGTTACATACAGAGGTTAGCAGTTGTTGCGAGCCCCTCAGGATTAGATGCTAATGTTTGCCGCAGGATTCCCCACTCCCTCCCCCTGCCCCAGCCAATAGGAGAGACACTGTGAGAGTACAGTGAAACAGTCTATCACCCTTAATGCTTACCATTAGCTCCCACTCAGAAACCAAAATTGGTGCATTTCTTTAAGCGTGGTTTTCACTAGCGACCCAAGCACAAGCGCAAACACAATAATTCTTATTTCACCGTGAAAACGGCCTTGACGCAGGCATAAGCACAAGCGCAAGCACAAGCACAAGGATCAAAATTTTTCCTTTTTCTTGCGCTTGCGCTTATGCTTGCGTTTGCGCTGCAACAAGTGAAAACGAAATACCGCTCAGGCATGACACAAGCACAAGGATATTTACCACACGTGGTTATGTTTGGCCAATGAAAACACTGGATCCAGATTACCTCGCGCCTAAACAGTATGGAAGGTTCGGATGATTTTGCTTACGCTTGTGTTTGCGTCGAATTTCGTTTTCACTTGGGTCATCCCTATTGCTTGCGCTTGTGCTTGCGTCGCTAGTGAAAACCAGGCTTTAGTTTTGGTTCTTGAGACTCATTCAGTTCTTACTGTTGTAACTCGTGTGCTCCCCTCACTTAAACCTACCTTAGCAAACACCTTAACAGCATAACCTAAAGTTGCAACACGATCATCCAGTTTAGCGTATGTAGCAAGCATCTTGGTGTTCTCTAACGCAAGTGTGTTGTAAAGGCTTATATCAGCCTCGCGTTTACAACTGCGAAGATAGAACTTCACAATGGGAACTTTAGCTGTTGTTATGGCCAGCACATTGCCGCAGTCTTTGTGTTTTTTCAGCAGCTTGGAAAGTCCGATAATCACGTCAACACAATCCACCTCCTCTTTGACTTGATTTTCTAAGGTCATGCAGATGTCAATGTCGCTGTTTCGGAAACCAAAGCCATTCTTGGATGAGCCAAATAAGAAGAGTCTTGCATCTACAAACGAGATGACACAAATATTAGTAATTAAAATTACAGGGCACTCGTTAAAATAGTTTGAAGGCTGGAGGCATGGGAGTCTAGTCACTAATAAAACCGGTTTTAAAGATTTCTTATTATTATTATGATATATGTTACTGACACTGTCAGTTAGTCGGACCACTTCACTACCATTCCCCAAACATTTGAGAGGTCAGACTGCATACCAGAATCTTGCACTACGAGAGAAAAGATTGGTTCGGACGGAAGGAAGGAAGGGGGGGGGGGGGGGGGAAAAAAAGGAAAAGAACCCTTTTGGGGGAGAAACCCATTTCTAAAAAATAAATACACTCAGACTTTTCAAACCAAGTATGCACATAACA
>Ga0126339_10000205_pt1 | contig 27577 bp, 15 predicted proteins | sample OrbTmetagenome_2_FD_92532 | JGI IMG/M metagenome (GOLD analysis project Ga0126339, IMG submission 92532) | Coral microbial communities from Petempiche,Puerto Morelos, Mexico - Orbicella T R C metagenome | ecosystem: Host-associated > Invertebrates > Cnidaria > Coral | place: Petempiche,Puerto...
CATGTTTAAAGTGAAACATAGATTACTGCCTAGCAACGTATTAGAGCTTTTTCCTAGATCACCCTCGAGCTACAGCTTAAGGAACTCAGATTTTTACGTACCAAGAGTAAGAACTGTTAAGTATGGGAAACATTCCCTTCGCTTCCTTGGGCCATTGATGTGGTCAAAGTGAGACAATAGGGACAAGAAAGAAACGTCTTTGCAGCGATTTAAGGCGAACATCAGGGGAAGGGACCTCAGTGGACTCGTCGGAGGCGACACATGCAAAGGGTGTCACCTTTGCAACTCTTGAGCCGTAAACACTAGTTCGCTCGGGACTACCCGCCGTGTCCCGCAAGAAAAATTTCCCCGAAAGCCATAGAATAAATACTTTTTTGACCAAGTTTGTTCGGTCAAGATAGCTGGATATTGGCCTCGTCCCTTTTTGCGAGTTTATGGACCTCGACTCCGTCTCGGTCCACAAAGACGCAAAAAAAGAACTTGGTCAATATCCAGCCATCTTGACCTCACACTTGGTCAATAACCCATACTTCCTGCCTTCTACAGAGAGTGTTTGCAAGCCTGGTCTTCTATGACTAATCACGACTCGTTATCTTATGAAGGGTCAATAAATCAAATTATCTGGAACAACAAGTATAGTTTAAGCGAGGGGGCATCCATTTTCCAGTCGGTTTTCAATAACTAAGGAATTCTCAAGGTTGGTGACCTGATTTCTAAGGAGAGCGTTTTTCTCAAAGGTGACAAAATTCTGAGTTCCTCTTTTCCCCTCTTGTTAGTCCTGGGTGTTTTAGATGCTGTCCCAAAGGAATGGCGTTCTATAATCAAAACAAACCCTTATTATGCTCCCTCTCCTTTGGATCAAACTTGTTTTGCATTAATAATTGCATTGAGGTAAAATGAACGTTACATCTAAGTTGGTCTACAACGAATTTCGCTCGTTGAAGCTAACCCCTGCTAATGCATTTACTGGAAAAGGTATTCTTTAGATATCAAGCTAAGAGAATTCCAATATAAATTGTTAAACCTAATTATTTTCACTAATAAAAAAAACTTCATCAGTTCAAAATGGTGAAATTCCCTTTATGTGCCTTTTGCAATGCTGAGGAGGAATCCCTGGAGCATTTATTGTTTTTTGTAAGTCATCGAGTTTCTTTTGGAAAGAACTTTTATTTTGGATTGCAAAGGATATCAATACTGTGCTTAACGTCTCACTTTTAGGAGTTCTTTTTGGGAAATTTGACCTTGATAAAGATTTTCTTTTAGTGAATCATATTCTCTTGCTTGCTAAATATTTCATTTATGAGTCCAAACTTTCTCAAGTTATTCCATTAGTTTTAGTCAACAAAGCAAGGTTAAAAGCAACCTGTAAATTAGAATTATACATTGCAAAAGAGAGGGGAATTTTACTAAACCATTGGAAAAAGTACAATAATTTTCTCTCTTGGCTGTCTTGATGGCCTTCATCAACTAAACGACCGATAAACGAGACTTCGAAGCGTCAAAACAATTGTTTACTCAAAAACATGCACACAGTGTTTCTCTGTATCAGTAATGAACAATTGTCCAGTTTTAGACACAGCAACACTCCGAGGTTTCTCAAGCTGAGTGGCTTTTCCTTTTACCGAGTTTAAAAATTTTCCCTCGAGCGTAAAAACTTGAACATTGTCACCTTTATTGTCACAGACTATCAAGTTGTTAAACTTGTCAACAGCGAGTCCAACAGGACGAAGCAGCTTACCTGGCCCCTCTTGACCAATATCATGTAGAAATTCTCCATCATTGTTAAATACCTTGACGCATTGAGCCAAGTCATAGGTGACATAGAACCTGTCTTGATGTAGTAAGGCTAACCACGGGGACGTGCCAAGGTTTGGAGCGCTAAGGGACTGTAGCAATTCAGTACCATCAGGGGAGAGGACTTTGACGGTATTGTCAGCACAGTCACACACCAGCATGCGGCCATCAGAAGCAATGGTCATGGATACTGGTCCGATCAAGTTTTTGTTAAAGATAATTTTAATAAAGTGACCACTTTCAGTGAAACAAGAAATGCTACCAAAAGAGTCAAAGACAGTGACGTCACCAGACCTGCTGAATGTTACTAACCTGGGATAATTTAGTTCTTTAGCGTTAAGTCCCTTCTGACCATACTCTCTCAAATAAATTCCATCTGAGCTAAAAAGTTGTACTCTGTCATTATTGGCATCAGCTACTGCAATGTTTCCTGTTTTGTCACTTATTGCAATGTCGCGGGGGTGGTCAAATTTTCCCCGTGCTGTACCACGTGATCCAAAAGAACGTACGACATGGTATTGATGGGGCTTCACGTGAACACTCCATGGACTACTAGTCAGCGGTTGACCATTAACTTCGGTCACCACGTCATGATGCCCGTCACATTCGGGTGTGTAAGTGACGCTATATTTACCATCTTCGCTGTCTTCATTTTTGGTGTCGAGGTCCTGTTCTGATGGATTGCGGACTTTAACAACAATCTGATCGATATCATTATAACATTGCTTTCCCTCTGCATTCTTGGTTGTGACTGTTAGGCTAGCTTCTCTTCCAACTTCGGCCTCTTTTAAGCCTTTCCCTTCCACCGCTGATTGCAGAGGATCAGTTGTACTAACAATAACTTCACCCAGAAACGCGCGTCTAACATTCTGGATACCCTCTTCATTTGTCTTGTATTGAACATGCGATGGTTTAAAGATGTTTATTTTCTTCGCATTTAGGAGACCTTTACACCTGTCAATGACACCTTGTTGTGCTTCAAGAATTTCAACGCTGTTGTTTCCTTGTAAAATTCTTTCGCAACTTTCCACAGAAGTTTTCAGTTGCGTGGCAGATATCTGAAAGTGTTCTAACTGTGTTGTATAATCCCTTTGCTGTTCGTTTTCAATAACCTCTAACTTGGTCACCATGGTGATCTCGTGCTCCTTTAACACTCGAATGAGTTCTTCAACAGTGGTTGACACTTTGTTACGAGCGGCAGCAATTTTCTCTCCGTTTTTCCTCAACATTTCTGTTGTTTTTTCCATTTGTGTCATGTGCTCAGAAATTTCTACTTTCATCTCCTGCACAAGCTCCGCCAACTTTTGTTTCTGTTCTTCTGCGGCTTTCTTGATATCCACCTTGGTATGGTTTGCATGACGTGTTTGTCCACACTTGTCGCAAATGCAAACTTTGCAGTTCTGGCAATAATAGTTGAGAGGCTCATTCTCGTGACGTTTCTCTCTACATATGAAAGAGGTCTCCACCAATTCTTTCAGTTTCAAATATCCACCTTATCGAGCACAAAAGGTACGGAAAGGTTAGATAAACGAGAGTTATAGAGTTCGCTTACACTAAGTGCTAAACCAAAAAAGTCTCCTTCCCATATAGTCAAATTACTAGGGTTTTCGATTTGAAGCCGTAAGTTTTTTTGTCGATAGGCGCCACTTGGTCGCAATCGATCCCAACCCACTTATAAATAGCAACCCTTCCTTGTGGTATACTAGATGGAATTTTCCACAAGTCACTTGGATTTTCTCACTATACACAGGAGCCTTTAGGCGACTGTGTAAACCACGACAATACAATTGATAAGTAATACAATTGAACGCGATTGATCTAAATAAACTTGCAAATATATTAGTGTTATTAAAACCTACCTTCATCGCTTGATTCCTTTCTGTTAGTCACAGTTGCTGCTGTTAAATCATCAAGTTTTTTCATGACATCTGTCATCTTGTTCCCAATCTCTTTCAGCTCATCTTTAATGTTGTCTTCGTCCTTTTTCCATTCAATGAGAAGTTGTTTGTAGTGATCTTCAGTTTCAGGGTCCACGCACTCAGTTTCCAGATTATCAATAGCTGCCCTGTACCTAACTCCTCCTAGTCTCACCAGAGTGTCCCGGATGTCTTGCCAGTAGGCGTTGAACGTTGTGTCATCAACCGACCCTTGTTCGGCATGGGCGTACACGGTGTTTCTAAAATACTTAACACGAGTAATATCCGCTTCACGACTCATGTCCGTTGCAGCGGGAAGTGTGTCCCATCCGGTTATCGGAGAAGGTAAGCCGCACAAATTTCTTAACAGAACCATCAAAAGAGTAGTGTCAAAGGTTTTTGAAGACACGGAAGAAGGAATGAAAGGAAAAAGCCTGCCCCATTGCGTCGCATTGATAATTCTTCTCGATCTGAGACCTTGTAAAGTGGGTTTATTTGCCGCCAAAACTGCATGAAGATTTATTGTTGCGTGAATGACATCAAGTGTGTCCCTGAGGGCCTGGGTACCAACATCAACAAGGAGACGACACAAGCGGGCGTAGGTGGTCGTTTTCTTACTGGATGAAACTGTTGGTGTTGCGCTAGCCATGAGAGTATTCTGTTATTGATCTGAGTGCTAGGTAGAGAAAGAAATAAGCTACTTATACGCTTATTGTTCTAATTTCAAACAAAGTTTTGTAAGGTTATGCCGCCTCTTTGAGAGCCTCGTTATATGATTGTATTTCACTCGGTCGAGATAACTCTGCCTTCTCATTTTTCTCTCGCTGAGAGAGAGAGAGTCAGAGAGTCACAGGCTAGGGTTCTGTTGGCCAGCCAAATGGCTGTATCATTTAGTTCATTAAGCACTGCGTAAAAATGACAAGAATATTTCCCTTTTTCGGCGTTTTATTCACCACTATACGGGCCGGTTATGAAAGCCTGTGAGAGGGGTACCATTTTTCAACTAAAGGTATGCGAAAGAGTACCTTTTCTGTCAAAAGGTTAACTTTAAGCTAACTGGAATGTTATTTGGGCTAACCTGAGTGCTATTTAGCCTAGTACCACTCGGCAGGCCAGCCATGAACCTTCGCGACTGTTCACGGCTATTTTTTGTTGATTTTTATTGTTTGTAGATATTGGTGTGTCTTGATGGGGTTGCTGGAATCTCATTTATCAGTTGAATCTTCGGCCATTCCTGAGATATCAGTGATAATATTATCGGTTTCTTTTAGTTAGCAGTAAATTTTTCTGATCTCAAATTTCAGCGTTCAGTCAAAAAACGTGCCATTTCTCGCTCTGCCGGTCTAACCCAACCTAGGCCCTCTATTCGGGTTTTCTTACTGACACCGATTCAACTCAGCGTGAGGCCGACTTGAAATAAAGACGTATCGAAATTGAAGGTTTGCACGTCCGAGCAGGTGTTCGAGAGAACAGTTGCTTTAGTGAAAAAGATATATTTCATTAGTTCTGCAAACACCAAAGCAAAAATGAAACAACTTTGGTGCACAGGTATACGTAGCACGCGAACTTAGCCACTCCCCCGGGGCCACTCCATCGTTCTTTCGCATGACTGGCCAAGGAAAACTTGTTTTTGGTTGTTCACAACGAAGCGAAAATATAAACCGATCTCACCACCAACTCGCCCTAACACCACACGGGCTACTGACTTTTATACTGCTCAGAATTCTCTACTGATAGGCTTAAGTACACGCCTTCCTGTAATATGTTCATGACAACTGTTTGGCAAGCGCCCCTCTCTGAAGTGGTTGGAATGGCTGGGCATTCAACCGTAAAACAGAGTTGTTTGATACAAATGCGGTATTGCATTCAAGAAGAAAATAATTCAAGTCATTTTGAGCAGAATTTAACGAGACGTAAGCCTCTCTGGCAGTGCCATGACTCAGATAAACCGACATCAGTCAGACTGCTCAGATCTGCCGCGCTATAAAGACAAGGAGATGGATAATTTACAAAGAGATGGAGAAAATTAACGTTGAATCAAAATTAACTCGACTGGGTTGACTAGAGACTCGAGCTTAATTCGAAAACGACTTCATTTATTCAGGTGCGGCCAAACGAACGACATGTGCTACTGAAAACCCAAAACAACGAACAAACCACTGAAACGAAACAGCCGAAACGAGCGAAACGAAACGAAATCAACAAATAAAACAGTTAGAGAAACCATTAACCGTGAACATGCTAACCTGAGTGTTATTTTGGCTAACAGGAATGCTATTCTGACTAATCCGAGCACAGGATTGCAGGTCTACTGTACAGTCTACGCTAATTATACAATCACGACAGCAATTATGGGTTCTCTTGCTTTGTTGATTCGGTTTCATTTCACCGTGATGATGGTAGCTTCGTTTCGTTTTCTCCATCTGTAGCAATGACATACTGCTTCAAAGATATCTTACGTGACTACAAAGTCACTCAAACAAACCTGCGGATCTTGGAAGTCCTATGAACTGAAATTTTTTAAACACCCACACGGGAAGTTGATCGTCGCTGGATCGTTGTAGGCGGATATCCACCGATGATTGGGAGAGTACAAAACATGGACCCTTGGTCCATGGATCCCCTCCGCGGACCAGGTCCATGGACCTCCTATTTTAACTATCCCGTATAAACAAAGACCGCTGATATATGACATTTTAGTTACATTTTAGTTTTGCTGTGAGCAGTTTTGAAATAACAGAATTTGGCACGTTAAAAATGATTTTACTTTGGCTCTACAAAGGTGACTGTCAGTTGTTAAAGTTGCAGTTCATTTAAGCCCTGATTATGTTAGTTTTCATGCTGGGTAAATGTTGACGGTTCATAACTAAATTGTTACACGACGATAAATACCTTCATATTTTTACATTAAAATTAATGTGACTTTGTGAAAGATTGCAAAGTTGAAAATTAATTAACTATTGAATTGAAACATTACTGTGAATTCATTTTTTGTTTTGTTTTGTTTTGTTTTTTTTCAATTTACTTATTTTATTTTATTTTTATTTTATTATTGTTTACTACAGTATTTTTAGGGGCAGTAAAAATAGGGGGTCCATGGACCCGGTCTATATTTTGATGGACCCGGTCCATGGATCTGGTCCACGAAGGGGGTCCATGGACCAGGGGTCCATGTTTAGGCCTAGCCTCTCACGAAGACGCTCTTTGTGCTCGTCACGCAATCTTCCTCCCACACGAATGAAGATTGCGTGACGAGCCCAAAGATTGTCTGCGTGGGAGGTCTGGGAGGCAACCGAATTACAGCTTTATGGAAATTTATCATCAAAGTAGACTGTGTCCACAGGAAGAAAACTCTCATTTGCTTTTTTGTGCGGTTAGTTATCATCCTACCATATGTGGCGGCCAAGAAACTTGCTGGCTTTGTTCGCTCTTAGCTTACAGATCGCAAGACCTCTTCAGTAGAACAAACGTTCTTTCATTAAACGATTCCCTTCAGGGGTGGTGCGTTTGGCTAACTGTAGTTAGTGTTTTCAGTAACGATATGTTTCTTAAACATCGTGAGAAAAGGGAAGAGGGAAAAACGTATTTTGTCTCAGGCAGGTGGAAAAAGAAAGAAAGGTTGGAAGACCACCTTCCCCTTAGTTGATATTAGTGAATGTTTCTCAACCCTTCCTGGGAAAGCAGGTCAGTTCATCGATGCCATACCGTTTCCTCCAGATAGGCACACAAAACTGTATTTTCAAACAAACTAAAATCCTTCTCTCAGTTACCCTGGGTGCCAGAGGGGGTTTTTTTTCGTGGCGAAGCCGCTATCAAGCTGCGATCGTGGAAAGCGAAAAAATCAAAACACACCTCAGTTTAGGTCATTTGACCAAACTGTTCCAAATTACCCCAGATAATAATAATAAAGATAATAATAATAATAATAATAATAATAATAATAATGACAATGATAATGATAAAGATAATGATAAAGATAAAGATAAGGATGATGATAATGATAATGACAATGATAATGATAATAATGACTTTATTAGTAGCACTTCCACGGGGTGGCTCTTCGCCTACTAATAAGTACCTAACTAAATTAGAAGCTATAAAACGTCTTTACCTGGCTACATACTTGAAAATAAAATCACAATTACATACTCACAGTTACACAAACTACTTAACATCAAAATGTTCAAAATTACTATCATGCCATGCTATTTAATCATGAAATGAATCAATTAGGGATAACCAGCAGGGTGCACATGATGAATTTACGCTTGCACACACGGTAGGCAAAAACCGGAAAAAAAGCGTGTAGGATGGGGTGCACCAGAATTTGACATTCATCATGTGAACAGTTTTTCGAGGAGGCGCGGTTGCCTCATGGTTAGAGCGCTCGTCTCCGAATCGAGCGGTCCTGAGCCACCCCCTCTCTATTCCGCCCCCTCAATACTTTTTGACCAGTCCCTAAATAATGCATATATTTCTGTTACGATCTTCTGGTATGTCGATTGTCGTATTGTGTCAAGCTGACGTAAATATTGACATCTGAAGGCCACGTTTTCGATCAGGAACTAGCATTTCGCTTACTTGGAGTGCCTTTCCCAGTATAACACTCTAACCTCGATAGTCCTCTGCCCTACGGACTTCGCAGTAAAAACCCAAAACCACATTGTAGAAAAAGGGAATGTATACCCCATCATGCTGAAATCAGCTGCGGTGTTGAAGTTACTCCGGAACAAAGAACTGCTGAAAGTAAATACCTCAAAATTTACAATACAAAATTTGAGTGATCGAGGGAAGAGCTGGCCAAGTCTGATTTAAGTTTAACCTGTCCCTCTTACCCGGCAGTACCAAACAGAACCTTTTAAAAATATTTGGTCAATTGAAAGCTACTGCATGATATGAAGTGAGAAATCCTAGTACTAATCAGTTTTAATGTCAATAGCAGCACTAATTATAAGTAAACAATGCTACAGTAGCTATACTAATCAGAGTTCTGGGAGACAGTTATAGTGAGATTTTTATAGCAATCTAGTTGATCTTGCTATGACAGTGTCAACTGCGAATTTCAATAAAGTCCTTCGAGTTGTCTCTAAAAAATTCAGGTAATACATGCACGTTTCCAACGAAAAATAATTGACGTCGGGTTGGGGAGTGGAGTGAAAAAACTGTCGTTTTATTTTCTATTTTAGTCACGCGGGGAAAAAACAGCCGACTATATTGAAATTATGTTTAGGCGAATTGGATAAACAACGGGAAGCATCGTTTTAATGTCTTTCTATATTGATATTTATTTAGTTTAACATTTTAAAGAAGGTACATTTAGGAGTCTTAAGGAAGTCAGTAACAGAAGATTCCTGTGGCGAAGGTCATTCAGTTCTCCACGTGACGGAAATAAGTGAGTGTAATTTGAGGTTTTGAGGTCAATTATTTGAGGTTCTGAGGATTGGAATCATCTTGAGCATTTAACTGAAAAGCAGAAAGACTTAGTTCACGAATTCTCCGTTCTTTGAATCTAATAAGGTAGAGTATTTGCTGGTTTTATGTCGACTATTCAATTTTTCGTTTAGTGTTGACTATGTTTCCGTGTAGAGTGGTCCACTGTCGCATTTACATACCTTGCATCTAGCACCAGAATCAAAGATCGTAATTTGATACATAAGTAAACTATATGACAATTGAAAAAGAGCTGCTTACTTTACCTTTTTGTCCAATGTGGTATTTTTGAATACCTTCCATTTCGTTGCTTCTTGTATCAACGTTTCTCTGCGTAAATGGGAAGATAAAGAAGTGTTATATATCTCATTCCAGATTGAAACACGTGGCGACATGAAATATCTCGCTAGAATTAAACGAGTCCTAACCTTCCTAGCCAGGGAAAAAACCCTTTCATTTTTGTTTCATTTTTCTTTTGCACTGGTGACTGAGGACCACCGAGGTGCAATGACATTTGGTTTCGTTTTCGTTCGAATGTAGCGACAACCTCTACTAATTCCATTTCATTTTCTGTACAAAGGTTTTCAAGACGAAAAAATGTCTGGTTCCGAGTATTTGAGATCCCCAGCTGCAGTTTCCAAAATAGCAGAATTTGTAAGTTATCATCACTCTCCTTAGAACTCCTTACGTTTAAAGTTCAACATGGTTCAAAATCGCTTCATGTGTAAGCGGTGTTTTTTAGTGTCGGTGTTTTGCCTGAAAATTGAAATTTCAGTACGAACTCCACACTGGGTGGGAAGTTTAACGATTCCAGTCAGATTCAGTGAGTGAAAGTAAACTGATTTTTAATTTCAATCTTTAATTATACACTGATATTCTTTTCAATTTCTCACTTCAATACTATACGTATTCGAAACCAGTCGTAAGAAAATTTTAATATATTAGAAAAAAACTGCGGTTGACTAGCTGCGTCATACCCAGGGGCAGATCAGCAAACTGCCCCCCCTCCCGGGGGGGAAATCCAATATAAAAAGGACGGGAATGTTCGTCGTACCATTTAGGGGTTAAACTAGGGTGTTCAACCTCATGAGATCCACAGCAGGAGCTTTCGCAGTGTCAATTAATGTGTTGCTTTAATTTAGAATTGGTACCTCTAAGGGGTGAAAAAAATTTCAAACCACGCCCACAAAACAGGATCTTGGTACCTCTTACTGGTTCTTATCAAAATTTCAGACCAGGCTTGGGGAGCACCCCCGTCGTTTTTATACGGGAGTTCCCCCCCCCGGGAAAACGGACTTTGTAGCTAACCTGAATTTCTGATATTGTTGTTCTTATTTCACAGATTTTGCTGATGTCAGCGTTCGTAATAATTTCTTTATACAATAGCTACTTCAGTTCAACAGCCGATGCTGATGTGCCGAGACCAGACCACATGGAGCGACTGTCGTTCTTTTTGATTTCTACCATCACACTTTGGCTGTTCGTCGGTCTCGTGTTTGTGTTCTCCTTGTCAACTGTCAGCGACAGAATCGGCAAAGTTTGGAATGTTCTCGTGAGCAATTTTTTTTAGCATTAAACAGCCTTTATTTCCTATTATTTTTATAAGATCTTTTTACAGGATCAGGTTAATTTTGCTGGAGCCGATTGAGCAAGCTTTGAGTTGACTAATTTTCTGGAGATATGTGCTTGATTCTGCTTATAATTTATAATCACAAATTGCTAAAATATATATCTTGAATAATATGTAGATGCGTATGTATCAATTGTGCCAGTGGCTTCCCCACTCTTATTGTACTCTGTAAGCATATTTAAGTTTCACTGTAGCAGTGCACCGAAGATTGGGGAAAAGATGTTTCAATTTTGCAACATTTCTGCCGTTAATACTCCGAACTCACTCGATTCTAAGGGATGATGGTCCCGATACACCCTGGGGACCCTGGAGAACTTTCAATTTGATAGCTATAGTCAATCTATACTACTTCCTAATAAGTGTTTTCCGAAAATTGTTTTCCCAGATAATGACTATCAGCATACTTAGTGCCATGTTACTGCTCGTGTCAAGCTCTTTATTGCTAAACGAAGTCACTCATCTTGCTAATTACACCAGCCCACTTGGGAAGGTTGACCTGTGCATGGCATTGAGGCATGCTGGGAAGCAGACATGTGGCCACTTACAAATTGCAGCGGTAAGATCTGTTCTTTGTGTCTTGAATTTTTTCTCTCGTTCATAAGCAATATTAATACGCAAACGTGTATGTCAGGAAGGCTTCTTAGTGAGGCATTGGACTATAAATAGGGTAATTTTGATTTGAAATCGATCAGTTCTTTGAATCTCTTACTTCCACGGTCTAGGCTTTCAAGTCTGCACATTTCTACTAATTTAAAAAAGCAACAGTGAAGACAGTTTTACTTTTTTCGTTTCAGATCTGTGGATTTTCAGCGATGCTGCTATTTACTGGGGATTTTATCGTGTACTACTTTAAATTTACTCAGTAAAGATATTCTAGAATCAGTAGTCTAATTTGGGCTTCTGCTAGTATGTGCTAGCCACTCCTGAAGTAGGCTCAGGAGGGGGCGAGGAGGGGGCTTCATTACCATTACGATTTACTATAGCTGCTGTTCATGAAGGAGCCCGCGCTCCTCCCCGAAGGGATTCGAGGAGAAACGTAGACCGAACTTTGCCTGGTCTCTTTCACAGCCGTTTACTGGGATGTCACGCAAAGCTCGGAGCGTTGCGTGACATCCCAAAAAAACCACTGCGAAGAAGACTAGGGGTGCTTACCATTTGTCAGAATAAGCCGGTTGGGATGACCATTGAATAATGGTAAGGGCTTTTCTAACATCAGCAAACCCACCGAATGAGATGGCGCTTACCATTTGCAATTCGATTTCTCGTAATTGTTTTCGGCTGATGAGAGACTGGAAACTGGAAAATTTACCAAATGGTGAGGAAATTCCCGTCATTCCGTTCCGAACGGAAAAAGAGGACTACCTCTTAGGTAGTCTACAATTTCCGAACGGATTTTCCGGAAAATTACTATCCATTTGACTTTCAACCGAAATTTCTGGATTTTTAGCTTAATGGTAAGCATCCTAGACTTCGCTTAGTTCCTGAACCTCGATATTTCGCCTCGGTCAATCGTTTTCGGGTCACGTGGTCCGAGGCGAAAAGTGTGCCGTTCGTCTCGGAGACGTCACCGAAAACAATTGACTGTGAAGACCTGTGAGAAAGCCGTCAATCAATCAGTCAGAAAGTCATCCCAGTCGGTCGGTCGTTCAGTCAGTCAGTTCGCAGTTGAAGCTCTCGTAAGCGGACGTTCTCGTAAGCAGCCACTAGAGTTGTGGGAGCTTGCCCAGCCGACAATAAACATTGGGAATGCAAGAAATACCACCGTTTCAAATGATTTTTTTGTTTCGTTTTTGATAATGGCGATATCTGTATACAGATAACTGCCGTACTAACAAATTCTAAAAGCAGTATGAACTGCAATGCGATATACATGGAAATTCTTTTCAGATGTCCGCTTACGGGAGCTTACGAACAAAGGAAAAGTCCCTAAATCGTAAGTCCTCAGTGTCCGCGGCCGCTTACGGGAATGTCCTCTTATGGGAATGAATCAAATACAGAGTTTGTATGGGAGTTCAGACGGGATTTTGCGAAGGAGGTCATAGTTAGAGCTGTCTGCTTACGAGAGTGTCGGTTAAGAGAGCTTCCACTGTAAATGAATCACGCTGCGGAAAGTTAAAATAACTAAATAAAGAAAGGGTAAAAAGTGTTTCTACTGTTTTATGTGTAAATCTTATTTCATACACGCTAAATCCAGAGGCACAAAGACACTGCCAAGACCCTGGACCACTTCGACGCTCTCACGCAATATCAACAATTTAATTCGTATTTTTCATATGAACAAAAACCCATCGCCATTTGGCCGTCGATAAAACCAGGAACATGGAACATCCCGGAACATCCCGGAACATCCCGGAACATCGAATAATTATGATAATTATGAGAAAAATAAGTAAAATTAAATTTCGTAAATAAAATAAACAAAAATAAACTGGTATCAGCTCGAAATATGAAAAGATATTTTGGGGGGTAGGGAGCGTTGGGTATTCCTTCAACGGACCACAATGAGTGCAGGCTCCTCTTCTTTTCGGCCAATTGCGTCACGGGGCTTTACAGCACAAACCTGGACGATTCGGTCGATGAATGCCAGGTAATTCATTGCGTTTCCTTTGTTGATCCCCGATTTCTCCAACATCTGAGGTGTTCGTAGGAGCATCATACAGTTGCTTGTTAAGTCAGTAACCACAGTTTTGTCACTACGTATACTGTTCCGTCTTCGTGTTGCAATTATCATTCCCAGTTTCGCGCTCTCCGCTAGGAAGGTCTGGCACTATGCCCCACCAAGTGCAGACTCAGCCGGTCAAAGATTAGAGCAGTGCGTTTAGGTGCGTACTTCGCATGTTTGGTCTACTTTGGTGGCGTTCGAATGGCTCGATAGAAAACTAAGTTTGATCAAATGTCAGATAACGATCTGCACGTGAAGCTGAACTAGCGTTGAATAGATTATAGCCTACGGTAAAAGTGTTTTTAATTAAGAATTAACTTGTACTGGAGAAAATATTTTCCAGGAAAGGCATTCGAACTGTTGGCAACACTTTGAATTCAATTTCAGATCGCCAACACTTGCCACAAATATTTCTTGAGACAATAAAGTTTTGGCCAGCGACCCTGTAAGACAGCGCGTCGCCACTGAAATGTTTTTAAATTTTGTGTTTGTATTTGTTTACAGTGTCATCAAAGCTTGAGCAGTCCGAACTAGTTTGCACAAGAAACTCAATGCCGAAGAGTCTCTATTTCTATCTCATGGAGAAACTATTTCTTCATGAGAAATCGTGTATACGCATATCTTTGAATTGACGTAATGAATTGAATAAAGAAATCACACTTGTGTACCCATATTTTTCGGTCTGATTAAAGAGTTCGAACGCCGCCACCTAGGTTTTCTATGAACAACGAAATCTGGGAATAAGGGACAGCCATGTGATTAAACTGATGGCGAACGACTGGAAGGAATGGATTAGTCTTCTAAGTTGCGAGTCGTCATTCATTTCAGTCATTTTCATTTTTCTTTCTTTTTTTCTTTCTTTGTTTAACGTTTTTGTTTTGCTTTTTATTTTCTGAGCTGATACCAGTTTATTTTTGTTTTATTTAAGTTTTGAAAAATTAATTTTGCATATTTTTCTCATAATCATTATAATTATTCAATGTTCCGGGATGTTCCGGAATGTTCCATGTTCCTGCTTTTATCGACGGCCTCGCCATTTACCAATTTATGATGCCGAATTTACTAAATATGCAAAAGCCGTGGCAAAGTCATGGAACTTGGGGAGAGTACCGCCAACCCTTGTTCCCAGTCTCTTGGCTCACATCGCTCTTACGTCGACAGGAGGAGAGTGAGGTACGGACGGGGGTTTTCAACTTGTACTTGAGTTTTGGAAGTTATGTCTTACGTTTAGTTAATGGATATTCTAGTTGCCAAAACTCTAGCACGTTGTAAAAGATGCAATTACCATGAGTACATCTGTGAAGGCGAACCAGCATGTTTTCTAGCTTCACGCTCTGAATGAGCGTGAAATAAGTTGTGATGGATCCATTTCGTGCGAGGCTACTGTCCGTTTCAAATGGAATAACTGATCGGGAACTTGGCCAGTTAAAGTTTGTCTGCAAGCAACATATTCCTGTGGGTGTTCTGGAGAAGATTGTTCGTCCGTTGGACTTATTCGATGAGCTTGAAAACCGGAACTTGTTGGGCCATGATAATACGGTATTTTTGGCGGAACTGTTGACCGAGATTGATCGTTTGGAGTTGAAAGAGGAATTGTTTGGTGTTCGCGGTAAGTAAGGTCTATTGATTTCAGGCAATGTTTCGTCTGTAGAATTGCCGCCAAGTTAGAGATATAAATTGATCATAAGAGCTGTAGGCATAGAGTTAATTAGACGCAAACATCATATCCTGTGTTAAGCTTGTAGCTAAATAATTATTGTAGTTAGAACATCACAGATCATAATATGCTGTTGTTGACCCTCTGGGTGTCAAATAAATTATTGAAGATCATATATCATGATTGAGTGATATCAGATTCAGCCGGTATAGTCTTTTCACTTTGCTAGCCTGGGAAATATAAGATCACCTCTTGTAATAAAAAATAATGGGGTTAGTCACCTGTTGCCTTAATGGGTGACTTGTATCAAGTCACTTGCAAGTTCACTTGTAACATCAAGGGCCTATCAAGCATACTCAGCTGTAAACAGGCATTATGGGTTATTGCCCAAAATATGACAGTCCTGTAGATGTTAAGTCAGAAGTGTCAGTGTTGTATGGTACTGTTACTGAGAGCGACTAACTTTTGCCTTTGAGCGACTGGAAAAACACACCTTTTTTAAAATAATTTTAAGTATTGGGCACCCAGGATTTCAGGGTTCAGTAGTTTTTCAGAGACTACAGCCTTGTTACTGATGAGACAGATAATGCACTGAAAAGGTTGATTACATGGCTAATAATATATATGCAAACATTTCACCATGCTCACTGGCTGTGAGCACATCAGTATATCCCAAACAGTGCAAAAAGTTGAAATTGATTAAATTGAAAAATATTTGTGTAAAATTTTGTATGAATGTTATTAACAAGTAATCAATTTTGTTTTAATTTCTTGTGCAATTTGGAATAAATAATCACTCATAAATTTTTTAAATACTTTAAACTGCTCTTGCCTCATGTAAATTTTTTGTAGGCTATGAAATATTTTTTTATGCTTATTTATTTCAACTCGCAGTTGAATTCATTTGATTTCCTATATAAGTTTCATCACATGCTAGAATTTCAGCTCAGGTAGGGGGCAGGGGCAGGGGAGGAGGGGGGGATATTTTATTTCAGATTCTACAACAGTTCTCTTGAACTGAACTTGGAGATTACATGCAGGAAGTTTCAGTCCCAAATGGACTTTCAGCCTGGGCTGAAATGGATGACACTCATCGCATAATATTGCACTGAATATACTATGACTGCTTTGCCAGAGTTTAAGCATACTGGCCAATAACATAGCAATAATCAACAGTCCTTGGTGTCTTCATTGATGTATTATTAAAACACCTGTGAAAGTTTGAGAGAATTAGTAAATTGAAAACACTGCATAAACATACCTACTGTACAACTTGTATTTGTACAGCAATTTTGGTCGTTAAAAGTTCTACTCCTATTTCAGAAATGAGAACTGCAATATGTAAGAAAGAAGTTATAGAATCTTTAAGTTGACCAAGAGATAGAAAACATAACAGTTGTTTATATCTAATACGTATATTGCTGTTACAACACAATGAAGTACACAATGCAGTTTCCATCAATAATTAAAATAATATTGGTGTTTTTATTTTATTTTTAGTGCGTAGCAAATCAACTGATGCAGTACTCAGCCATATGCAAGATTCACTTCGTGATCATTATCAAAATGTCATTGGTTGGATTCAGCCAATCACATGGAATGATTCATTTCAGATTCACATAGAACATATTTTTACAAATTTGGAAATTGTTTCACTGGTTTCCCAGGGTACAAGATGCATTCAGAAGCCACTGGATTCCTACCACGATATATTTTCCAGCCGTCCAGGATGTTCCAAGCCAAGAAGAATTCTTGTCGAGGGTGAGGCGGGTGTAGGAAAGAGCACATTTCTGTGTAAAATTGCTTACGACTGGTCAACCAGCAATAGCAAGTTGCTAAACTACACAATTGTGATTCTTCTTGAGCTGAAACAAATGAAGGGAGGTTTTAAGGATGCTATCTTGCAGCAGCTGTTTCCCACTGATTTTCCCATCCCACTGACACAACTTCTCAGTCACCTTGCAAGCCATCAGGAGAATGTGCTTTTCCTTCTTGATGGTTTTGATGAAGCAAACTCTTCTTGCCTGAAGCACCTCCAAGATATCCTGAGTGGAAGGATTTTTCGGAATTCATGCGTGGTTCTCACCTCACGGCCAGGTAAAACTGCGCACATACAAAGAATGATGGACACACGACTGGTAATTACAGGATTCACCACAGAAAACATCCGAAGTTTTGTGTTCAAGTACTTCCAAGACGATGCTGACACTGCTGAGGTCCTGTTGTCAGAAATGGAAACAAACCCTGTTATCGAGGATATTGCAAAGGTCCCCTTAACAGCCATGCTGATCTGTGCTTTGTGGGAGGATTCGCCAGATGCAACCTTTGAAGCCCTGTCCACACTAACAACTCTTTTCAGTGAACTAATTTTACTTATGGTGAAGCGCCACTTTGCCAAGAATTCTGAAGACGGTTGTTCTGCAGATGAGGAGTTTGCTAGCTTGGAAGATATCCCCAAGGATCTTTACAATGATCTGCTCATTCTTGGAGAGATTGCACTGAATGGCTTACTGAATGATAACCTCCTGTTTGATGTCCAAGCATTGGAAAAGAAGTTTTCCAGCAAAGTGCTTTTTGAGCTTGGATTGCTCTCTCAGGAGAAAAGCACTTCCAGGTTGAAGCCAGTGCGAAAGTGCTGTTTTATCCATAAGTCTTTTCAGGAGTATGCAGCAGCATTGTGGCTCAGTAATGAGATCAATTCTTCCATGAATGATCCGTCAAAATTGAAGGATGTCTCTGCACTAACCTTGAAGTGTGTCAAGAAAGCCTCTGATACTATGCTGCTCAATTTTGTGTCTGGGCTTGTTGGCGACAATTTTGAGTTTGTGTTTGTACCCTTGTTGGAAAGTCTCAAGGAAAGTGTCATTGCTTCAGACATCGGTGAAGCAAATGACTTCCTTGAAATGTTTGTTCTTGCTTTGTTTGAATCCCATCAGGGTCACCTTGCAGGTAAATTAGGGGCGACTCTTCTTGATGGAATCCTGAAGTTGTCTGGTCGAGACGTTAGTCCATATGGTGTCAGGGCCATGACGTACTTCATGCAAAACAATCCTGACCTCAAGTCGTTTGTTCTGGAACACAGTCAGTTGGAGAGGCAAACAGCAGCTTTTTTTGCAAACTCTCTTTCGCAAATGCCTTCCCTACGAGAACTTTGCCTATATCAGAACATTGTAGGTGATGGGGCTGTAGAAGCATTCAGCGGGAATTTGTCCAGCAGTCTTCCTTTGGAGAAGTTTGTGTTCAGTGGAAATGCCTCGAGGAGAGATATCGGCGATGACTTTGCATCAATTATGAAGTCCTGCCCAAATCTTCGCCATTTGGATTTGAGCTACAGCGGTCTTGGAGATGAAGATATGAAGGCTGTGATAGATGCTCTGAAATTTGTTCCTCACTTGAGATTATTGAATCTAAGTGGTTGCAAATTAGCCCAGAACAGCATGACATACTTGTCTGAGAAATTGTCCTGTGCACATGAGCTGGTCAGCTTGAGTCTCGAAAACAACAGTGACATTGGAGCTGAAGGTGTCAAAGCATTGGCCGAGGGGTTACACAAGGTTCCATGGCTGGAAAGTCTGTCACTCCGTGATGTAAATCGGAATACAGACAGCACCAGAGACACCTCTAAAGTCATTTACACCAGCCTCGGGCAAGCGTTTGCTCACTGTCCAAGACTAACAAGGTTAGATCTGTCTGCAAACCTGTTACATCAAGGGACATTCATTGCAGATTCCATCAAGAATGCCCCAAAGCTCACTTGTCTGGACTTATCTGGAAATGCCTTTCAAGATGATGGTGTAGAAAGTCTGGCGAAAGTTCTTCCTTCTTTGCAAATGCTCTCAGAGCTTTTCCTCGACAGAAATCACATCACATGCCATGGATTAGTATGTCTTTGCAAAAGTTTGAAACTCTCACCAAAGCTACGAAAACTGTCTCTAAAGTCAAATTTGATTTCTGATGTTGGAATTGAAGCTTTAGCAAGTGTTTTCCCCAGCCTTTGCCAGTTGTGTGACCTGTACCTTGGCTACAATAGCATCACAGAAGCAGGAGTAAATGCTCTTTGTCTCTCATTGGAGTCTCTTGGTAATCTTCAGTGCCTTGATCTTAAAGCCAACCTGATCAGTGAGGAAGGCATGGCTGCCTTAACTGAGCAGTTAGCGTCATTGCCTAAACTGAGGCAGTTATACCTCTGGAGTCCTGTGACAGAATCTCCTCAAGGACAAACAGCAGAAACTGCCAAACCTGTGGAGTTTTTCAGCCCCACAAGAATTTATTCACCAGGTACTGGCAAATAATAGGTAGTCAGAGTGCTTATTCTTAATTTCTCTCATGATATCAAATTCTTGTCATGTTTGTTGACATTATCAGGAATCCATATTCGCAGTTGTCCGGTTGTCTATGATGACTGAAAATAAGAGGGACAACCAAAACAACAACTCTACCAGAAAAAAAAACAACATTTCTTAAAAAATTATTTTCTTACGAGGTCCCTGCATTCTGACCACTTGTCATCCATTTGGAACTTTTAGAAAACAGAGAAAGATTTGCAGTTTTCTTTTGTGATGAAATCATCATTTTGGTCTGCCATCTTGGATGATGTGATATTCTCCATGAATGAAATCATTGTGGGCTCGATTTTCATTTTGTCAACTGCTGATGCTCTGTATTGCATCTGAATCGGCGAAAATGGTGCGATAACATCAGCTGTTTTGATCAGGATATGGTGTTAAGTAATAATGTTAACACTTCGGTAAACAAGCCAAATACAGTACGAGCAGGAAGAGCAAAGGCATTCCTTCCAGTCTTCATAGCAGTTGAAGAGGCCCTGGTTTTCATTTTTACCTGAATTTTCTGTGTACGCTGACAGCCGCAACTATGTACATGATGTACTGCAGTGTGTGTACTAGGAGACTGGTCACGTGAAATTAACAAAAAAGAAAACTTTCCAGTTACATGCTGTTCTGTTGCAATTCTTCCCTATTGAGTGGGCAAGTAAAATTTTGCCAGGGCAAGAATGTCATCTGGCATACTTGTGCGGCTGACGACTTGGAGGAAAAAAAACAATATGGATCCCTGTGTTATAATGCTTGCACTACATGACTTTAGCTTCTTTATTTGTTACATAATAAGATACACCCATTTATGTAGGTTCTCATTGACTGAAAGCATTCTTAGTTTACATTAAGTTGATTACAGCATAAAAGGAACTTTGATAAAGTGTTTAAATTTTCCTCCTAATATTTGTGTGTTGTATTTATTTAATTTTCAGGCTACCGGTATACAGAATCACAAGCACATAGTCTTTCACGTGGTTTTGCTGAAGACAAACACCACAGCAAATGTTATGTCTCCCTGAAACAAGAAACCTTTAAGCTGCTTATGACAAGCGCTCATTCCCACACTTCACTGGAGGGGATTTAGTAAGTGCACTTCATTTTTAATCTCACTCTCCCACATTGACTATAGAGTTGCTTATTCACTCTGATACAAGAAGAGGGATTGTAAGTCTCAATCTGGGGACTATACATTCAAGTGATTCAGGAATGAAGTTATTAGTATTAATTACATAGATATAGAGGAAGGTAATGCACTGGAATATTTTGCTTCATTTTGAGAGTTTGATGTATTATTTTCCCAGGGACTCTCACATTTGTCCTGAGAATCTTGTTTTATATAGGAGTCTGAGTATCATGTTTTCCCTGGATGTACAAATAGCCATGTTCAAGGTCTCTGCACTGTAGCCCCCCATCTCCACTTCCCTCGGTCATGTGCACAATAGCCCTGATTTTAAAAATTCATTAAAAAAAATCATTAGTGTTGCTCTATATTATTACAAACATTAAATCTGGCCGAAACGTGTTAGTTTAGGGAATTATGTCCTAGGCCACCTCCTATGACTTTAAGTCAAGTCCTGTTGATTTGGTTAAGAAATATTCTCTCATAGTTTTCCCTTTCTATGAGTCTCCTCTCAAGTGAAAGATTTAATGGCAGTGGTGGATCCAGACCTAGATTTGCCACTGAAGGAATGAAATCAAATCAATTCAGGTGCTCTGAATGCCAATTTATTGTGCAGTTGGAATGATTGTGTAGGTGCCCAATTTCAGCACTCCTGTTGCAACTTATACGTTATTTGGAGAGCTGTCAATGGGCACTTCTGCTAATCTAAATCAGTTATGTGTTTTTATAGATATGTTTTTTCTTGCTGTTTCCTTTATATTAGTAAAATAGAATTGAATTTGAGTGTTCAAAAAGGCTCACATAGACTTAGTAATGTTAAATTTGCTTTTTGATATGAGAAATATTAGCATTTATTTCACGTCACATTGTACAAGTTACAGAGTAATCATGGTTGCTCTAATTTATTTCAAGCTGCATGTACCTTCGATATCTTGAGTGCGGTATGGCCTCCTTATCCTGGGAGGGGGATTCCCTCATAGAAACCATTATACTGTTGAACAACTTACTCATCTGTGACATTTCTGGGCAAGATTCCCAGACAACTGTTACCATATTTTATGTACAGTGTAATAGAAAAAATTGAATTAAAAGAATTAGTCAATGACTAGCACGTAATAATTAATCGTTTTTTTTGGCTAAATCCCTTTGAAGGTACCAAAAAATATTGGTAATTTAATGGCAGTTGTTTTAGATTTAACAACCAAAGTGGTGCTAACCAACAATTTTTGCCCCCTTCAAGGTATGAGGAGCATCCCTCTTTTTATAGGGAGTCCCTCTGGGCTGGGCTCCTTGTGCCCCATTTACATGCTTGCTAGTTAACTCAGCACTTGTGTCTGTTTGTCATTCAGCCTCAGTCAAACAGCCATTCCCAAAGGAACTGATCCGCAAGATTACCCTCGCCTTCGTTTGATAGGACAGTACAAGAAGTAACAAGTGGGATGTCATTTGAAGTGATATGTTGTAACAAGTATGTGTCCTGCATTGTATCGCTATGAAATTATTGCAATTCACGTGAGCCTGCAAAGTTATTTGTCAGGCATCGTAGTTGTTGAGCAATCTGGCATTGCGTGCATCTGCATGTAGCCAGCTGATTTGACAGTTTTGGAACTTGTTTGATATAATTTAGATTGAATTGGATCTTTGAGTACTTACACAAAGAGATTTCCATAAAATGAAATTAAGATAATAATAATTAAGATATTCAGATAATTTAGGTTTAGTGACATACAACATGTGTTATTTCCTCTAATAACTGTCTTATTTTGACAGCAGCCCTAGAGCAATTAAGCTTTACTGTACTTCATACATACATACATGAATTGGTAACATGTTTTCAAGGAAAAGTGTTAAATAGACAGTGGGCACAGTGATCTGATATATTAATATATCTATACATTACAATTCTTACATGGCACTAAGGCTTTGGGAACTAAACAAAAACTCACATTCTTGTCCATCGCAGGGTTACCACCCCCCAGCGTTAAAATTCGCTGGTACCCATTTATACACTGGGGTGGAGAGAGGCACTGTGAGAGTAAAGTTTCTTGCCCAAGAACACAGCACAATGTCCTTGGCCAGGGTTTGAACCCGGACTGCTCAATCTGGAGACGAGCGCACCAACCGTGAGGCCACTTTGTCTCAGTGCCATGTTAGAGTTTAATTATTTGTAAATATATGGAGAGTCATCTGTTCCAAAAATACAAATTGCTAGTCGTTAAACCTCAATCGTTAGTGGTAGCAACAAATCGTAAGTCGAAAATACTTCAGTTGTTGTTCTGCAATGGTTAATCGTTATGCAAAACACTGATCACTAGTGTTGTTGCAGAAAACACAGTTTGAAGACTCCAATTGATAGTGCCAATAAAACATCAATCTTTAGTGTTCTAAGGCCGATTATTGGTGCTAAACATCAATCATAGTTGTAAGCATCAATTGATAGCATTAAAAGTAACTCATTTGACTGTTATTATGCAGCATTATTATATGGCTGTGTCTCACAAGGACTGGGAACTACCGAATTCACGAATTTGATTGGCTGAAATCGATATTGACTGCGGTCTAGATTTTCCCATCTAGACCGAAATCTAGACCGGTTTCATTTTGCGTTTAAAAAGTAGCAAACTAAAAAACAAAAATGTTGACCGTTTTCTTTTATTTTCTCCTCAATCATTTATGGAAGTGCCAAAAAGCCTGATGACAAAAATTGTAGAGAGGACGAGCAAATTTCGGCAGGTTTAAGTTAAGCTCATCGCCGTTCGCAAGGAAAATGTCAGCTAGTACAAACCAGTTACATTAAGCGAATTAAAGTTTTCTTCTTTGCCATATAATAAACATCTTATTAACCGAGCTAGGTCGGTCTGTCTGTTAGAATCTTGACCTCGGTCGTGTGTACAGACCTCACTGCGTTCGGTCTGTACTCACGACCTCGGTCAAGACTCTCCCATACAGACCTCCTGCTCGGTTAATAAGAGCTAAATCATTACTGTTGACATCAAACAAATTAGTGCTAAACATCAATTTCTGGAGTTTAAAGAGTGCATATCTTGATTTTGGAAAATCCAGAAAGGAGGGGGGGCCATATGAAAAATCACACCTGTGGGATGGAATGGATATTTTCTGGAACTGCACATTACTTTCCTCCAATCAGAGGAATCCTTATATAGCCACATTTACTGAACAAGGTAGCAAACAAAATGATAAGTCTAGAACTCTCAGAAGAACTGCAATTCTTCCTGGAAGCATTAGATTCTATTTTGCAGCTATGTGCCGTAAAAAGAGAATTTAGGATGGTGGTTTTGTGTTGCATGTGGTGAACAGATCTGGATGTATGGTATGGTCTTGCCAGTTCATTGAAATTCATTTTTCAAACTCATTAATAATTCAGCAACTTAAAACAAAGAAAATCACAACCGTGAAGGAGGTTTGGATACCTGGTCGTAATTGGCATAGATTTTGACGATTTTTCTTCTCTGTTTACTCTTTAGTTTTTGTTTCGATTGACGAGATAGATCAAACACTCGAGACCGTGCTTCATCGGCTATCCAGACACCTCGAATTTCGTTAAAAATACTCCGCTGCGCGTCGTATTTTCAGCTCTCTTCTCGGTGTTTGGACATCCCGATGAAACACTCCCGGGGGTGGGGGGAGGTAATCCCTTATATGAGCTGTATAGGTATGTGCGGCCCCAAAGGGTATGTTTTTTCAGCCGTTTTGGTCATAAATAGGGTATCGATTTTAGCCTATTTTGGCCATTTTGGTCATAAGTAGGGTATGGTTTTTGCACTCTAGCCTTGATATGGGTATGTTTTTAAGAAGAAGCCACTTTTTCATCATAATCAAATTAACAAAAGCCCTTCACAAATTATGTTTACGGTAATTTACGGTGAATTAGGGAACTTATTATAACGCAGGTCTGAAACAGGGTTTTAATTTAATGGTTAGGTCATAAATAGGGTATTGAATATTTGGTCAGGTTATAAATAGGGTAGGGAATATTGCAGATTTTGGTCATAAATAGGGTAAGGGTTTTGAGAAGCGGACCACACACCCCCACCCAACTTTTCTGGGAATACCCCCCGGGGAAACACTGCCTCTCGTGTTTGATATATTACGTGAAAGGGCTTCTAAAGTTGGCCCAGGCAGACTCCAAGCTTCTAAGTGAAAGAGTTTATGTTTCAGTTGATGTAATAGAGAGCAGATTACGAGGAGAAATACCCAAGCCACTAGTCTATTGCCAGTGATTCTTTTGTCGTTTAAAATACACTGGAAATCAGTAATAGCCTTTTGAAAGCTGGTAGATTCACCACTAGTAATTGATATTTAGCGCTATCAATCGGAGTCTTTATACAACAGCGTTTTTCGGGGTGTTTGGTGCAGCAACACGATTATTGACCATTTCAGGACGGCAACTGAAGCTTGCGTGTATTTTGTTGCCGGAACTAACAATTGACAGAATTGAGGTTTAATTCTAACGATTTGTATTTTTGGTACATATGGCTCCCCATAGAAATTGGCCCACGAATTTGTGCTAAGTTAGTTAATGTATTCCAAAAAGGTGTGCAGAAAGTCCACCAGTGATTCATGTTGTAGACTTCAAGGCTTTCGATTTGAAATGTACACTAAAGTACACAAAATTGAATACACTGTAAATGTGAATTTATACTTGATTGACTTGTTGATTAATGAAACCATTGATTAACAACACACTAAATGATTGATTGGCTGTTTGAGCCAATCATTTAACAACGAGAGCTGTCAATTAGCAAATTATTCGTTGCCTTTGATATTGCATGGAAAATACGTAATAAGTATTACCGAGACCACCTGTTGGATCAGGATTTAGCTCTTAGATTTATGCAAGATTTTAGTTTTACGAAAGAACAATTTTTTTCCTAGGTGGCATTGACAAAGAAAATATTGAATTATTGGAGAATATTTTTAAGATATACCGCCAATTTCTCACAACAAGCTTTACAAGCAATGTTTTCCAATTAGTAAAGAGCATATCATTGAGGTATTTCGCTTAAGGAATTAAGGATTTATAGCTTAATTAATATGCTTTTGTAGATTCCACAGTGAACGCTTCCACAACGCGTTTAGGGTATTTTTCAATTGAGTGTCGTAAGACCAAAACTTAAGTAAACACTTTGGGCAATTACAATTTACGTAGACCATCCAGTGAACCAATCAAATTTCGAAGCAAATTATGCGTGTTTCCGACGCAAAGCGCGGGAAAACGTGTGCGAGCGAGTCACGATTGGTTTGGGTTTTAGTTCTGATTGGATGGCAAATTGACGCGCGTTTTTTTTAAGGCAATCGCTTAGCGTGGTATTGCAAAACTAAAGCAAATATGTAGTTACTGTTGACGCTCAAGTGAAAATCTGTAGAGTTTACATGTAAGTAGTTAACACAGATACACTCGTGCTTTTAGAATCGAAGAAGATAAGAGTGTTAGTGAGATACATGCATATTTTTCAATTTAATTTATTATAGTAAAGACTACTCCTGTATGTTGCTTTTATTTCATTTGGTACACAGTGAATTAATTTGTTTGTTGAATTTCCTGTCTCATGTTTGTATTTAAGACAAAGAGATGCCAGCGAAAGAAATTGTTAGAGCTCAGTGAAAGCATTCCAATTTACTGTGTCGTTCCAAAATTTTCTAGGCGTGAAGCTAGGATGTACATTGTTGTTTCGTGTGTTGTATCGTATATCTTTACTAGTCTTGACGTAATTTGGTGTGTCAACTGAAAAAATTCCGAATACAAAAGACTAGTAAAATTGTACTGGGATACTCATACAGAAATATTTAGATCTTACTGTACATTTTAGGGATCTCACTGGACATTTTAGGGTGTACAATTGCAGTTATTTTTGCGAGATTAAACAGTATTTTGACGAGCCCGTTGGGCGAGTCAATAGAAATGACGCGCAAAAGTGGACAATGGGCAACGAAACCGCACGCTATAGTGTTAGATACGAGATTTTTTTGACCAACATAGTTCTTTCCAGAACTGTATTCTGCGTTGGGCGCACTCAGAAGAAATAAATGGAATACAAAAAACCTGTTTAACTGATCCTTTTAGTGTCGTGATTCGTACTCTTCGATATCACCTAAAGGCATGGCTCCTTCTCCTTCGTACGTCTCGTATTTCTCTCTGTCCAGTCATCGCATGCGCGCATGCGCGCGAATGCAACTGCAGAGGAAAAGAGATGGTGGTGAGATCGGACTGAACCCGAAGTTTTTGTGATCAAGTTGCGAAGCAAGTAGCGCACGAACAGGTACCCTACAGCTTATGGCGTATGCAAAGCAAACATTTGATGGGTGAAGAGAGACCTATACCACACCAGGGTGCCTGTTAAACTCAGCCCCGGGGGTATACTCCCTTATATTGGCTATATGTATGTGTGGCCCCAAAGGGTATGGTTTTTCAGCCGTTTTGGTCATAAATAGGGTATGGTTTTAGCATTAGTCTTGAATTGGATATGTTTTTTTACAAGAAGCTACTTTTTCATCATTATCAATAAGACCGTCGACAAAAGTCCTTCATAACTTAAGTTTAGGGCAACTGTACCAGCCGCAACGGTCATAAATAGGGTGTCGAATTTTTTTGCTAGGTCATAAATAGGGTAGCAAAAATCGCAGATTTTGGTCATAAATAGACCCTTTTCATAAATGGCTGCCAATTATAAATTCTTTTGTAAGTATTAAAATTAGCCTAACTAACCTCGTTCTTGAGTTGATAATTCCAAAGAATTTTTACTCCCAAACGAGTTTAGTGAGGCTAATTTAAGTACATACAAAAGAGTTTTAAATTGGCAGCCATTTATGAAAAGGGTCTATAAGGTAAAGGTTTTGGGAAATGGACCGCACAACCCCACCCAACTTTTCTGGAATTTACCCCCTTCCCCCCCCCCCCCCCCCCCCCCCCCCCCCCCCCCCCCCCCCCCCCCCTCCCCCCCCTCCCTCCTTTTCTTTTTTTTTTTTTTTTTCGTGTCTGCGACGGCTCTCATCTTACACTCTATGGAGGCGCA
>Ga0126339_10000206_pt1 | contig 27493 bp, 15 predicted proteins | sample OrbTmetagenome_2_FD_92532 | JGI IMG/M metagenome (GOLD analysis project Ga0126339, IMG submission 92532) | Coral microbial communities from Petempiche,Puerto Morelos, Mexico - Orbicella T R C metagenome | ecosystem: Host-associated > Invertebrates > Cnidaria > Coral | place: Petempiche,Puerto...
CAAACATTCCACTCCACATGCTGTAAGCTCAGGTTTTCAATTGTCGTATTTCTGCTCTGCGCTGTTTGTCTATCTTTTTTGTCCACTAAGACGTGCATATTTTGAACTTGTAGGCACAGTAGTTATAAATTTATCAATTTATCAATTTATGACACGCGTGTTACTGGCATCTATCATTTTTTTCGTTCAAGTGCTTCTTGCTTTTCATTTCTCAAAGTATTTCTTGCCAGGCCCTTCCTTTAAGCGTCGGTTCGGCCCATTTGCTAATCATAAGAATTTAGATAACGAGTTTAAATATTATTTTTTCCTGAAAAGCAGTATTTTCTTTTCTACTCTGAGCTAAACTAGAACTTGCCAATTAAATCGAATGAAGACTATCAAAACTATTTCTAGTTGAGAACAATTAATATTTGCCTCTTTTTTGTAAATGCTTGTTTCAGTTGTTGGTGACCGAAGTGAAAGCATAAAAGCAATGGATGATATGAACTCCATTTAAAATAATTAGTATATTCAGATTTGATGATAAATGATTACATTAGGAAAACATATTTCAATTAAGATTAAACTGCCGAAATAGTCGATAAGGCAACGTTAACTAGATAAAAAATATCTTAGCGAAGTTGATATCGAAAAAAAGTTAAGGTATAAAGATCCGATTGGAGCTCTTTCCTATGGCAATAACAGCAGTCTTAAGTGTAATTGTTTTGTCGTGCGAAATTGTTTTGAAAAAGTATAAATTTAATAAAAACACGGACTCAAAACCAAGCCTTTTGAAACGAGCCAATCTATGTGGAAATTAAGATTGTTAATTGCCTTTTGAATACCCAGGATATGGAGCAATTGTTGTGGATAGTTAACCTCTGGTAGCGAAATCAAATTGGTGTTTTCCTTTTCCGAGAAGGTCCTGCCTAGGAGAGGAAACCAGGGCTGCCAAAATTTGTGCCTACAAAGCTGTTTAAACACCAGAGTGAAGTTTTTAATTAATCTTCGTCGCGGCCTTGTCGGAAAATGATTATATCGATTTACACACAATTATTCCGTATTTTGCGAGAAGTCACTTGAAATTTAACAAGCTCGAGAATTACGGCAAACTAAACATTGTTTAGCTTTTTGATGTTCAAACAGCGTCGAAACAAATATTGGAGTCTTACAACTACGAACAAAATCTCAGACATTACGTCTTTCTTAAGAAATAGTGTTTCTATCCTGTGTTGAATATAACTTAAACAGAAGTATAGTTAACTTTTATTTCGCCGACAAATCGTGGTTGTTTAGTTTTGTGTGCAAACAAGAAAAATGCTAATTTTGATAAAGTTTGTATTGGCCCTAACCAGCAAAAATAAGAAAGCAAAATACTTGAATTAGAAGGAAAAATTGCTTACCTTGATAACAAAAACTCACGTCTGAGGAATTCGAAAAAGCATGTTAAATGTTAACATTTTCTATCAATAAAACAAGACTCCAATTTGGCGATAAAGAAAATTAATGTCAGCGCAAGTTAACAACTAAAATGATACTTTTGTTTGAACAGAGCAAAGAAGCACATGCAGAACTAAACTCAGAGCCTTTCCTCAGTTATAATAAATAATTCTTGAGTATCGATTTAAAAAGCTATTTTAGCCCAACCGCAAGGCAAGAAATGATGAACTAAGGAGAGCAGATGCACGTCTACGCCAACGAAAAACACTTCGGAAGTTTTCACATATTTCTCAGACTCGCAGCTGCTGTTTGAATAGGGGAAATCAAAGATTTCTCAGAAAACTTTGTTTCTGAACGAATGTAGCAAATTTCGCTGTGATCTTGACAAAGATTAATGCTGTGATAAGTGATCTTATGCTGGTACCCGTTTCTCAGTAACAAAGTGTCACCGGCTGCTAGTCTTCATACGTAGGCCAAAGCATATGCTACACATATTGAATTTCCCTTAGATATTTTCTAAATAAAAACTTATCCTCTCGCATTCTGTTGCTCAAATTTCGTCAGAGTGTAAGGCCAAGAGAGGAGGAACGAGCAATATTCCTGTATCCTTATGCATTTTAAGGTAATTGTTCAAGCGTCTAAAGAAATGAGTCTCTTATCTTTCGAGCACGAAATATGGTTCTGCTGGCCTCTGTGGGTCGAGTAAAACACAGCTTTTACTTCAGTTAAGTGCAACATATAGCACTAAAATGTTTATGTTCCTCTACATGTCTTGGACGCTTTTTTTCTTCGCAGGGTTAAGGTGGATAACTTTCTAAATGTATTATACAATCCCTTTGAGTGAATGGTTGTTTGATGGCGAAGAAATCTGTACTTATTTTCCATCTTTGTATTTCTAGAGTATACACTCTGTACTTTTCCCACCTCTTTTAATATCTCGCCCATTTGTTATTGGTTTTAGAATTTCGTTTACCACAGATTTGCCATAATCAAAGTTGTCTTTTGCCGACAAAGGAAGCTTCTGTTTAATAACCTTTACTGAATATATAGTAACATTCTTGCTGGTGAGGCCGGCTACTTTCTCACCAGCTCCAATCTTTGATAAATACCGCTCCTAGCCCTTTCACCTACAGTAGTTAATAAAGCAAAAGCCGAATTAACAGACTTGAACAAGCTTCAGCGTAGCAGCCCATTTGACAAGCAGATAACCATGAAAGTCTTACATTTCCTTGACAACGGTACAGTGGCTAAGTTCTCTTTATCCTCTTTGCAGTTTCGGTTATTGCTAGAAAAAGGAAACGCAAACAAAAGACTTGATGTTTTCATTTTACACTTTGATCAACCCGGCGTAACCTATCGATGCCTCTAAAGCAAACACAGGTCCTTGCCGCCAATGTGCCGACCGCTATAGAATGTTTTGTACAATGGTTCAGAAAATATCCCGGTAAATAAGTCTTGGTATTGCCTCGGTGTGCAATACCGCCGCGTGTCTAACTTGTCGCAATACATCAAATCCCTATAGCACGACTGCAGCGCGCAAACCCGCGACGATATTTTTCGTGTGCAAAGTTTTGTGTCAACAGAAGTTTAACTTAAACTAAGTGCAGGCGTCAGAATTAAATGAAATGTGATTTTTAAGTTACATTTAATGCCTCTGGTCGCATTTCCTTGCAATTTGCGATTAATTTAAGTTGTACACGAACGTTTAGAAGCTTGAGTTAAATTGTTTTGGTTTTTTCTTTCGCGGGGCTGGGGTCGTCCATGTTTATCTACCTCTCATAGCAAGAAGCATCGGTTTGACACGCCTAAAAATTTGCCACCCGTGGCGCTGGCTAATGTTTTCAATTTGCTACGATTTGTTCGAAACAATCTGCTAACCTTATAAGTACAAGAAGCTATTTCTTCTCAATAACACGTATACATTAAAATGCTTGGTGTTCAAACACAGACTCCATTTAATCAGAGCGTAACATATTGGCGCTCGTGAGTGAGAGTGACACACTATTAATGGAATTCCTTTCTAAAGCCAAAAACGAAAAAATCTGTTCCACTTAAAAGAGAACGGTTAAATGTCATGTGCAAATGTATATGTAGTGACTTTTTGATTTATAAGTCGTTGAGTAAGAGACGAAAATAGCATAATTGTGGTCAAAAGCCTGGTTCTTTTGTGATCTTAATCATTTAGTTTCTCGGAACAATCACGTACGACAATAAGAATAACTAAACTCGATACGAACTCTACTTTTGTCATAATTATCTTTAATTTTATTACTCGCTGCAGTAACTGTAAGCAATATAAACGGAAGTAAAGTCTTGTGCATGTTGTCTTAGTCAAAGCCTACCACTGACGAATCACGAGCACTGCTTGGTTGTAGGTTAATATTGCCAAGTTATTAAAAGGCAATATTTTCTGCTGTAGAATGTACAGCAGAATAGCGGATTGTGAACCATGCCAAATATTTCTTCTAAGTAAACAGGGTCTGATACCGAGCCCCGTTTAATTCTAAGGCGGTTTTGAGGTAATCCACTTCTTAACTTCGCTTTCCTTTATAAGAACGCGGCCAAGAACATGGTGAAATGAAAAACGTAATTACTGCAGAGCCAAGCCTACCCGCTTTATAGCTATTCTAATTATGTTCAAAAACACCGGTCGCTGCTTTGTCTTTCAAATCACGCTTTTCTCTAAAGCAGCTCGGTCCAGCGTACGAGACCGCTCCACTTCAGAAGCCATTGTCTTTCTTGAAATCTCGTTCGACGCGATCAAGAGCCACCTTAAAACTCCACAAACCGAGCTTGAAAACCTTCGTTAGCTCCAGGGGAGAATTTAATATCTTCCATGTGACTTTTCAAATTCACGTATTACAAGCGTAGATATTCTAAACAGTCTATAAGGAGTATTTTCTTGGTTCATTGAAGATATGGCGTTATTTACAAAATCGCACCAAAGATGACTTCACCGCAGATGGTGATAACGCTCTACGCGCATCGAAGACGAAAACCACGTTGTATTTCTAGAACGAATTTTCTAAACTATAGTAAGAATTTCAGCTGTCTGCGATCAAAGCACAAAATGTATTGAAACAGGTGTTTAGAGGCGAGCTGCAGCTAATTTCCATCGTTTAATATCGATTCTTTGATAACCGAAATTTGACATGCTTCGGCACTCTAATGGAGTATCCAGAACAGCGAACGAGAGAGCTCCCAATTAAACTGATCCAAAGCTAAAGAAAGAAAAGTAGGCTCTCGACTCTGGTTAAAACTTAAAAGCAATTATTTTTGGCTGGTGTAAACACGCTTCGCTTGACAATTGCAACACACTGTTAGGAGATAATAGCTTCCCTTTCTGCGTGTCTATTATTCACTTGCACTTCTTAGTCATAATAGCTCAGATAACTTTTAAAAATCACGAGAGACCTTTTCCGTTTAGGCTTCCTTCATTAGAATTTCCAATGGGTTTATTTTGGCCATTGCTATTGAATGTGTTTTTAATAATCTATTCATTGTGTACATTCAGAAATGTGCGGTCTGCCTTCTTTATAGGACTTCTGCCACGCCAACGGTTAAAATCCCCGAAAATAAGAGATGATAGAATAAATATACGGCTTTTAAACGCATATATGTTATGACACAAAGTATTGTTATCTTCAGTAAATTTAGCCGCAAGGAACGTGCCATTTCTCGTTCGCTTAAGACCGCCGGTTAAGCGTATCTCAAAACAAAAACCAAATTAATACCACAAAGGCAAGTCTTGTTGTGTTCGCGATAAAAATAATAAATCGTCCTCGCAGCAATAAAATTTGATTTCTTCCCGCAAATATTGCGCGTTTTCTGACATAATGTCCTGGGACAGTTTCTTTGAAGTGAAAGGTTTGTACAAGTCTTTCCGCAGTGTGAAAGTGATTAGGGAGAAAAGTATACAAATATATCATTATAGCCGGAAAAAAATTGGTGGCGACGTAAACGATTTTATCATTTAGCAGAAATCAGATACTAAACTCTAACTAGTCTGCCTACCTTGTACGACTGACTTTCGAGCAAAAGTGGCAAATATTAAGAGCTATTTATACGAAGCGAGCGTTTTTGTTTTCCATCGCAAAACAAACCGTTACATAAACTTCATTATACCAAAAGATCCTTAAACTGCTATTTTTCTCCCATTGATATCGAGTTAATCATAAATAGCCGGTATTTAAGTCCTGTACCTGAACTCTCGACTCGGTGAGACCAATTCGCGCTGCAAGGTCTTCTCGCATGAACACGTCTGGATAGTGTGTGCGAGCGAAGCATCTCTCAAGCTCGTTGAGCTGAGCTGGTGTGAAGCGAGTGCGATGTCGCTTCTGTTTGACGCCTTGGCTATCACTAGCTTTTCTATCTTCATCATCGATAGAAACAGTATCGATCTTCCTATGCTCGGTTGGGGAGCTTTTGCCGTCTACGCAACCGTTCTTGGTGCTATCTGTTGAGACAGATATAAAGTGAATTAAATTACAACGAGCTCTCACTCAAGTCATTAGAAAATTTATTTTTTATAAAGCTGGGTTAATGTGAATGATGACCAGAAAATTTTCGACGATTTGTTACCCTAACAAGATAGCCCCTACCTGAATCCTGATCGTTTAGCTCGCCGTTGTGATTGAGTATTCCCACGATCGAGTGCTCCAAACTTGGCACTAATTCCAGCAAAGAAGTTGTTGTATGATCTTCGCGGTGATCCATGGCAGGCCCTCTGACCGGACCGTGCGCGTCGTTCGATGGCTCCATTACTAATCTTCTGCGATTCTGCCAAACTTTCGGCCTTCTTTGTAGAGTGCTTATTACCTCGGATTTAATATCTATAGCCGCGGCCGTCCAATCAGAGCGCGCCGTGGCGCTATTTTCTAATAAAATTATGTCAGGTGTCACCACCGGATCAGAAAGCATGTAAGCAAATCACTCTATATTAATATTTAATTGTGCTAATTGAACATGAGAGCATGGCAAATTAAGCGCCCGTAATATAATTTTTTCGCTTTTCAGTGCGCAATCTTCTATCGGCTCTCAGCGCGTTCCGAACTCGATGGCGCGTAATTACGATGAGTTTTCAAGCACGTTTCGCTGACGGGTTCGCTTCTATCGCGGTTCTTGCCATGTAGCGCTCACAGTAATTCTCTTAATTAAGGAGCATTTGTTTGTGATGAAGTATTTTGGCTTTCAAATAATTGATCAAATAGGCCGTGATTAGACGAAACTGAATCGTCATTAACGTGATTAATAAAATATTAATTGTTAATTAAATCGATAGCACTTGCTTTCATCAGCTCCAGGCTTTCGTGGGGCACGAAAGATGAAGTTCGACATCTTGGCGTCGAATTTAATGTAATTTTTCTTTGGTTTTTGGGATCAAGCGTGATTGTGAGGTCGTATAGCTCTGGGCAAGGCATTTATTGATACGGTTTCCTCTTCCGTGAATATTTCCACGAAACACGCGGGAGGCAGACCCACACTTCCCCCTTAAAAAAGAATCCTGTAGCGTTACCAGGCATGTACGAAAACACGGCTCGTGCCGTGCTAAAGAAACTCCTTGATCTTTGACAAACCCCTTTGTATTCATTCACTGTGTATGACTGTTTCATCGTTTTCCTAATTACTCAAACATGTTTAGCTTACAGCTTTTGTTCTTTAAAGAAAACTAACATTTTCGTATGGTTTTTAAATAATTACCGGCCGGCATGCGATCGCTGAAGGGTTTTTATGTGGCATTTAACCCCATGCCACCTACATGGCAAGATTCATGACATGAGGAATAAACTACTTTTTAACATTTTGCAGTCGCAAATATCGATTGGCAGCCTAATCAGCCCAAAGTATTGATTTGATTGTTACTCCAAAACAACTTTGAAAAACGTTCGCACATCATTTGCAATGAAAAGGAAGTGCCTTAATCACGGACGACAACTTTGCTTGCAATAACACAAAGGGTTTAATGGTCCGGAGAAAAGCTTAAGAGATACCAATAACTTTGGCTCGTGAGAGAGGAAATCCTTGTACAAACTCAGCCCAACGTGTATGCGCTTCTTTTATGCTTGATAAACAGAAAGTACAAAAATAAGATGTTCCCTCGGACAGCTGCAAAGACGCCGAGATGATTACCTTGAAATTAATAAAATTTTCTAAATTGCACCATTAACATTTTTACATGGTTATTATTTCCATGGCCTCAATGAATTCTGCAAATGTCTGCTCTGGGGGTGAAATGTTGAATTTTTTTCCTGCAATCGCGAGAGACTTGGCGACTTTTGATGGTTATATTACTTTTTTCACTATGCTTATTGAAATCTCTGATAAACATTACATTGTTTTTCTTTGCGCAGAAATAGAAATCTCCTATACTAATTCGCCAAATGAATCTTTAGAAAACTAATTTATCTGTAAATTCGAGACGATATCCGAAAGAGATAAGATAATGTGTCTAATTTGGTTTCTCGTGAATTTAAGAAATCTTTTTTAGACAGGTATAGTTCCTGAAGGTTTACAAATATGCTGAAAGTTTCAATATAACGGCTGAATTCGCTTCATTTTCCAATTGATTCTATTTTTCACCTGTATAGATACCCAACCAGCAAAACGAACCAAGATAGAAATCAAGTCATCTGAATATTAAAATACAATAATTTTTAGTAAACGAGAGAAGAAGTTCTTGGCATTGTATTAAAAGAAAGCGAACAAATTTTAAATACCAATCGCTGCGCACGAAAGCCAAATCAATTTGCCTTTAATTAAAAGAAGTTTCAATTAGTTCAGAACTTGTCAGTATTTCAATATTTTTTTAGCCTAAGGTGTTATGACCGAAGCACTGACTCAAGAGAAATATTCATTTTATGTTACTTATTTGGGGTTGAGGCTTTGATTAATTATTAATTACAACGAAATTTACTGATTAGAATGTGTTCGTACAAAGAGCATAATAAAACCGCGTGCTTCAAGGAACAGTAATGAAAAAGAACTTTTAATGCTAAAGATATCGCAAGCGTTTTGCACAATGAAAATACGACATTTTTAATGTAATTACTTACTTTGTTAAAAAAAAACAAAATACACTCCGAAGTTTTACTTTGGAGGTTAGTGACTCTCAAAATATGCTAGTTATCGTTGCAAGTTAATTGGTGCAAATCGCGCTGTACAAAGATCCTAAAGTGATGTTGGTTTATTTGCCTTCTCATAAGCGTCTCCATGTGACATTTCGCGACTACATATGACCGCTTAAATCTGCTATTTGAGTAGTTCCGATCCATTGTTCCGACCTCAAACCAGCACTTTTAATATCACAAACACGGTGAAGTGTCTTTTGTTGACTAGAAAACAATTTGATATTTAAATAAGAAAACTCTTGGTATATGATATCGAGAGAGCAGTTACTCGCGGTGGCCATGTTTGAAATTTCAGTTTTTTTTGTCGTCTGCCTGCACTGAAAATTGTCTGGGCAAAAACACGATTTCTTTTTTCGTGCAACGTGTCGTCTTTGTGTTTGTTGTTTTCATGGCATTAGACTTTCTGTATACTTAGCGCCCGAGTGGATTATCATTTAAATATAATTAATCTCCAAAGAAAGAAGGCGATGCGGTTCAGTGTAAAATGATTGAAATTCTCTTCGCGATGCTTCTAGCATTCGTGACTAAACCTCGCGCTATAAACCGATTTTCCCGCCAAAACAATATTGTTATTGCAACCCCCTTCCGCCTACACCTAACGCTGGTATACTGGCTGAATAAAGTGGCTACATTTTGACTTTTGAGCCTACGGCAAAAATCTTTGCGCCAAAGTCACAATAGATATTCATAAATAATCTCTGGGACTTTTCAGACTTCAGTTGTTCGCATACAAAATCCCAGAGCAAACATACTAAGCTTTTCCACGAAGCTGGTTGACTCACCTGAATTTTGAATATAGCATCGAACCCGCTTCACACAACAGAAAACACAGCCCAGGTTTGAAAACATTGAGCGAGTCTTAATGCTCGAAGAATGCTAAGCTTTCTAAGCGTCACATCTGAAACTGATAGCAATTCACTTGTCAGCGAAACTTAAATCTAATATTGTTCTTGCAGGCCTTGTTTCTCTTTTTTAATATATTAAATTTAGCATTCATACTGATTCGACTATTACAGTAGTCTATTCATTTTCAGACCCTTAAAAACCAATATGTCTGATACACATTAAGCAATTTCTTTTAAAAACTTCATGGCGTACTCTAAACTGCTTTATAGTCTTTTATGAGAACACAAAACGAAAGCTGTATGATTGAGTTAAATAAATTAAATTTTCTTAAAGAAGATCTCTTGTCTCCATCACAAGATGGGGCCTCCATTTCTTAGTGTATCGTTGTCAGTTCTCAGTTTCTGTCTCGGCCAAGAGTGGCTTATTGGCGCAGAAAGAGAAAGAAGAAACAAAACTCGTTTTCCTTCATATATCAACCGCGAGCTAAAAGGCATCGCTAAAGTGCTCGTGAAATCAGCCGGTCGTGAATGTACAGAATAATCCAGAAATTAGACGAAGCACTGATTATGACAATCTTTAAATCAACCTTTGCTCCTAATGGACTCAAATTCCGTAAACTGTGCTGAACAAGATCCATTTCGCGGTTAATCATCGGATATATACATGCCTTGCTTTAATTTTTGTCAATTTTTTTCATTTCATCGTTTATGAATATATAGAACGGGTGGTAAAACAGACACTATTAAGCCCAAGTATATACAGTGTACTTAAGATGGCGAGTAGCGTTCGATGAGAGTAAGGGCTGTCTTATTGCTTCAGATAGCGGAGTCCATCTATTGCTATGTGGCTATTCCTCCTGTATGAAGAAAACAAGGTCAGTTGGAGAATGCAGCGACGGTGGAGTGAAGAACTCGGGATTTGACGAATTTAATCGAGAAGGTCATCTCTTTTTTCAGGTAGGATCATGGCGAAACAAGCTTTGTTACAGCTATTATTTTCTTGGTAAGCTCAAGTTAGAAAAAGTAGAATTATTTATGAATATCCATTGTAGTTGTCGCGCAACTTTTCTGATACCTAAATCCTAAGTTATTACATTGGTATGCTGATTATCGCCGATTCTTTCAGTTCCTATATCTTTCTTATCTAAAAACTACAACAAAATATTAACTATAAGATTCGTTGCAAATTAGGCCACCAATTTTACAAAGTTTAAACTGAGTAGTGTTATCTCAAAGGTTCTTCAATGGATGAAAATTTAAAGGAAATAAATCCAAAATGTTTGATACTGAGCTTATGTCGAAATTTTTGTGTTCGCGGTTAAAGAATGCCTTTAGAGGTAAAACTCTTTTGGTGGCCGATCTATCAAAAAATCGTCCTAAAACAGCAGACTGTTGGCGGAAATTTTAATGGTGAGTAGGCGAAGGGAAACCATCTTGTGAACGTAATCGTGAATATGCCATGGAGCAGGTGCTCTACTCAAAGAAGCCAGGATTTCGAGACATCATGTCGCTAAAACACGCTGATGACTTTTAAATATCTGATTTAAAAACAAGTTCTCGGCAAGCACCGAATGAGGCACAAACCCAGCCCTACCCAGCACAGCGGCAAACGGATCTCCTACCGTTTGGAGGAGGACAAGTGGATCGAACAGAACAGAAGAACTCGTGAAAATGCGTAAACTACGAATACAATTCCGTATACTGCTGCAATTACCTCAGAAAAACTCGGTTACTTTCGTCTCCAAAAAAGAAAAACTTAGCTGGCCGTCTTTGTTTTTGGTTTGTTTTAACTCTTTCTCTTATCTGTATAATCTATAGACACCACGAGCTCCGCACTATCGGACTTGTCATAAACAGTTTTTTGGCGTTTGCCGAAAATGTAAATGTACTATGATTTTAATGCGGTTTTTGCGATATTGTACCGTCTTAGGACTACAAATAAAGCTTTTACCATCTGCTTGCGGTTTTTAAGAACGCCTATCAATTCAGCGTCATTTTTTCTCATATCCTAGGTAAATTTTTATATTTCGTGCCAACCATTCATCAAATCTGCGAGTTTTGTCGTTAAATACGAAATAACGGACTATGTAATTTGTATTAACAAAAACTCCTTGGAAAAATTGAAAAAAAAAAAAAAAAAAAAGATCAAGTTTAACTGGCTGCCTCTGCTTTCTCACGTTTAAGAATCTTAGATGACTTTTATTGCTTTAATTTCTTGTTTTTCTGGCTGTTTCATCAAGAGCGTTAGGAATAACTTTAAAGTAAGGCTTGAGAAAGAGAACTTCCTTGAGATATTGGATCTTTTCTTATTGTTTTTTATTACTTTTTACTTAATCAGTGTCATTTATATTGTAGGTTTTATTGTTATTGTTTAGTAGCAAAATCTCCTTTCTGTTTTATGGAGTGCACGCGAGCTCTTTCATACAACTCAATGATAGGTCGCGAATAGACACATGTATTATCAGTGCGTTTGGTTTAACTTAGAGAGAGAGTTAAGTAAAGTCTGCATTGGCTTTCTTCGCGTTCTCAAGAATTTCGTGCCGAACGCTAAATCATCGAAAGAACTTGTTTGTTAAAAAGGATTCGTTTTCGTTGTTTTAAAGGTAGTATCCAAACTCACATGATATCACCTTAAAAGATGAAAACTGTATAACTTATTATCTCTCAGAGTTCTGCTAAAATATATTTTCTGGAAATCGCTCACGGTCAACCTAACTCCACATGTACTCTTAATACTTTGTTTTTTAGATTTCAGACCTTTATAATTTTTACATTGTAAAAATTGCAATACATAACAAGGAGAAAATGTAGAAATGCAAAAAGAAAGGAATATTCCAATACTTTGAAATAATTCTCACTTCTCATTAGGTCAGTGTAGTTGTGGTATCTTTTCCATTTGGATTCAATATTTCATTGTGTGTCAAAATGGATAGCTGTCAAAAGTTCATGATAAAGTTGCGCCATTTGCATTACGAGATGAAGGTTACTTCAGTGCCAAGGTTTCCTGTGGATAGAACTTAACTTCAGAATGACTTGCTTATGGAATTCAGACGTAGAATTGTAATCTTCGTATTCTCTACACTTAAGATTACTACTATTCGTAATCATAAGGGCTCGTTTTCTGCGATTAAGTCTTCTTTGCAACCAAAGCCTGTAATTACCTAAAATTTAATCATTTTTACCTCGTTAGACCAGTCATGGTTGACAGTCTTGTAAATCTTATTATATCGTATTTGTGACCGAGTGTTTTCGCTAGTGGTTGAAATAAAATCTTAAAAAAAGGCACGAAATGGACTCGAATCATGGCGCTTTTATCGACTTAGCGATCACGTTGACTTCATGCTTCAGGTAGTTGTCGTCAAGTTTAAATCAGAGATTTAAAGGTGACATCGAATCCACCGAGTTTTTCTAAATACTTAGTAGATATACCCTGCACGGAGAAGTTCGATTAACGTGTGAAAAATTGATACTTTGTGATCCCACAACTGTGGCACTCCGTGTTACAGTTTGTTGTTTAGAATATAGCGAGGGCGTTGTTTGAGGCCAGTGCTTCGAAAAATGTAAAAAAGAAATTGCACCATGCTTTTAAGAGTTGTTCTTCGAAACTGCACGAGATGTTGTAACTCACGTTTGTAATGGAGGACAATTTCGGTAAATTAATGAATGGTTTAAACGATAGAAGACTCATATTAAGTCAGTTGATTTTATTTGGTGTTTCGTAAACGATAATTGAGAGTTTTCAGGGAACTGCCGGGCATGTGAATAGACCAAAGCTAATAATAAAAAGAATAGTGTCTGTAAATCAGCTTTGTATGAATAATTCTAATAACGCCCGAGAATATCTTCTTCCATAAGCTTGGATTTTTGCCCCTCTAACGTTTCCACGTAGATATAAATCAGCGGAGTTATAACGTACCTTTGCATAAAGTTTTCTGGAAGCAATACTTGGAGTTGAATTTTGCTTTTACCATGTATATATTGCGAAAGGTATTGCGATTTTGAACTTGAGTTATGCCACTTGTCTCATTCACGGTGGATGTATCAGGTTTATTTCAGTTGCTAAGATTAAGGACTCTAAAAATCTTGATAGTTAACTCTGATCTGACGCTATCCACCACCGTGCATATTCCTTTGGTGCATTTTTCTATCGTTAAAATATTCGACGATTTTCTGATGATGCATTCATTCATTAGCACTACTGTTCTTCTATCTCTTAGTTTAAGTTTTAGAATACAGTTTGGTTGATGGTTTATTTTGAATATACACGAAAACCTATATTATACTACTTTTATAAATGAAATAAATTACACGAAGTGTTGATATTCGTGCTTAATTCTAATAACACTTTGTTTCTTTCAAAAATCGCGTAAGGCGCATTAAATACGGCGACGAAGTTCAAAACAACATTTTTAATTTCTTTAGTGTAAGAATATCATTCGCAGATCAAGTCCACGGACGGTTTTAATTTTAGATGTATTTTTTTCTAAATACTAGGAATGCAAATTTACCTTCTGTATCAGAGAAGTCACGGAAAACACTTTATCTTATCATAGGTCTCAAACGGTGAAGATAGATTGTCACAACCGTCCTTTGCTAAATGGTGAGATTACTAGTGTCGTAAACAAGCGAACTGAGCTAAGAAGTGCGTTCGAGAACTTCTACAGTCGTTTTGAAATCTCATGGCGGTTTTTAGTTATTCTGTTTTTCATGTTAGGTAAATAAATGCCTCCCTAGCCCGTCTTAAGCGTTCGCGCATGTGCTAAAACCAGAAAGCTCTTGTAGATAATGATGGTGCTTAAAACCACGCTTTTCAGAAAGCGGGAAGACGTCATGAAACTAACGACTTGAATAGATATCCTTTGGCTTTGCCACCTTAACTGATCGTATGTCTAGATAAAAGTCGTGAGTGTCATACAAACAAACAAATTTGTTGCATTTTCGTTTTTCTTTTTTAATTTCGTTTGCACTGAATCCATTAGAATGTAGCGTTTGTAGAATTTGTGTCATATTTTCTTGGCCAATCGAGGCTGCTTCCATGCGCTAAATGAAAATTTCGCACTTCAAAACGTGCAAAAATGATGAAATAGAAATGTTACGACAAGGGCACAGTTCCCAAACGTATAACAAGCGCCTTTCTTAGAAATTCAAATGTGGTCCATATTACGGCGATATTACTGCGTTCACTCTCTCTGGTGTCTTTCACGTCTAGAAATCAGTACAAACGTAATTTTTTAAATGGCTTATTGGAAGTGTTGATTCTTATCTTGTCTTCAATTTGACGTCCTGTTAATTTGATGAAAATAATAATTTCCGAGTTACCCAGTTCAGAAATATGAGGGTTGGTTTTCGTACAGTTGCCAATGGCACTGATGCTAAAAACTGGCTGGACTTAATGAATTGTGTAGGTTATAAGGTGTTCTTTTCGGATTTTAAAATTATAGACTGTAACTGAAAATTTTTAAAGAAATATAGTGCAGTTTGATTTCAGTTTCATGCTATCGTTTTGTCGTGAAGGCAAACAACAAAACCTGTCTATGCCGTGAAGGTAATCGTCCTTTTAGAAAGATAGTTAAGCTGGAAAATAAATAAAATTTCAATTTCAAGTTTTTCTTGTGTGCTAATTCTTTCTGTGGCTTAAAATTATATCAGGCATTACCTTGCCCTTATCTTGTGCTGACTCTGGTCTGAAACCCAAACAATCTATACCAAGTACGTACAAAATTTAAAATATGGCCACGCAGACCTTCTTGCTTTTCGATAGTCATACCTGTAGACCTTTTTTTTCAAGCTGCCCACAAGTTTTTGGTTGCTGCACATTTTTTTTGTTCTACCGTGTTGAAATTATCCTTCATCTCATCATCTGCGTCAGGTTATTTTAGGAAATCTTTGCGAAGGTTCATAACTCAGTTGGCGGAGTGTCTTACAACAAAATCTCGTCAAAGCGTAAAAATATTTCTAGACTTCGTTTACTTTATCACGGCAAAGTTCGATTTTAGCCTGACATTACATGTTACATAACCCGTGCATACATGTATATGGTGTACTAAAAAGGAATTTAAAATTATTATCTTAAGTAATACAAGCGACGTACAAGATATTTCTTCCGTCGCTTTCAGTTCGTTTTTTCAGTAGTAGCGATCTAGTAAAAACAACTTTCGCTATAAATCTTTAATAAGGAAACTGCGACTGTCTGCCTTCACGTAAAGCCACTGTTTTTCCTATCCGAAATAAACTGTTTTTCTGACTCAATAGACATTGCGTGTGTATTTACCTAAAGATAAAGGGGTTACCCATGATCGATCAAATTTGGGGTAAAGTATAAATGTCTTTAATCTATGAGTTTTATGAATTGTCGCTTGCAAACGGGAGGAGTGTTTGAAGTTTAGTGAAGTTTGTGGTTTGCTCTGTCAAAACTCAATGCCATTTTGAACTGTGGACGCCCATTTCCCTTTGCCAGTGGGGCACATGAAAGACGGTAATGAAAGAAAGTAATAAATAGTACAATTAATCGCCTAATTGCGACTTAGCACCGGGTTATTAAAAAGAAATATGAATAAAGGAATTACAATCGTAGCCGAAAATTAGTATTGTGTTATTATTGATCACACAAACTTAACGAAAAGCCGTTTTATATTTCCATTCTTTCAGAAGTACAAAATTGGCGGCACGGATCACAGTCCGTTTCGGCGGATATTTCTAATTCGCACGGCATAATGAAGTTTGGGCGGAAAGGCTCTAATGAACTTTGCGTAATTTGTGTTTAATTCGTCCACGAGCTTGAAATTTAAGCCGGTAGGAATGGTCATTAGAGAAACTAACTTCAGGAAAAAGTCATTAAGACGATTTTGTTAGTTTATTCGTCTTGCAATTTCATGTTTTGCTATAGAATGTTTGTTCTTTGCTTCAGCAGAGCATGGTGCACCGTTTTAGTTTGAAGTCATAAACTTTGTCATTTGAAATAGAACCTTCAGCGAATATAATTAAGATGCCATTTTTTGGTTAGATGTTTTTTGATTCCTCGCGCACTAATTCGATTTGTTTTTAGCAGATTTTTGTATTGTATTCTCGCGCTGTGAAATGCATGAATCTGCCTTGATGGATTTAACGCACTGCCTGCACAGCGGGATATAATAAAACATACCAAATGCGCCATGGAGCGAAAACACAATGGCCACGTTGGGTAAAATAACCTATTTTTGCTGCATCCAAGGGAAAAGACGTATGGGCACTTAACCTTTTTGTGTAACTTTTCAAAGGTGCTTATTCTGAAACAGAAGGAAGGCGTGTTTCATGTGTTTTCCATTCTTCATCTGATCCTCAAATGTCCACGCCATTACAAAGAATCCAATAAAAAACGTTTACATCAAGAAGTATATATCTCACCTTTCTTAAATAAGTGCGAAACCTTTGAAAGTCGTTTTAATAAAAAACTTAAGAAAAAAGTCAATGATATTTGCAAGTGTTTCCTTCAACCCTAAAGCAGTATTTCGACAAACTGTCAAAGATTTCGAATGTAACGCAAAGATTTATGATTTGAAAGTTTATTGTTTCTGTTCCTTTGGCCGGGGACGCACTCTTTTAGCAGCAATCAGGTGGCTGCGTCGGAGATCATCAACGGAACGATTTCTTTTTTTCTATGTAGTTTCTTCACAATTTGAAATTTTGCATTACTATCACTCCGATGTTTTTGGGAACGATGGAAAACAAACATGTTTTTCTTTTTTCTAGTTGCTTAGTATGCAGGCTGATTCACAAGTTGAGCTACATCACTCTGTTCTTACAATGGCGCTTACATTCGATGTGTCGCTCAATTCGATCTTCGAAATTTTCCCCAGGTATGTCTGCCAAGAGGCCGTGAGTTTTCTGGTTTCGCGTTTTTCTTAATATTGGTCATGATAAAGAGAGCTAATTATACTGGTCGGGACAAATACGGGTCTGAGTTTACGAAGTTTTACCATTACACTCAGCGTTTCATCTCTTTGCGCTCACTTTTTTCCCGAAGGAAAGCAAGCAGAGCTGAGGAAACATTTAGTTCTATCTGCCTTCCTCTTCAGTCATACACTGAAGAAGAAACGAAAGATTTGGATATTTGCACAAACCTTTACTAAAACATATTGATCTTAGTCAAAAGCATCTCATCACATGGTTTATAACTTCGAGGAACGGCTGTAGTCTGGGATCGACTGTTTGAACCTATTTTTCGTCTTCTTTGCAAGTAGATATAATAAATAAACGTCTTCCTTCTTCATGTTTAGGCCAAAAAAGTTGATGTTATAGTCGTAAAGCAGATATAGATGTTCTGTTACGTTGTACCAAACGGTCCTTAATTTCCCTTGACTGCCGGATTCTGCGACCTAGACGGAGAGTATTGACTGCGGAGCACGATTACTGGAACGTGCTTGTTTTCGGGACTAAATTGCACCGTTTATTCAGTTTGTATTCCTAGTAACATACGACGACGCCACTTTCTCCAAACGGTAAATAATGGCTTCTGTGTTCTTGCAATTCCCTTGAAAGAGGTTGTTGTTGTTTTTTTTATTTTTGATTTGTGTGATCCCAGCAAAAGTTTAGTGCACAGTTTGAATTTGTTTTGCTAATTTCTTGTGTATTTTTTCATACTGCGTGTGAAAACACCTTTGTTTGACAAACTTCAGTGTTTGTAAATTGTCCCTGTGTTTCGAATATAATTTGTCCTTATATCCTTTCCGTCGTCACTGATTGTCCACAAACGTTCCGCAAATTTGAAGTTCTAATTCACAGACGTGCGCTGATTTAGAGACGAGCGTATTTCCGTAGAATAAGCCGCTCAAGATAATCAGTGATTGGAAATGCTGCCAATATCGAACTGCTTTGCAAAGCAAGAAAGGACTTCTAATTGAGTTATTCACACTATTTACTGTTCTATTTACCTCCGACAAAGGCAATTAACACTTGGCTTCAAGACAGGTGATGGAAGTGAGAAAACCTCCATTGACACTTCCGAAGTCTGAGTCAAGGACATTGTTTACATTGTTTACGGTAAATTTGTTGTTGAAAAGAACAATAAGGAAGTCATCGGATTAGCCCCCTGCTAGTAATAAAAAACTTTTGAATTTTTAGTTTGTATTAGTTCATTGCTGTTTAAAGACCCTTTCTAGACTGCTAAACTAAATTTATAGAAAAGCTGGTATACTTTATTTTCGGTTTGTTTCTCGGACCTATTGATGTCTTTGTGTAATCGAGAATCGTCAACAGTCACCTTAATTATAGGAAAAACACAATTACGTTAATTGGCATCAAATAATTATTGTGGTGAAACAAAACAGAACGCAAACGAAAAGACAAGCTACAAACAGAACGCCACCCAAATTTTGACATTTCTTGCTGATTAAGGCTGCCTCTTTGGGAAACCTATCTTAGCTAATCCCCATATGTCTTTCTCTGTAGCTGATACGATTTCATTTTAAACATTTATAGGAGTAGGTGGTGTTCCGTAGTTTAATAAGCTCACACTGTGTTTTTTACCCCGCTGCCGTTTTCAGTTGAATCTGTGTAATCGGTTATTAATCGACTATACATTAGCGCACGATATTAATTAGTATTGCATTAATTACATACCTCTAAATATTAGTATTCATAGTTTTTTGTACACTTTATAAACATATATTTTATTTGCACTATTTTGTAACTTACGATGAATATTTTACAACCGAAACATATTTTGCAAATTTAAATGCCTAATAGGCGTTTTAAAAAATCTTTACCTCCTTCGAAATTATAAGTTTAGTCCAAAGAGAAAAGAAAGATAAAAAAAGCACAAACTATTGACTATTGATTGGGGAAATGTTTTCAATCTATGCCCCTCGATGGAAAGACATGATATACTGGTTACGGCTCAAGTTATGGGTAGTTTCTGTTTGCCATACATTTGTTTTCTTCCATCAAAGATCTAATCCCTGATTAGTGTGTGTCTATCGAGAAGTATGATGCCGGCGGGAGTTTCGAGAGCAAAAGAAAAGCGTCAGAGCTCTCGTTGCTAGCAATTCTTTCTTGCAAACGGTGTCCTGTAGTGTTATAATTTGCTAGCCCTGTAATCTATGCTTGATCACTCCAACCGTTCTTGGACTGAGCCGTCTGGGTTCGAGACCTGTCCGGGTTCATTGCGTGTTGTTATTAGGCTAGACGCTTTACTCTCGCAGTGTGTGTAAAGGGTACCCATTCAGTTCTAGGGAGTGACCCTGAAGTGGGTGTAGGGGAGAGTAGAAATACTTAGCGAATACCTGCGACACACAATGGGGTGCGCTCTGGTGATATGGAACAGTTACATATATACATTACATTGCAGTTACATACAACAGTTGGCTCGGAGCAGACTGATGTAACTGGCCTCAACTCCTTTTTATACCCCAGAGAATAGAAATTGGAGCGTCCTTCCCCCTTTGCCCAAGGGTACGAGTGTTCTGAACAAGAGCGAAATACCCCAGATAAACATAAATATTTATTTCGCTTTCGTCTTTCGAAATGTCTCGCTAAGAGCAAAACGTCTTCTGTAATCTTCAAAATAACAAAGCTTTCTTTTTTTTTATCATTCTCTTTAATGCTGATTTCTCGTACGTGTTTTAATTAATCTCGTGAATTTTCTGTAGAAGCAACAAAAATAGGTATAAAAATACTCTCAACCTCAAACCTGCCTATAATCTATGTACTTTGCTCTGTCACCAAATGCAGTGAGATAATTGTGATCGAACGATCGATATGTACGAAGTACTTGGCTAAGAGTGTGTTTAATAGAGTGTGTTTACAGGACAGGTCAGACTTAGGGAAAATTACAAAAATGTGTGCTCCACATATCCCGAATCCAGATATGCATCCAGTCGTGAAAACTTAGTAATGCCATGATTAGAGGTAGAATTTAAAATGCTACAGGATTTGTTTTCAAAGGCAGGTACGAAATATATCCGCACATTCACTTCTTTAAAGCCGAACCTGGTTCTACGGAGAGAAACGTGATTTCAAGGACCACGTGAACTGTTCGTGTTAACCATGGGTCTGCATCAAGAAGTTTCCAAGATGGCTTCTACTGTACTTAGGGGTGGAATTTTCAGGCTCTATTTATGCTAGCCTCCTATGCAGACGCTCTCTTGCTTCGTTACGAAATGGAGGGAGATTGCGTGACGAGCCCAAAGAGCGTCTGCGCAGGAGACTCTATTTGTACAAACAAAGTCAAAACATAGTTGAATTTTGCAAAATAATCAAATCAAATGGTAGAAAAATGTGTTACGTCAGTTTAGTTACAAGATTATAACTAGGTAAAAATAAAGCTATAAAATTTCAAAGGCTATGTTCTTATAACTGTTTCTCTTAGGGTGGATTTCTTAATCGCACCAGTCCATCTACTCATAGTGTTCATGATATGGACGTGGTTGAAATGGTTTAGCGGGTTTCTTAGCATTCAAATCCATTTTTTTAGAAGCCGCATCACCTGGGTCCCCTGTGATGTATTCGCAACCATCGGAGTCTGGCTTGATGACACAATCAGCAAACTTGTTTAGATGACTTTCCATGTAACTCAATGGCGAAGACCCCTGGGACAGGACTTGGTAGTGAAAATCTTTTTCGCTGAATTTCTTTTTATTTTCTTCAATCTTCGCCTTGGTTTCGTTGCGCACGTGCCAAATCCTCAACTGACCAATCATGTACGCGGTGGCCTGACCGGGATCGCTCTGGTAACGAGTGACATCTTTCACGGCCTTGTCGGTTTTGTCCCAGGCCTTTTCGGCGAAGAGCTTCAAGGCTTCCCATCGCTTCATTCCTGGAAAGAGAGATCAAAAGTAAATTTTTGAGAGGTACTGTGGCACTATAATAGTAGACTTGTCTGCAGCCTAAGTTCTGGCGACCAATTAAATCGCTATCAAGCGGATAGCGTTGCTGTTGTTGTCAGCAGTGATCCTCTGGGTCGTGACCTATTCTGTTGAAAGCGTCATCCACTCTTTAAACAACCAAGACCTGATATTGCTGTTAGAACTCGGAAACATTGCAGCAAACCTTTGTAATGAAGTCCAGTATCCATCATTAAACGCAATGCCCGCCATATTTGCCATTTCAGCATTCCATAAAGCTGCAGTGGGTCGTTGTCATAAGCGTCTGTCTCTTCAGCGATCAGCGGATTCTCTGCATATAGTGCCCAGCCTTCTGTGAACGCGGTGTAGTACGAAGCACCGTTCAACCAACCCATAACACCTCCACAGGTGTCACCAAACAACTCTTTAAATCCCTGCGCCTATTAAGAAGAGAAGACGAAAAGCAAGCATAACAGACTAGGAAACGATCTGTACAGACATTGGCGAATATTTCTGTTAACTGCGGGAGTGGAGAAATGGTTATAAGTAATTGTTGCGCAATGAATGATATCTGTTGGAAGATATCTCTTGGAAGCTTGGCATTCCATTAAAGACCGCAACCCCGTTAACGAACATAAATAAGTATTGCCCGCAAGTTTATTTACCTCTGGCAGTATCCTAGGGGACCAGGGGTAAATAAGAACTGAACATGCATGTAGTGACACTGTTTCAAGACGAAGGCAACAGAAAGTGTGCCGAAAATGCTTTTATTTTAGATCAGTGTCAAAAGTAGTTTTTAAGTTAGTGAATAATATTATTGTCTAATCTTATTGTCTCTTTATTGTCCCCAAGTATTCAGGGCGTCAGACTCGAAATACAAACATTACTCCTAAAAATTTCTGCAGTTAAAACACGGCAAGAGCGAGTTACGTTCGTAGTTGAATCATTTCTGATTGCGTCAAACGAAGAATTGGAACCTTACGAGTGACATCCATGTTTACCTAGCTACTGTTATTTCGAGTACCCTGTGAGCAAGGCAGCCTATTAACTTTAAAATGTGAATATGTAGTAAACAACAACAACAGCAACTAAATTGTCCTAGATGACGTACCTGTGTGTGATGCCCAGGCCTTGCTTCGTGTGCACCCACCGAGATGGCATTGTATCTTGGTCCCATATCTTTCAAATAGAACGGTAACCTGTACTTCGCAGGTTTGGTGCAATCTTTATCACTGGTTCGGAAGCTCTGGGAACCAGTCCCCGGGTTGAAATTGGCGACCAGCTGGACTGGACAATTAGGAGTGCTCTGGTGCTTACCAGTGAAATGAAACATGTGATTGGTCTTCGGAGCAAGATCACTCAAGACAGCTATTTCAAAAAAGAAACGGCAAAAGGTCATGTGACATAATTATCAGTTACCTCGCTTGACTGTCGCACAAATGTGCATATGCAGTCTTATCCCTGGTCTTTCACGGATTCAGATCCAAGATGGGGTATTTATCATCTTGGATTTGAACAAAAGAAGGGCTGGGGGCAAGTTCGGCACAGCTTTGACTGTGAAGGTATCAGCAATGTGGTCTTTGACATTCCAGAAAAACGTCTATAAAATAACTTGAGCTTGTTTTTAATACTGAACGCTAAGGTAATCAAATTATCACTTTGAATTAAATCTTAACATGCCATGCTTTTTATGGGTAATTATTAGTAATTTTAACTTTCGTTGAGTTTATTTTTCGCATTCCGTTGCGGTGACATTTGCTCAGATTCCACATTGCACTGCAAAGCGTACTCTCGAATTGCGATTTAAACTTGCCTTGCCTTTCAATCTTACAGGCATTTCCTGACGTTCTCCACCCCTCCAGCCAATTCACTGAGGACCTCTTCTAGACTTGGAATCTGTGACTGACAATTGCGGGTGCTATGCATAGCTGCTCCAGGTACAAAACTTTTCTTAGGTTTTAAACAGGTTTCAAATGACTCGTTTCCACTCAATGGAAAGATTTACCCCCCAAAACACAACAACTACCAGTAATTCAGTTTTAGCAATTCAAAACGAGAATTAACACCACGTACAATAATAGTTTAATGCTGTTTAATTTTAAAGTATACTTACTATTGACATATTCAAACCACGTCAACATCGCTTTGTACCGCTTAGGACAGTAAATCTTCGCCTGCTCCATACTGGTACACTTCGCGAATGCATCTTTGTTGCTCTCGTTTTCTGGGATCTTCTCGTCGTTAAAAAACATACTCTGACCTTCTAAACGCTTCTTGAACTCATCGACTGCCTGGGCTTCATCCTGCTTGCCTGTGATTTTCTTGGCGATTTCAACAGCTCTCGGATAAAGCTTATTCAACATTTCATGTCCCAGGGAAAAGACCTGATCTGGTGTCATCTGATTGGTTGTGAAGTAGGGCAGGATCATTTCATAGGCTTTCTTTCCACTTAAAGGCTCCCCGTTCGGAAGTTTTCCAGTCGTTTTAACTCCTGTATTCTTGCCGTTTTTATAAATATACTCCAGAGGTAGAGTTGCCAAGCCACTGGAGATGTTACTGGGCACGCAGTACTGGGAATGGTTGAACTCCAGGTAGTTCAGCAAACTGTCCAGCGGTTTACCCACGTACTCAACTAGGGCTTCGTTTATGGATGTTCGCACGGTTTCCTTATGGTCTCTCTCCCACGCCTCGGCAGCATCTTTCTGGAGGTTAGCCAGCCATTTTGGATCCAGCATTTCTTGCGTGTATGATTCGTTTAAAACTCCTGCGAAAAACGAAAACGTTGTCCATGTTTTAAAATCGGGTTAACTTCAATCTTCAATTGTCAATTTTCTGTTGGGTTACTTTTCTGTAATAAGGTATGGTGCATATCGTCCACTAATAGAATATCTTTAACATTCGTCTCTCATGCCATTTTCTTATTTTCTGCGCTCTTTAACGCGAGTTTAGCCTGTTTTGTTTTCGATAAATAGCTCTGCCTAGCAATAATTGACTGAAATCTCTCCAAGAGAAATTATGAGCAAAATAATTGTATCTTTTAGTACAAGTCTGCATGATTCAAGCTCCTGCATCTGTAATAGATTACCCACCCTCCCCATGTATTCTCTTTCGCAAGTAACACCCCCCGACACCACAGATACGTAATCCGGTGTGCGAGAATTTTGACAATTGGAAGGAAAATCAAAATCTACATATTGATTTAAAAAGTGATCGAACCTTCAAAGTAGAATCATACTGGGAGTCTTCCAACTGATAAGCCTAGCATTCATCCATCTCAAGCATCATTTGACTGCTTAATCTCTCGTGTCAGATTCTCATTGTCTGCTACCTGTTTATTTATCTTTTTTTTTATTTCTTTTTTTAACATAAACGCTAGTAAATCAGGTTTTAGCGCCATCTTGTCGCCATTTTCGAATGCAGATTCAGTTATCAAGTCATACTGGTTTACTTCTGTTATGATTACTTGAAATTGATTAACGGATCTCCGTGTCCGTGTCTGTGTAGTATAAATCCACCAGCTTATTCAGTAGTCAGTGTGTTTTACAGCCCCCTTCTCCATTCCTCTGTTCCACATTTATCGATAATTAAGCCGCGCCCCCTCCCCCCTCCCGATACATTCACAATCACGCAATCCAAAGAAGACTTATAAAACTTATAAAACAAGATTTCCAGCGATTAAGCGCAACTGACGGGCTTCAAATTTTACGAGCAAAATAATTCGCCAGAGAACTTGAGTCTACAAGTTATCTCAGCGAATAAACTATTTCATCCGTGGAAGCTCGCCGTCGTATAATAAGAGCTTATAAGAAATATTGAACATGCAGACGTCCCTTGTTGACTCCATTTCCTTGCTACGTCGGGAAATAAGGCAAATTTCGATATAGGTTACGCTTGAATGTAGGTAAACACCTTATCTTTCAGGCCTTGTTAACACTACGCCGGATAAATTTGAAAACGGAGCTTTCTACGGTCAGGCCTAACGTCCATACTAATCCGTCACGAAAACGAGTTTTCATCAAACACAAATCCAAAATCACCGGTGATTGTGATTGAGCAGGGAAAACGAGCACAATTTGTAAGGGTCAATTATATACACATACCCAGAGGTCCCTGCTGTGAAACGTTGAAATACGTGCGTTGAATGGAATACAATCCATCTTGGCAATCTTCCTCTGGACGAACAAACCCCGCTTTAACACCATACTTGACATTTTCAATGTATTGCATCAAAGAATCATTTAAACGTTTCAGGTGATCTATAACAAAGTTAACGTCGTCCACTGTCTTGGGTTGGATTCCCCAACTTTTGTATGTAAAATGAGATTTGATATCGTTCCCAACTGCGCATATCGGCTGCCAGCAGAACTTATTTGGCCCCAGCATCCAGTCACCGGCGTAGTAATTCTCATCATATGGCGCGCCAAAGTTGCTTTGTAGAAAATGCTTGACTTGGGCTATTGCTTTGACTTCGCGCGGTTTCATTTTCGTGCTGTCCGCCTTCTGATCAAGATCTTTAGCCTCGCGGTAGAGCGCCCGAGCAGCCTCTGTCCTGTTACGAATGGCGTCTGGATGCGCGTTGTACGGACTGAAATTCTGGCGAATGATGGTGGGCGTCGAATCAGGATCGTGAACCACGTTATTAGGATTCATTTTGTAATACGTTGTTTTCACTTTTACAAGAAACATGTCCAATTCCACGCGCTGAGCTTCATCGGAATAGTCGCAAGGTGCCGATTTCTCGAGTGGAGCTGTCGACCCGACAGTGCAATCCCTGGCTTTGGAGAGCAACGCGCCTCCAGTTATGACAAGAATAAGTCCTAGGAGGCACAACACTGCAGCAACTGCTATAGCAATGTAGTTAGGCTTGTTAGAAGGCGGTTCCACCTCTTTCAGAATGTAGTAGTGCTTGGGAGTCTCCATGTTTGCTCGTCCACACACGCTGCTACATGTAAACAATACTTGTCGCATCGCTAATTAATACCATGCGTGACAAAGTAACCAAGATGGGCCTTTCCACAAATATCCGGATTTTTTTTAGGATATTTAGAAGTTTCCGAGATGTTTAGAAAATTTAGCTATTTCTCGTAATTCACAGTTCTATGCCAGAAACAATCCAGTTCACCGTTTTCTTTCGAAAAATGTACTTTATACCCCTATAAGTTAAAGGAGCAATTTTTCAAAATGGCGGATGCTGGTAACATAACTGAATGTTCTTCCTCAACTCCTGCTCGGCTACTGCAAGAAAATTTTTGAGAATTTTAGCCTCAGTGATTCAGAATTGGTGTGCTTTTTAAGACACAAATAAGAGATATTTAGGGGGCTTTTCAAAATATTTAGAAAATTTTATGTGATATTTAGCGGATTTTTGAGAATTTCCGGAGAGATATTTAGGCGATTTTACATGATATTTGTGCAAAGGCCTGATTTAAAATGTAAGTCTAATACTGCGCAAATCAACATCAAACCCAGCCCCCCATCAAACTAGCATATCCAACGCTGAACCGGAAACTAACTGTAAATTATCTTTTCCAGTTCTTCTAGTTGCTTTGCTGATTTTGGAAAAACAAGTCATTATTTAATGGGCTGTTCCCTCGAGTTCCCGGTCCTTTGGCCACCAAAACTATTGTGCATCTAGATTCAGTTCTGTGGAACCAACACGCTTTTATTTTGTTGTTGTTTGTTGTGAAATGTTGTAGCTGCGGAAAGTTAAATACTGTGGGAAGCATGAACTAAAAGATAAAATTGTTGAACCAATACCTTTGCCCAGAAGCAGTCCAAACCCTGGGGAAAGCTGGGACTTCTATTTGAAAGGAACGAGGATTTATTTTTAAGGGTGGGAATTGGGAATTTGTTCTCAAATTTTTTTTTTTTTTTTTTTTTTTTCAGGGCAGATCGTTTTTACCCATCAAAGTATCTTTTGTATCTTTTAGCGAGTGCCCATCAGGCTTGAACCCCTCAAAGAGGTATAATAATAATAATAATAATAATAATAATAATAATAATAATAATAATAATAATAATAATAATAATAGTAATAATAATAATAAGGAGTGTTTATTGTGACAAAAACTAGAGCTAAGCTTTACAAAATGCTATAATATTTACATAATTTGATGTAATAATAATAATAATAATAATAACAACAATAACAATACTGAATAATAATAATAATAATGATAATAATAATAATATCTTTATACTTCATGTTGTGATGATGCAGACACATGGTTATGGTGTAGACCGATCTGTCATGAAATCTTGAAACTTCTTTTTCTAAATAAAG
>Ga0126339_10000208_pt1 | contig 27410 bp, 26 predicted proteins | sample OrbTmetagenome_2_FD_92532 | JGI IMG/M metagenome (GOLD analysis project Ga0126339, IMG submission 92532) | Coral microbial communities from Petempiche,Puerto Morelos, Mexico - Orbicella T R C metagenome | ecosystem: Host-associated > Invertebrates > Cnidaria > Coral | place: Petempiche,Puerto...
GGTTCACAAGAACCGATACAAAAGACCCAACAATGTTCAACAGCTAAACAAAGGTTCGTAAAGAAAGGAGTACAATGGTTATTCCCTCTGTGTACCGGTACACCAGGACACAACCAATTTTGAGAGGTCATAGGTCTGCATGATTTACGTTGTTATCTGCGTTTCGCTTCGTAGAGTTTGACACCTTTGTAGTTTGCCATGTGTTTATGTATTGTTTAGGCTCATTTCTATTGCAAGATATGCTTTGATGTCTCCACGTATTTGCTTTCGAGGGACAAAATATGAAATTTACCGTGAACATGTTTGCTTACTTGTATTGAATGCGCTCGGACAAACTCGGGGATTTAATGAATATAACACCAATATGTTCTTGGACATCGAGGCCAAAACTTCACCACGGCTGCCATCGCGATTTGAGGCTATGTATAAATTTTGTATGGACATACAACCAGATTTTCCTGTTCCATACTTAACATTAAAAGAACAGTTGCACATTCGGCGACAATCGTTCGCTCGATTCACGCTTTCCTTCACGGCTTTCTTCGGGGTTTCTGCGCCGTCCATGAAGAAGTTTGACCATCCTCCGCGAAAGTCTCCTCGTGCAATGCGCTGTCATGTTTGTTTACATTTTGCTTCGCTCCTATTGTATAGCTATCTGACACATGTGAAATGCCGACTTGACACCTCGCGAGGGGCTGAATTCATAAATAAATAGCTCGCGTGCAGGCTCACTTTTCCTCGCCTCATTCTTCTCGCCAGCTTCGCCGGCTCGCGGTTGCGGCTCCGCCGCCCTTGCCCGTGACACGCTACCCAAACAAAAAGTGAGCCTGCTCGCAGGCTAACCTACTGAACAAAGTCGTACCAAAGTACGAAGTGCGATGTTTTGACCCTGTAAATAGCACGTTGCTGAACTTCTGAGGGTGGAGTTGACACGATTTCCTCACCCAGTGATTTTTTTTTATCAGTGGCAATGTTTCTAATTCCTAGCTCTTTAGATGTTTGACAGTCGTGTTTTTCAGTGTCGTTTCATTAAGCTTAAGGCACTTGACCAAACCACATGTTCTTTTCATTTTGGGCTACAGTCCTAGGATAACCTCAAAATGATCTCTTTTAATAACTGAACAATGATTGTGTCAAAATACGACTTTCTATAAACATTCACCAAATGTGTGTATGCGTGTTAATGGAACAAGGCATTGCCTGGGAGCGGACCTAGTGAACAATGGATAAAAACGAATTCAGTTCACTGGCCTTAACAGTCTTTCATAAATCATTCATGAATTGTCAGTGGCTCATAGCACAGGCAGCCCTAGCTGCAGCTGTGAGATGATCATCTTGTGTAAAAGCAGTCATGGCGAAAATACAAGTTTCTGTGGGTCTTAGGAAGTAAAAATACTGTCACGTTCTTGATAAGTATACCTTACCTTACTTCCACATTGTATTGGTATCTGTTTCCTTACTTTGCTGAAACGAGGTCATTTCAGCGAGTTATCTATTTCTGGGTTTTCCTATAAAATGGCCTTGAGTCAGCAAAGTAAGCGAACTTTTTGACTTAGAAAACTTAGATGTAAGTACGGCAATGCGACTTGTAAAATAACTGCTTGTGTCACACGCTGTGCTTATCCTTATATGACTTATCTCCTTGACTATAAACATAAACTGAAATGACTAACTTGTTTGCTGCCATGTAAAACTGACTTCTCTTGTCCTTTATGTTAAGCTATGGAGTGTGCTTTTTAAAGTCTCTGATGGCACTCAAGGATTTGAAGAGTACCGAAGATATTTAACAGAGCGATTTGTGTACCGAACAAAAAGGGTAATCAATAGACCGTTTTCGAAGTATTAAAATTCAGCTTGGCAGTGAGACTTAGAGGTCACAAACAAAGGAAATTGAATGACCATGTTTATTCATTTCTTTCGTTTGTGTCGTCTAGGCTTCACTTTCAAGCTGAATTTTAATACATCGAAAGTGGCCTCTTGACAGTAATAATAACAATAATTAATCTTTAATGAGGAAGCCTGCATCACAAAGTGGTTTACTGAAGAGTCCTCATTTGGTATCAGTCCTGCCATAAGCCAATTTACCGGATGATAGACGGATTTTTATCAAACCAAGTGGTAGCTTTTGGGTTTTAGGACAGTATTCGTTAGTTTGACTTTATAACGAAACGTAAAATATATTTTGATCTCCAGATGCTACTATTTGCTAACCTGGTCAGTTTCAAATGGGAATTCATAATTTTGCTCCTTTGTTTGTTTTCGTTTCAGATGAGAGAAACCTGCCTCGTGGAGATCTTTTGTGAACTTGACCTGGAGGTATACGACAGAGCCGTTGGGGAATCCATCAGCAAACTTGCGTTTGAAGCCGTGGAAAAGATAATACAGGTAGATTGGTGCTATTATACCAACTTACTGGTCTGAAGATCTGTACTTGAATTTATTAGGTAACTTTATTGACATACTAGAACTTGCCACTTTCTCTGGTATAGTTTTACACGCAAGTTTACCTTCATGACCTAAAATGTTCGTTTTGTAAAGTCAAGACAGGGTGCAGATGCTGACCATGCTTTCAGGACTTTAAGAAGTTCTAGTCAGCGAGGTGACGCAGGAGCAGTAAAGTACGGCCAACTTTTGTCAATGTTGCTTACAAAATCCTGGCCTAAAACATCTCAGAGCCAGAGAAGGTCTGGCTTGCACCCTTGTACTGTGGAGTTTCTTCTCACTTGGAACCCGATGGCTGGATATTTCCATTTCTTTGGTAACTAGATATGTTAGTTACTTTCTTATGTTATTACCCAGAATTCAGTCTAAAGACGCTATTAATAATGGCTTCCCTGCAATATTTAGTTTGACCACGCAAACTCGCGGCGTGACATGTCACACAAGGTTGTCACAGGTCAGGAAATGGTCAGGGAAAAAATTCTTCAAGGTCAGGGAAAAGTCAGGGAATTTTTATGTTGAGTCAGGGAAAATTGTCATTTAGAGAAAAGTTCGCGAAAATTGAAATTGAAGGAACATTTGGTGAAAACTTATTAGTCTTAATGAATGAGTAGAAAGGACGGCTGTAAGTTGAGGCTAGAAGCCGCTGATCTGATATTATTTGGTCAGGGAAATCTTATTTTTGTCTGGGAAAAATCAGGAAAAAGTCAGGGATTTTTGTGATGCCTGTGGCAACAATGTCACAGAAGTATACGGAATTTGCAGGATTATAGAATAAAGGGTGCGAAATACGAATGAAATGAAGAACTGACCATCGCAGTTGTAATTGCAATTGCAAACTTGGAAACTAAGCCTGAAAAAATATTTTGGGGCTTTGACGAGTGAAAGCCCGGAATCTTTTTCAGTCTTAATTTACAATTATAATTACTGCTCAGACGTGAGTAGTACTTGCTTTTCACCTCCGAGCTAGCCAGTCAGAATGCGCGGAAAGCACTATTCACTTGTGTGGTATATACTAACATCAGGTATTAGTTTTGGCTGTGTTACGTGACGTGCTTGGACCAATCGCGCGCGGTCAAAAATATTCCGGCGATGGATTATGATGTGCAATGTGAAAGCAGTCTGGTGTGTTTAAAAGCACTGCGTGTTGTTCAGTGTACATTGCATTTTACCCGCAGCACGAGCTGTCCAAGCGAAACGACACGATTATGGTCTTTTTCTACGCAGCTAACAAAAAATAAAGCCTTCTCTAATGCTTAACTCGAGAATTCTGCGTTTAATTTGACAAAGAATAGCATATTTTGGTCAAAATGACACAAATAATGTCTTACCTGGTGACAGCGAGCGAAAAGCGAGTCGCCGAACGTAGGCGACCAATTTTGGCCTCAAGTTAAAAGCTTGGCGGCACGAAATAATGTTTTAAATTCTTCACTTTTTACAATCTGATAGTGATTTTGGAATTGTAAATATCTTTTCGTGAATATTCAATGCCGTCTCCAGTGAGAAAAGGAAAGCCATCGAGTTCGGCTTATTGGCCGACTTCAATGCTGGCTGTCCTGTTAACATACCGGCATTTGACGTTAGGTCAGTGCAGTTTTTCCCGCCTGCTGAGTCCTGATTGGTCTATTCAAATTTCAGTCGCACCAGCTTTATGAAAGGTGACTGTGAAATACGCACAATACTCAGAGCGTAATTTTTTTTTCTTGAAAACAGGGGATGAGTCTGGAAGAGGGAGTATTTTAACAGCCGAAGGCCAAGAAACGCTGTCAATGGCTCAGTCAGTACTTACGGCTCTTGTTGAAAGCATTTCAAATGCGTCAGTGACGGTTGAAATCTTAGGTCTTTTACAGAAATACAGAAAAAAATTCTTGGAACTGTTATCAAAGATAACTGTCCCTCCCGCCAAAGATGGAACTGAGGCGAACATGAGGCAAGAAGGTGAAAAAATCTTAGATCAGCGAATTGGAGAAATCGAGGAATTCCAAGCTGTAAAAGAAAAAGTGGCTTCCTTCGTCAACATGTGTGATTTGATTGGGCCAGGTGAGATTTCACTTAGCAGCAAGAAAGTCTTGACAATCTACACAAGTTTGTTAATGTCCTAAACATGGTTTGTTCCAAATCGAACAACTGAGTACATCTTTCAGCTTATGAGAAGAAGTGTGTGAAGTTGGCATGTATTTTGTCGAAAGAAGAATTTTTAAACGTCATACTTGTAAGCTAACGTTTGAACTCAAGTTGCCTAATATTATGTTGTTTATGCTTGAAGTTGCAGATCCAGAGGATTTTGCTACTTTAAATACTGCTTAAAATCATTTTTTGATTTCTCTACAGTCAATATTGGCAGTATTAAGGAAAAATCGCGTCAAGATTTCTCCCGTTACCAAATACGTCAGTTGTGCGAGCATAAAGATGACAAGCAAATTGAGGTCACGTTCTTTAAACTACCCTCGGTGGCTAAAGAAGTTATTTCACCACTTCATGACGTGCAAAATAGTTTAACTTTCCAAGAGCTTTGGACACAGTATGGAAAGAAAGCACAAGCAGCCAGAGAGAATGACGAGACAAAGAAACCACAACTCAGCATCTCCGAAGTCGTTGAAAATATCTGGAAACCAGCTTTTCAAGATTGGAACCAGTACGCAGTTAGTACCATGGACGGAACGGTATCCCTCGGAAATGTCGACAAGCTCTTTGACAGCTACAAGAACCGGAAAAAAGACCTTGAACGAGAGCTGTTGTACATGTTTGAACTGAGCCAAGCTCAACCTGCGAGTAGAACAAAGAAGCTGCAGGCAACAGCTACTGAACGCGCCAATCAAATACAGCGGTACCAGCAACTTGGTCAGTATGCATGTGCCGCAGACACAATCTGGGAATTTAAGGAGGCAATGGGCTTCACTGGTGACTTCAAAGTTATCGAGGATCTGCGCAATCAGGTTTCTAAATTTATGTTTTCCATCTTTTTCACTCAGACTCTCTGCTTTTTATTACACTTAAGATACGAGAGCGGGTTTCTTTGCCTGGTGTTGCGACGTTTTATTGTGAATATGTTCCCCGTCTTTAGTTTGAAATATTATCCAAAAAAATGTTCTTGTTTGTAGTCGTTTTTATTTTGGGGATTTTATTAGTTTCTTTGATCTTGTACGTCGGACACATGCATTTGTGTACGAATATTCCTGTTTTCATTTGAATTTTACGATTTAGTTGTCAAGAGAGTTCAAACAAAAACCCCTAAACAGCATTGGAAAAAAGTTTTTTGAGGCTGGTCGTGCACTTGAGTGTTTGGATATGAAGAAAGCAAAGTGCTTCAGGGCAGTGGTAGAGAGCAGAGGACTGGTGGAATGGCTACGTACTACCATCAAATGTAAGCACACTATGTGTTAACGTCGCCAGTTGGCTGCCTGAATTAACGTGCCAGTGAACTCATAGACCGCTTTAAGTTGTTAATCATTCAGATGTACAGTGGAACCCCGTTAATACGACCACTTTCGGGCCAAGAAAAATTGGTCGTATTAACGGGGTGGTCGTATTGAAGGGTTCTGACTGACTGACTGAGCTTTTTTTCCGGTCGGAATAAAGTGGCCGCAATAACGAGGTGGTTGTAACGCGGGGTTCCACTGTAATTTCTAAAATAAATGTACAAATAAGTACAAGTTTTGTAGCAGTGTGATTTCTTTAAGAACTAACAACTTAACATTTTGAATGGTTTCACAGCAACTCAAGAGCTTAAGGTTCTTGTTGACTTGGCCTTGATCTCAGCCGGTGAAAGCGTCATGGAAACTGACCGCATTTCCAGTCTACATACCAGCTGCCTAGGTTTCGCTCCTTTGATCTTTGAGCTTAGAGAAAGTGAAGAAGAAAAAGTGAACTTTGACGAGCTGGTAAAAGCTTGTGATCCCGTGTGGAAAGCTGTAGAGACGGATCACAGTTTACCCCAAAAACTAGTAAGAAGTGAAATGCACTTTGTGCTCTTGTGATATTTATTTTCTTTGTAACTATGTTTGAAGAGGTCCTTCTTTATCGTTAACGGAACTTCATTAAGAAGGCCAGTTAAAATCGGAATCTCGGCAGATTTTGAACCAAGAGGTTTAAAAGATTCTAGTTCTTCACGTCAAGTTCTTTTTTCAATCGTATTTCTTGATTTTCTTTATTAGTTGAAAGAAACCACCTCTTGATAACGTTGTTAATCAGTCAGTCAACGAACCCGTAGACAAAAGTAAATTTCATAAATCCAAAGGCGTCAAAATTAATAATTAAGACGTAATGTAAGTAAAATCGAGACATTCTCTCAGCATCCATGTTGAGATTTATAATTGTATAAGAATTTAAACACGCTCTATGACAATGATATTCAACAAATATAACCCTTTCGTTTTTATAGTGTCCTTTTTTAAGGACCCGTTGTCACCTCTAACAGAAATTGTCATTTCATTTTTTCGTAGTCCGACACTAGCAGGCATCTGGAATGGCTTAAGACCGTCAAGGAATCACATGGTTCGGTTGCTATGACGTCCTTAGTACAGGCTAAGACCATCAACTCCAGTGGTGTGTACGTGGTAGGTCACGTGGACACCAAGAGTTGTTCGCAAACAGAGGAAAGAAGACGGTTGTCATTTAATGATGTGATCCGACTCACAGTCCCTACGAAAGATGGAAGTGAAAAAGTGCAGAGCAAAACGTACTCTGTTGATGAATTGAAAGATTTGCAAAGTAAATTGATGTTGATTGCTGGGAAGGCTGAAAAGGGAAAGGATGAGGTTGAACAATTTGTAAAGGCAAGTTTAAATTTATTAAGTAAGCGCGATCGCAAATACCTGGAGAGAATCTTTAAGTTTAAGGTGGGAAACATTTTTTACAATCATTGCACATTGTGTCGAATAAACGCAATCGTATCGGCCTGGCATAGACAAAAAAATAGATTTGAAACGTCGTTTTTTGTAGCCTGTGTGAAATTTTAGGTGGAAATTGATGTGAAGCCCCGTGGTAAGCTATGATGTCGCTTTTACAATAGTTCTAAATTCTTAACTTGCAGAACCTTGAGGGCGTCATGCGTCTAGCCACGGCTTACATTAACCTCTCCGAATCTGGTTTTGTTCATCGCTTGCATTGGAATAAACAATTTCACTGCAGTAAAGATCAGCTCGAAGGCGAATCCATAGCAAATGAGCTGGCAGCTGAAAGCACGTCCATGGAGAAATGTTACTTAAACTGGAAGAAGAAGGTCAGTGATGCACGGAAGGAGTATCGGGAGTTGAATTTCTTCACCACTCAGCAGTTGATGCTACTAAGGAAGGAAATAGCCACAGTTTGCCACAGCGAAGACCTTCTTGTAAGTAACCTTCAGGTTCTTGCTTTGCTTGAAAGTGTTCGTCCAAATTTAGACACCGATCAGTTGAAGTCAGCAATAGAGCGCGCTTTTAGAGAAACAGAGCTATTAGACAAGGCAAAAGGTACTGCCGATCTGCCATCGTTTACTCAAGTTCCTTCAGACGCCGAATTTGGTACTCGTGGTTCAGCATTTGATAACAACAACTACATAAGTACGAGCCCCTCAACGGTAGTCAGCACGAGTTCCATTAAGAAGCCGAAGCCGAAAGTTACTTCAAAAATCCAAAAGTTTCTGAATGCAGCTGCAGATGGTGGTTACTCAGAGCAGGTTGCTTTGGCTGCTTTGGCGAGTCTAGGTCTTGATACAGATGAAGACGACTTGCTGCTGTGGTGTTTAGAGGAAGCTGACGAAGCAGACATCGAGGCTCTTTACGAAGAAGCGAGGCAAAATCCCATCATTGGGCGAGAGATTTTCTCTGCCGGAGAGCTCGATGAAATGCAAACAGAGGATCAAAGGTAACTCAGTCATACCGGCATGCATGCGTACATACATCATAACTTTTTCTACACTCGGATTGATGAGGCTGAGTAAACTTATATGTATTGCTGACACATAAACTTCACATATGCGAAGTTGCCTTGAAAGTTCAGTAGTCTTCAACACGTAGATCACTTTTAGTGTTGGCTTCTTTGAGCTTCATGATTTATTTTTTATCATTGACGACACCTAATAAGCAGTCGGAGTACAACAGGCCCTTTGCACGACACGAGAACATGGTACAAAATTAGCCATGCTGGGACGCAAGTTACACAGTGGGATATCCAAAACAAATGAAAGTCAAGCTGGACTGGTGCGAGCTGCTTTGTTTGAAAGTCCCGCTGTGCAACTTGCCTCCCAGCATGGCTGATTTTGTACCCTGTGGTCGAGTCGTGCAAAGAGTCTATTGTATATTCGTTCGTCATTGGTTACGTCTGTAACAAGCTACCCCTATGGCAAATCGTTTCTCTCGCGTATCCTTGGACAATGGCTTTGTAGCTGAAAGTTAGTTATTTGACATTCGTTTGTAGTGTAACCATAACTGAAGCAGACGAGTTGTCCTTGAAGCTCCCTGAAACCACTGTAGAACAGGAGAATAATGAAGACGAGGATTCTGAGGCAGACATCAGGCAGTACCTTACACTTTCTCAGCTGGGGAACATCCTCAGAGCGCTATCAGTAAAGGGTAAGAATAATACACGACACCCTTAAAGTATAGAAGAAAAATAAATAGAAAAATAGAAAATTGTCGGAGTTATCGGTCAAGCGAGAATTTTTATGCGTGGGCCACATATATTTGCCTCCTGTTTGACAATGACAAATTGTTTGACTCGTAGCTATAAACGTCAAATTATGTTTACTTAACTTTCAGGTAAAGGAATACCTCGCACCTTTCCAGCGTTCCTGAAAAAGGGGAGACCTAACCTCATGCTTGTTCCCAAAGGTAGTAAGTGATTACTAATGAACCAGTATCTTGAAATAGTATGTCCAGTATATTGAAATCATTTAATAAAATGTACTGTCAGGCAGTGTTGATACCAAGGTAATGTAAAATGTTTAGGTACTGTACATGTGGTAAATGGTAACCAAGTCTTTTATAGGATTCGAACTTAGCAAACACAAGCGGTTAGCAACGTTCGGATGTGTGTACTGATCTTCGAACCCCTTCTTTTGCAGATGATGTTTTGGTAACAGTTTTAGCCCTCTATATGCATGACAAGAAACAGCCTCTTCCAAGCCATGAAGAAGTGCTTATTTGTACCCCAGAAACCACCACAGAAGAGGTAATTAATTATTTGAAAACTGTGTTTCTAAGTTAAATTAAGAAAGGTTTAAGGCACAAGCCGTAAAACGCAGTTAATGGAGCGTGATGTGCAAACCTCGGGAACAGTTAGTTATTGTAGTTAACTATGTTACAATGCTGTCAAATTATATTTGCCACCCGCAGAGATCGGGTGAGATCCTTGAATGCTTTGTTGTGCCAATTGTTGAAAGACTGCCTAGTCTTATCACAGTATGATCTGCATCATGGCACCTTTCTACTGGTTACACCCATAGACATGTCTAGCTATAAAAGCACCGTGATTCAATGTAAAAGCACTTCCCTTCGGTGGCGTGCTGTACTCATGCTTTCTTCAAAGTAAAGAAAATTCTTGTACACCTGCCAATAGTCTTGTCCGATCCGGTGCTGGCTTCCTCAGTGCCGGAGAGATAAGTGAGGCTTTCAAGGTCACGCGTTCAGATTTGACTTGTCAATACTTTTGTCCGTCTCCAGTGCGGGGTAGTGCTGGTGATAAGAGAGGCTTGAAATCCTATTGTTATGTTGTAACCAAGTTGACCTGCCGTTACCCTTGTCCTTTTCAAGTGAGGTAGTGCTGGTGATAAGTGAGGCTTTTAAAGGTCTCGCAAATCAAAGTCGCTTCCTATGCCAATCGCAAGGTTGTGTCCCCCCACCTTACGTCAAATGATTATTTGAGAAATGATGTGTGGCTTTCTTTGTTTGTTGGTATATCTGCTATAATAATAATAATGGGCTGTAATAACACACAAAAGTGTACTATCACGGAACAGTGTCATTAAATATAGTTTATCGGAGCTTATTGGGTGAAGAAGCCAGCGTGTGCATCTGACTGCTTCTTTGCAGGTTAATCCCAAACATTTTAATTTTGTTTCAGCAATATGAAGAAGCCTCGACAGCCAGTTACGTGTATACCTCTCTATGAACTACGCACTAGTAACATTTGTTTTCTAATCACTCTGCAGTAAAACGAAAACAAAATAATTTCTAACTTAGTACAAGTAAGAGAACACCAATCGTATAGGATTGGAACCCGTGTACTTGAGTGCCAACCGTTTTTCTACAATTTAGAAAACGAAATTTAAACTTCGATTTTCAATTTTCAATTTCCAAGAAAACAAAAATTGAAAATCAAACATCAAATTTCAATTTTCAATCTACAAGAACAAGGTAAATTAAAATTGAATACCAATTTTTAATTTTCAATTTTCACGGGAAATGGAAATTGAAATTCGGATGCCAAAACTATTGGTTTTCGTTGTCTTCCGGTTTTTGTTCGTTCCAGACTTTCTCTGAGTTTCATGTAGCGGAACTAAGAACCACTCGAAAAATTGAAATGTGGAAACTGGCATCAGAATTTCAATTTCCGTTTTCGTGAAAATTGAAAATTGGTATCAAATTTTAATTTTCGTTTTTCTTGTAGATTGAAAATTGAACTTTGATGTTTAATTTTCAATTTTTGTTTTCTTGGAAATCGAAAATTGAAAATCGAAGTTTAAATTTCGTTTTCTAAATTGTAGAAAAACGGTTGGCACTCAAGTACACGCATTGATTGGGGCATCTCGTTTATTGATCAGACATAAACAGCTCCAGCATAGCTTATTATACCAAACATAAGCGGCCCTAGAATAGTTATTGTTACAACAAATGTACTAAACAAAAATACGGAAATTTTTCTTAAACGAAATTTTCAGAATAAAGTGATCAAAAGCGGAGATGCCGTCGAGTGACTCCTAACGGACAAACTCCTCAAACATTCACTTTTTAGTATAATTACGTAGCCTGCGTACCAACTAATCTACATACCGGCACACAACTATGTTAAAATAACAACGTGAAAAGTTATGTTTATCTTTCTTTGGTTTGGCGTAGATCGAGTTGTTATGGAGACGAGCCACAGGCGACCTTGAGGGACGATTCTACTGCCTTGTTCATGCTGATCTCTTAGACTTCTCTGTCAGCAAACGGGCAGTGGACATGCTCAGTGTAGTGACACAGGGGCTCGCGGGAAAGACTGGAGAACGTGAGTACGACTGAATATAAATGATATGCTATCCCAGGTTGTATGGTTTTCGGCGTAAGTTAGACAGTTAAACTGTTTTATAATACCTGTGTACCAATTGTGATCCTATATTAAGTTCCTTCTCTTATTACCTTCCAGACTATGGCCTGGTGGTAATCTGTAGTAGCGAGAATGAGGACCGTGCCAACATAGTGGCAGCCCTTGATCAGTATCGGGTTGCTGCTCCACCTTGCCCTTCGCCAAATGATCTTAAGAGCTATCTCATTGATCAGTTCCGTTCTCCTCTCGCACAGTATGGCTACATCAATAGTAGAAAGATAACTTGGACTACAGCGGGATCCTTAGATCCTGGAAAGTAGGTTTTCCATATGTTATATCAATATGTTAATGCTGTTGTACAGATCTAGATTAGCATATATATTTTCTTATTTTCTTATTTTTGCTTAATCGAGTGCATTTTTCGTAGGCATGAGGCTCGGAAGATTGTGTGAACACTCCTTACGTTTTTTACTTTAAATAAAATTATCATTACCATTACCTTTCCAATAAAGAATAAGATAAAAGTGTCATTACCATTACCTTTCCAATATAGAATAAGTGTGGTTATTGAATTTGACCGTCCCCCATTGGCACGCAAATTTAAAAAGCTAATTGGTTGTATTCTGTCTAGGCTCTGTGTCCGAGTTGTCTCATCCAAACGAGGAGGTTTGGGAAAGACTCTGTTTGTTCGCCGTCTAACAGACCAGCTACCAAACCTTGTAAACAACGACATGGTTTTGACAAACTTGCGTACGCATGACTCCAACGTAGCCTTGCATGTCACGGTTCCACTTCACGGGAACTCCACGGACTCGTCGATGCTGGTAGATTCACTCTTGCCACATGCAGTGAGGGCAAATGTACCACTGTCCCGCGTATTCCATTTGGATATATCACCTTCGGTAAGCAAGGGTGATTGCTTGGTTATGAGCAAGTCAAACCTCGACCTAAGTTATGGATTGGTTGAAAATTTTGGACACCAAGAAATTGCTTGTTTTTTTTTGCCGTTCTGAAGGAAAGCCACTGGTGGTAATTTACCTATAACTGTCACAAGGGGAGGGCAGTTTTCAACTTTATGCCATACATTTTATAGCCGAGTAGTGGATTGGAAAACCTTCTTCCGAACGACAGTTTTGGTATCATAAGGCCACAAACGTATATGAGGATTTGGCAGAGCTATTTAGTTGATACCATTCCTTTTTTCAGATGAGACGTGGATTGGACAGCCTTCTATTTAACCTACTTGTCCTTGGCTTTCTTTGTGACAAGATGGGACGAGTGTGGAGGAAGCGAAGCACTGACTTGTACGTCATTGAGATCACGACATCTGCTCCACTGCCCATGGGCTTCACAAGAGAAGAGGAAGTTGAAATGCAAGGGGTGAGTTAATAAGTCCAACGGGAAATACTTATTTTCTTCGCACAAGAAAAAAGTGGAAACAGCGCTCTGAATTTTTTATTGTCGTACTTCCTAAGAAACTGTTTGTATTAATCACATCTATGTTGTTATTTATAAAATTTCGAATTTTCCAGGGCCATCCTAGGAAATCTATCATGTGTAAGCGACCATTCTACGATCTGTTGCCTACCATCGAGTGTGACACTCCAAGAAATGTTCAATTCCGTTTATCGGTAAATCCAGGTATGCATATTTGCGGGTGTACTAAGCGTGGTTCGTACGTAGTAGTGTGCAGCTAGTAGTGTGCAGCTCAGTCTACGTTACACAGTTTGGTCCTTCATGGTTCCATTTTAATTTCTTTGACAGATCCTAGCGACTTCAACCCTTTGTTTGATGTCAAAGAATTTCGAAACGCACCGTTCCAGCGCGTTTATCAGTATCTCAAACTTTCAAGTCAAGGAAAAAGTCTGGATAACTTCACTTTTAAGCCCGGGGATATTGATGACGACAAAAGAACATGCCTTATGCTCTTGCTGAGGTATGTAAAATGGATACTTTGCAAAGGCTACTACTAACCCTACATGGTCATTTTGGCAACCAGAACCGAATTTAATAGTGTCCACTATTCATTTGGCTGAAAGGAATTGTTTACTTTATTAAAACAATGTTTGTGACTATAGCTAATGAAGTCTAAACCTTTAATTATACCTTAATCAAGTCTTTCCAACTATTTACACAGCTATTGTGGAATACCTGATCCTTCGTGGTCGGAAATTCGTCATTTTGTGAGTTTCCTGAACTCGCAGCTCCGAGATTGTGAACAGAGTTATTTCTGTGACATGAAGTTGATGAGAGCTGTCCTAGAAGGACCTAATGTGCCGAATCTGGAAGGCTTCCGCTCATTCGTTGCGCGTTTCATGATACAAATGTCCAGGGTAAGCTTGGTTATAAAATTCTCACCGACACCTGTCATCACGCACTCATGTTCATTAACCTTAGCTCAGTACACGAGCGTCACTACATGGGATTGCAAAACAGTGTAATGTAAGAGTTTGTATGGGAATAGAATGAAGGTATAAGCAGCTAGAAAAGCGGAAAAGAGATGCAACAATAACACCTTCGCTTACTTGCTTCCTTTGTGTAGTTCTTGTGTCGCTGCTATACTTAAGGCCGTCTTACAGCTATGTCAGCGAATTTAAGTTCACTGTGTTCATTTCCTCTCTTTACAGCTTAAAACAGCACCGAAAAATCATTAATACAGAAAAGAAGTAAAGGAAGGCGTTGCTATTGCATTTGGTTTTTAATTCTAACTGCTAACATGTTTGTTAAATTTCCTTTAGTTATAACTCTTATACGCACGCCGTTCCACGCTATCATATAACGATTCTTCCTCAATGAGCTTGCTTCACCAGTGGGGTCTGTTTGTTATATTTGACGCTAAGAGGTCGGGACTAAAGTTTTGAAACGAGGTCCAAATTGTAGCTGTTTTACAGCCGAGTTAAAGATTACACAGAAACTGTCTAATCAAGACAAGACAGAGTCAAAATATAGTAACCGGGTGGATGAGTTGCCTGTTTCCCTCGTCTACGCGTTGTCAAAACGTTGTTGAAATAATCGACCCCGTGACAGGGAAGGATGTGGTTTTCGTAAGCTTCCAGCGTATTTAACATCCTGTTGTAGCTTAACAACATAGTCTACTTAGTGCGCGAGTTTAGTGATGTTATTTTTGATCTTTGGACAGTTCATTTTGATGGCAACGTTCTTATTTTTCTTGCAGGATTTCGCTACTCCGTCTCTAACAGAGGAGAACACCGTAAATTTTACGGACGATAACGCGGAACTTGAGCGAAGAGAGATCAAACAATTTCAGCTGAGAAGAAGCTGGGAGAGCAGGTGACAGTCCTTTATTTTGTTTTGTTGGTCGATGCCGCGTTTGCTTTGTTTGACATCAAATTTGACCAGCAGAGTGTTTTTACATGCAGTACTCTTGTTTCTCAAATATTTTTAACTCCCTGTGGTAAATTCCACTGATGAAAGTTTATTTCTTAAAAAAACTGATAAGTTTCCACGAAAATAAACTTTTTTCTAGAAAGTATGTTGTGTGTTCGTTTAAATTGGGTTTCGTAAGCTACACCGCTATGTACTATGGCCATATTAAATGAAGAATATGATGTGGTCAATTTGTGCTGTTTTGTTCTTTTTTGGGGGGGAGGGTTGCAGAGAAATAAAGACAACAGTCGTCGTGTACTGATTTGGTTGGCAGGTGACAGCTTAACCCAGATACTTGAAACGTTTTATGACGTCCTATGAAAAAGCAAGAACCTGTATCTTTGTTACTTCCTATACACATCTGATCTCCAATTGAGGGTTTTTTTAAGAAATGTACCTGTAAAGGGTATTTACAAAATAGTATTCTCTCTTTGTGAAATTTTGGAATGGTACGTTTGTTTAAAAATTTCTCCTCAATAATGAACAGGTTGAGATTCATTCTCTAATTGCTTACACAGGTCTCAATCCTTACTCCGTCCTGTGGGGTGTTTTGCTTTGCCAAACAGACACAGCTTACCCCGATCGAAATAATGAACGTGAATAATGTAGAGAGCCGAAAAAAAGAAACAAAAATGTAACGATTGGAAAACTGTTACGGCAACGCCATTTCCAATGGCATGACAAAGCCAAAATCGTAGATCTTTATTATTAACCTGACGGTCCTTTCACTGCAGTTGATTTTTTGTTATTCAGCCCTCATCCATACCTGTTCTTCAATCAAGACCACATCACTATGACGTTTCTTGGTTTCTATATCAATTCCACTGGCGACCTCGTTGACCCTCGAACAGGGCAAATTTTGGAGAAAGGTCTGATGTCGAAGCCGCTGCGTAATGGATTGCAAGCCCAACGAGTTGATTTTACAACAAACATGGAGAATTTGAAAAAGTAAGTAAAACTAATAAGTTGCTATCACTGGAGTGGCTTTCACCTCAGCAGATTAAGCATTGGTCGTACTTAACATCATAACACTTCGAACGTGGACGGAGGATGCTACTCGGTTTGTTGGTAATTAACGTAGGTAGCTCAATATTGAAGGGTTAAATTGATTGTTATTGTTATAGAGTTATGTGATTTCCTCCTCTGTTTTGACTTCAATTTACCTCACCTTCCTCATTTTAGGGAGGACAAGATTGGTCAGTTGCGTTCTGTTATGGATATTGAGTGCTCACACGATCCAGACCGAGACTATGAACTGACTACAGACAATGTTAAGAAGATTCTGGCCATTCACATGAGATTTAGGTATGTTTTGGTAATCATATCTCACTTTTTGTTTGCTTTCTGCGGAACAAAATTTAGTAGTTCTATTCACCAGGTCGCTGACAAAACACCCGTTAACACAACAAAACCCCTCCATTTTCCAACTTTAGTCCGGCGTTAAGTAAGCCGATATCTACATTTTCACTTACAATTGCGCAGTGTCCCAGTCATTTTCTTTCGCGCCCATTATGCAAAGAATGCATGGGCGTGCAATTTATTCGGCGTATGATTTTCCGTCATTACACTTTAGACTGTCGTTTGCCTTGATATAAATGGAACTTTACTCGCACATGCGCCTATTAGGAAGTAATTTGAAGTACTTTATTCAGTATAGTGCTTATTCCTAGACGATGTTGACTTTTTAATCATCAGGTGCAATATTCCTGTTATCGTGATGGGGGAGACTGGTTGTGGTAAGACTCGTTTAATCCGATACATGTGTGGCTTACAAGCAGGTCCTAAAGGTCCACGAAACATGCTCCTCGTGAAGGTCAGTAGCTTTTGAATTATGAGTAACTAAATTTCTTTTGCCACTGAAACCGAGAAAGCAAGTTATTTTGTTCGTCAAAAATATAATAATACGACCTTTTGGGCTATTGCTTCCACGTGTACGCTGAGTAGGTTTTGGTAGGAAGATGACATAGAAAATAAACTATAGAATTACAATCTGACTCATAGTTACCGTTTATTATTAGAACTACCAAATATGCATCATCATTTAAGATTTCGCCTCCAATTATCATACGTATCACCTATTTGATTGTTTTCAAGGTTCATGGCGGTACAACGTACGAAGATATCAAGCTGAAAGTTTACCAGGCGGAAGAAATGGCTCGTCAAAACCAAGGAAAGAACATTGACACGGTTCTGTTCTTCGATGAGGCTAACACCACTGAGGCACTGAGCATGATCAAGGAGGTCATGGTGGACCGCAGAATCAATGGAAGACCTATTGGACAGGGTCTGAAAAGACTGCAGTTTATCGCTGCCTGTAATCCTTACAGAAGGTGACTACACTTCACATCTGCTCTACAATAAATTTTTTGAACTAGTCTGGCCACGACTTCTTTAAACTAACTTTGTGGATTCATAGAAAATCAAGCACAATTCGTCTAGAAGCGCGAAAAGCGAATCAAGCAAGACTTTTTTCCTATCAAACCAGAGTTGCTCGGATCTACCACATGGTGCCCCACCACCCACCCACGGCGGAACCCCTTCTTTGTGATCGGTATTAGAGATTTGCTGCTAACTTTTGTTAACTTTATTTCAAATGCGAAGGAATTCGAACGCAGATCTGCTTACTAGGGTCTTTTCTAACAAAATGTCGAATTTAAAAATATTACAAACCTGTTAGGAATCTAAGTTGCTGATAGCTGACCTGGATAGCCAAAACGTTACCGTAGTTATAAGTAAAATGAAATTTGGTATATTTTAGTTTTTCTCTGATGGCAGTGAAACTATTGTGTTGCAGGCATACCGACGACATGATTCATAGGTTGGAGTCAGCAGGTCTCGGATACCACGTGAAAACAGATGAGTCAGAAGATCGTCTTGGTATGAAACTTTGTTCTTGTGATTACACGCTTGTCAAAGTAAACCAGATCACCTTTGAGAACTACAAATGTGAAAAAATGCGAGGAACGACAGATAATACACATTACCGTCACTTTTGCTCTCGAATTTGATGGTTACTCAGTTGTTTTAGTATCATAATCGTGTGGTAAATTAAAGTCCCTATGTCCTATACTTCCCTCAGGGCATATCCCATTGCGTCATCTCGTGTACCGTGTTCACGCTCTGCCAGGAAGCATGCGCCCCTTGATATGGGATTTTGGTCAGCTGAAACCCGACGTAGAGAGACTTTACACCAATCAAATTGTCAGCCGCTATGTGAGTACCTAATTTAGTAACAAGGACAGTATTTATGTGGGTAGCAAAGAAATGATATTTACCAGTGAAGATTCGGCTCCGTATGGACATATAGTTGTGACTTCATCAAAACAGCGTTTCGGGAAGATGGCGAAAAAAACCACATTGAGTAGAGGAGTCTCATTTCACTGTATGCCCAGCTACACTCGCCACGCTGCTGCAGTGCAGATCGATCTTGTCGATTCAAATGATTGTAAGTGATCAAAATAGGCGTCAGGGGGTTTCGTCACGCGTCTGTTGAAATCCTATCCTCAAGACGAAAGGCGCATACATGAATGATTGTGGGCGCATCATTAGAAGCTTCACATTTTCGATTCGAGTCTGTCAGGCTCTCGTAGCTCAGTCCTTAGAGCATGAAAATAAATCCCGGTTCGCGGGCCTGACAAATGCACTTCAAGTCAAAGATTTTCGATTGTCTCTGACTTCTCTACCCTGGTTCCATTACCTAGACGAGAGTTAATTTTCAGTACGAGCTTTAACCCTTTGAATACCAAATTTTCGCCAAAAAATACCGTTTTTAACCGTTTAGTCAGGTTTTTAGGCTGCTATGACGCTAAATAAGCCTAAGTTTTACTAGGAAAGCTTTTTTTTTTTACCGAAAGGAGAGATTTTTCGAGGATTACGTACAAAATTAAGCAATATTTCAATTCCGAGCATGCGCATAATCCAAAATTTGGACTTTTTTTTTTTGCCATTAACCGTTCTCAATTTTGTTTGTTGCCCCTTTCCTTTCTTTTTTTTCTCGGCCCTTTTACTCTGGCTACCTTTGCGTTCCATGTTCTTTGTGGCTGCCGTGAAACGTTGGATGTTAATTACGGGCGAAGCCTAGAAATGGACCTTGATCAATCATAGGCATAGTGGACCATTTTACCACCGTTTTTGCACCAAAACTGATAACGTTTTTCGATTTGCGACGTCGGAATGTCGTCGATAACTAAACCTGACCATTGTACGGACAGGCCTAGCCTAGTACTACTATCTGCTTATCAAGAACATCTGATGACATTTAAATTGATGACGTCACAAGTGGTACAAAGAGCACGACCATTAATTACTCATATATACGTAATTGGGGCTCAAAGGGTTAATGACTAACTAATATTGACTAGCATTACCAGGATATCATTTTAATGTTGTTGCCCAATATTTTCGTTTAATTTTTCTCTCAGATTCTTCATGAAGGTCTAATACCTGGGGATGCGTCAACGGTGCAGGGAGTCGCGGAAGTTTTAGCAGCTTCACAGAAATACATGAGGGATCAGTCGGTGAGCAAGAAATCACGGCGTTCTGTCTGATTGTTTGTGTGTGTGTGTGTGTGTGTGTGTGTGTGTGTGAAAACCTCTTGTTTGTTACACATATGTGTTCTGAACCATTCTGCCAAACGCTGGATTTCTCGGCACTGTAATGTTCATCATTATTAATTATTCTGCCCATATTTGATTGTTTTTTTTTATCTTGTAATGTTGTTAATTAGAGTAAAGAGCTGAAGAACTTGCCACCTATAAGTACGGCTGTAAAGTAGGGAAGTATAAAGTCTTTTCTTTCGATTTAAGGATGAGTGTAGCTTTGTGAGCCTTCGTGATGTTGAGAGAGCTATGCAAGTGATGGTTTGGTTTTATAACCACGTGGATAAACTTGGCAAACTGATGAACAAAGTTCTCATTGAACAACGAAGGGAAGAAGGTCGTGACGATGATGAAGATGATGACGACGACGTCGTAAGTAATAACGCATTTCAATTTTTTAACACGCTATAAAGAAAACAACGTACATCATAAATTATTCTACCACGTGGAGTATTGACCAAGCGTGAGGTTACCATGAATGGATATTGGTCAAGTTCTTTTTATGCTTGTTTTTGGACCACGACAGGGGAGTCGAGGCACAAAAATACTCAGAAAAATAACGAAGTGAAAATCCAGCTCCATCTTGGCCGTCCCAGTAGCCAATCACAACGCAGGATTTGGTTCATCTTGCCCGCTTGCGGAGCTAACTATATAATAATGAGCTGCTGTTGTGTGACAACGAGGTTTTCCGCTCTAAACTATAAACTGGGGAGACGGGCGTTGAGTGGCCTAACTGGCTGGAAACTTGTGTGCTTGACTCTATGAAATTAACTTTACTCGGGAATTAGCTCATAGCAACTCGCTTCCTGCGGGAGCGGAACTTGTCGCGGGTCCCAAAGTACCGTCGGATCTGCTACAACTGGAAATAAGGACACTCAGAGAACTTGAACTTCACGCGTTTATTCTTCTTTCTTCAACTTCGACGTAAATGGTAGATGTAAACCGTAAATCGTCGAGATGTAAATCGTAAATCATCGAGCGAGATGTGAATCGTATTACAATGATAAGAGCACTATACTTATACTGGTGAGAAACAAGATTGCATCATCCAAGGTACAATTAAAAGAAGACTGAATAAAGTCAGCTTGAAAGCTGAAAGTTGCCTGAATAAACTCAGCTGCATGATAAGTAAAGCCAGCTTGAAGCCTAGGTAAATTCACCTGACGAATGGCGACCTTAACAAAGCTAGTTTCGCATATACACCTGCTACTTGTAGTCTCAGCCTAAAAATCTGTGTTAGGGCAGCTTAAATTTGTATTTTCAGCCTTGAAAGCTGTGTACAGGCAACTTACACCAATTTGCCTACGGAAAGATTAAATTTACTTTTTGTAAAATGTTTGGTTGAACAGCGTGAACTACGATAAACTTAAATAGGCACTTTTTAACGCGATTACAACACATATTCATCTTAAGCAAACACTGAGTCTATTTAAAGTACATCATTGTAATTTTTATTTGAACAAGCTTGCCTAAAGCTAACCTTAAAAATCGAACAAAAGAAAACTCTTTTCAAAACGCTAAAGATTGCTTTTATAATTCCTAAGTTATTTAATCAAAATCTCCCTAACAATTGTATGGCTAATTTCTATTCGATTTTCCAAACTGCAAAGTATTTCTAATGCATTGATGCAATAAGGACCACGATCATAATGATACGTAAATGTCGCGTATTGACACTTTCGTATCTTTAAATCGTAGGAGCTGATTACTCCCATTACTCGTGCCTTGGTACTGGCCATTGGTGTATGCTACCATGCAAAGTTGCAGGAACGTCGTGAGGAATATCGAACTGTAGTGGCACGGAGCTTTAAAGCGCCATGTTTGCTTCCTGGCGGACAACAGCAGATCCTTCGTGAAATTTCAAGGTTTGCAAACTTGTTTTTATTGTTGGTCACTTTTGTCCCTAAAGTCTTCAATCCTCAACACCAAAGAATCACACGAAAATTTGTGCATGCGCTGAGCATTTGTTTTCTGTTGTCTGTTTATTTTGTTGTTGTTGATTATACAGGCCACACGTCATGTTTCTCGGTGCTAGTCTAAAGGATGCCAGCCTCTGTGGACGATAATAACGTTTGTCTAATTCAAGTTGAAATGCCACCCTCGTCAACTATCACGCGATAGAAATCGAGAGCGAAATTGTTTAACGTTGTACTACTTGCAAGGAATGATAGGTTGTATTTGTCACTTACAAGTTATCAGCTGGAATGATCTTCACAAAATTCAGCACTTGGACGAAATTAGGAGAGTTTATCTTTTTGTCGAAACTCGAAGTTGGCAACAGCAGAACCGACTGCATTTCTAACATATGTAATCATTATTATGCTTATGGACTTGCTCTAATAATGAGATTGAACATCGTAGTTTTGCATCAGGTTATGTTATCCTTCCTATTTCTGTCATTATAAGCTGTCAGAGAGCCGTGCTAAAGGAGTTGAAACTTGGCCCGAACATTGCAAGAAACACCGCCTTGAGTGAGAACGTGTTCATGATGGTGGTGTGTATTGAGCTCAGGATCCCACTGTTTGTGGTTGGTAAACCGGGCAGCTCCAAATCACTGGCTAAGACTGTCGTAGCCGACAATATGCAGGGAGATGCTGCAAGATCGGAGCTCTTCAAGACCTTCAAGCAGGTAATGAGGCTCTTTTGGAGACACTAATTGAGAAAGCGTTTTCCAAAATTTGTCTTATGCGGGGGGCGAAATAATTTACTCTGCCATAACAAGGCAGTTCTTGTTGAATGGTGCCTCTATACTGTTCAAAGTGCTCTCTTTTGACCCTTCACTCAGGCAATTCTGTTCTCTAATATCCTCTTTAAATGGTAGGTCCACATGGCGTCGTATCAGTGCAGTCCTCTTTCGACCCCAGAGGGTATCGTGGCGACCTTCCGTCAGTGTAGCAAATTACAGGAGGGTAAAAATCCAGAGAAGTTTGTATCAGTCGTCGTCCTTGACGAGGTTGGGCTGGCGGAGGACTCTCCTCTTATGCCTTTGAAAACCCTACATCCCCTTCTCGAGGATGGTGTTACCTCTGCTGATGACGTCATTGAGACAGATGAAAAAGCCCAGCGTGTAGCTTTCATTGGGATCTCAAATTGGGCCCTAGACCCCGCTAAAATGAACCGCGGCATCATGTTATCGCGTGGTGTGCCAGACGTAGGAGAACTGGTAGACAGTGCATTGTAAGTAAGAATTAAGTTATCGTTTAAGTCTTCATGAATTAATACTCTACTATTATTTTTGTTTGTTAATTTTAATACATTGTCAAACATAAAGTTGGGATCATTTACTTATTGTCTTTGTGACATCAAATACCTAGAATAGGTCTTTGAAAAAATGTAAAATCTTCAGCACCTTTCAACGGCAACCTTTCAATTATCTTCCTTTTCTAACGTTCTTCTTCGCACAGTTGCTTTTTAAAGAGATTTGTTGCTCTTGTCTAGAACTTTTTAATGTTGATTTTGCAGGGGAATTTGCTCAACAGACAAACATGTGAAACATCTTATTCAGTCTCTGATATCGCCATTGGCCGAGGGATATGCAGAACTTTACAAGGAACAGAAAAATTTTGCGACGTTGAAGAAATGTGGCAAAGAAGAATTTTTCGGTCTTCGTGACTTTTACAGGTGCAACATTGTATCCGTGACGTTATCACTTGTATGTTGCTTAATATCGCTCACTGTTTCCTTTGTTAGTTGTTCGGTGCTTTATTTGTTTTTGTCTTACTTACCTATTAAGCCTTATCAAGATGGTATACTCTATCGCTGCGAAATCTGGCGAAAGACCTCGTTGGCATCAACTGGAACATGCTATTAAGAGGAACTTTGGTGGCCTAGTTGAAGGAGAGCCTGTAGATATATTCAAACGCTACTATCAGGAAACAGATGTGAGTTTACCTTTTGTTGTCGTGCACAGAGAGATGAGTTTGAAGAAACTTTCCCCAGACGTTACCTCACACGGTTACCGCGGCTATTGCGGTTGCGAAGTCGTCGACTAATTTGGTCTCTTTGAAGACTTAAAAAATAGTTCTAACTGTACTCCATTTCTAGTATATAGCATTAGAAATATCCATGACTTCAATCCCAGATCTCAAAGCAAATGTAGGTTACGTGGTTGGGTTGGCCGATAGAATGTCATCTAGACAGTTTGATTTGTGTTAGTCCAAGGTTTTATTTGATTTGAGTATGGTTAGCAATTCAGAGGTCTGTTGATTTCTCTGAAAAAAACCTTCACCTTTTTAGGAGGAAGATTTTGCAGAAACCTCTACAACAATAAGATTAATCGAGGCAAGTCTTGGAAGGGAAGATGTGGCAGACCGTACCAATTTCAGGTAATTCTTACAATTCATTTCATTTCATTTTGACGTAATATGTCAAAAACGAAAGACCGTAATTGACAAAATTTCCAAACACCGAGAAGAGAGTTGAAAAAAGGACGCGTAGCGGAGTATTTTTGTTGAACTTCGAGGTATTTGGAAATGTGGTCAAATCAGTAGTCTTGAGTGTTTGATATATCTTCTGAATCGAAACTTAAACTAATGTGAAAACGAAGAAACAACATTGTAAAAATCTGTGCTAATTAAGATCAGATATCCAAACACGGTCACGATTTCCTTTAGTTTATGTTGATGAATTATTAATGAATTTGAGAAGCTATAGTGATCAACCTGGCATGCAGCAGTGATGGCAACTGCTGTTGATGGTTAACTAAACTAATGTCTTACTTTGTGTAGTGAGAACCGTTACCTTTTGATACTAACGGAAAATTACGCCGCATTGCCCATCATGCAACAACATCTCTTGAAGACGGCAGATGATGCAGTGGTTATCTTTGGAAGCAGTTTTCCTAATGACCAGGAATACACTCAGGTAAAATGTACCACAGTCGGACTCTCTGAGAACATCAAGTGACAATTTAGTTTAACTGACATTTTAGTGAATATTTCTAAAGAACGTTAGAAGTGAATATTGTATCTTTTAGTTTTTAACGTATTTTAGGAATCTGTTTTTAGAAACTTTTCTTTTATTTATAGTTTGAAATTTTAAGTTGTAGATTAACCCGCAAGCTATTAAAGCTTTAAATTTTACCGTGTATAAATAAAGTTAATTGATTGATTGATTGATTGATTGATTGGCATTAAGTTTGTACTGACTGTTAAGTTAAACGGTAATAAATGTATCTTCGGCAGTTCAACTGACATTATTTATAATTCGTGTGTCGTTCAGATTTGTCGCAACATCAACCGTATCAAGGTTTGCATGGAGACAGGACGAACAGTGATCTTGTTAAACCTCGAAAGTCTTTACGAAAGTCTGTACGACGCGCTCAATCAGGTATGAAACAGCTGGTTTGGTTTGCTCTTCTCTAGGTCTCTGATCTAACTTCAATACATCTTGTACCTGTTGCCATTTTAAGAGAAATAATGGAATTGGATAAATCTATTATTTCCTTTACAGACTTTCAGTTTTGGCAAAATTGAACCTTAAAGATTGTCTCTTAGCAGACACCATGCAACGCTGTTCTCTACTTGCAGAGATAAACTTTGGGAGACATGACACAACACAAAACGGTTCATTAGCGACTTGTTTGTCTGCGCGATGTAAAGGTGTACGTAGGCGAATTCCAACTCTTGTTTACTTTATATTTGTAGTATTACGTGTACTTTGGAGGACAGAAGTACGTGGATCTTGGACTCGGTACTCACCGCGTCAAATGTCGTGTCCATGATGACTTCAAGTAAGGAATTCACTTTGTGCTTTTGTTGACGAAAATTGTCCACTTGTATATTCACTATTCCTTTTTAGCAACGTTAGCTGCAAGGTTTGCTCTGCACGTGACCTGAGTCATTGAATGATATTTTGCTTAACCATATTGCTGTTTCTTCAGTTTGAGATTCCTCGTACGCTCTGGTCGTGTAACGACTCGAAGAATTGTACAAGTGGTAAACCGTAGCTAAGTGGGATTGATATATCAAGTTTCTAGCGCAAAAAAACACTAAAATTGAACAACAACTCTACTGAAAAAGATTTAACTGCATAGTGTAAATGATAACTTTACTCTTAAATTTGTTTCTGAAGTCTGTAACACAATTAGTTGAGGCGTTTGTTGTCGAAGAGAGTCGTGGTCCAGTTTCAAGTCCAATTATGTTGTTTAAAGTGGAATACCCATCTATCCTCTCTTAGGTTAATAGTAATCGCTGAAAAGGACGTAGTTTACAACAAGTTTCCTATTCCGCTGATCAACCGTCTGGAGAAGCACTACCTCGTGACTTTAACAAGTTTGACTCCATATCAGATGGAACTGGTAGATAAACTGAGAATCTGGGTCAGTGACTTTTCAGAGGTTACGAGGGAAAACAAGCGTAACAGGTAAAATATAATTACCACATGGCTTACATCAAACGGCTCTTTTGATCTGATGTGAAGGGTTTAACCCTGTGTAGAAAAGTCACCAGTTTAACGCCGCATTTACCTTATCAGTTAACGCATTGTGTTGATGTGAAAACGCGTCCTTTACTGAACGCAATCCATAACGAAAAGGTTGCAATAGTCTTGAGTTTGACATTTTTAAAAATGCGGTGAGAAAAGCTCGTGGAAAGCACTCGACAATGGCATCTTGACGATATCGAAACGCTATTACTATTTTCGCTCGCTTTACATTTTACATTTTTCTATAAAATATTTTCTACCATATTTATCATGAGTTATGAATAGACCTTGATACATCTTACAATAGGGTCTATTATTCTAGGGATTTCTCCGTTGGGGACGCTTTTGTTGGCTATCACGAGGACACCATTCCCTCCATCATGATGCAAGTCTGCAATGACATGAAAGAAGACGATGATTTGCCTGATGACACCACAGAGGATACACTGGAAATGAAAGTAGGAAGACAGAAAGTTCAAATTTACATCTTACTTTACCAGATTTAAATTCACAAATTCCAAACGAAACCAATTCCCGACCTAGCGCGTCAACAAGCAAAAATCGGAAAAAAAGACGAGATCCGATCAAAAGGAATTGGAAAAGTGTAAAAGTATAAGTGAATCAAACTATTTCTTGTAATTTTAAAAGCTCGTGACAAACTTGATGCACTTACTCAATACTACCCTTATGTCATATAAATATAGAAGCGAAGACATTTAATAAATATTTTACATTTTATAGCTGTTTCGAGGTTGTCAAAAGATGCTTCTGGAGATGGCTGCACCTGATGCAATCGCCCGTCTTCCAGCCACTCCCTTGGAAGGAAGGGCTCGCAGTATCTGGAAGGTTTACTTTCAGGAGCAGCAACATTCTAGTCTTGCGGCCTTCATGAAGCATGTGCTCACTTTGGATAATGCTCACATTGATAAAAAACGTCGAGAAGGGCTCTTAATCCAAGTGAGTCTTAACTTTTCAACTTGAAGGAGCTCAGTCACGGTAGTTTGAGTTTCTCTTTGGCCACGTACAAAAGTACCTTTTGAGGGAAGGAAACCTGAAAATATTACTTTACTAAGATAGAAATACACCAAAGAGATAATAATAAACCATAAAGGAACAGGGATGGTTAAGGATGGAGAAGATTAACACGGATTACAAAGGACGAACTTGAAAAATTTAGGCTTAACTTTTCAAGAAGCGCAAACCTTGACATAGCTCCTTTAAAAGACGACTATATTTTTATTGTTTTATAGTATTATCTAACTCGACCAATTGATCTCCTAAACTTTTGTTTTAGATTACCACTCATTCTCGTCTGCTCTCTAACCACGATCTGGCTGA
>Ga0126339_10000211_pt1 | contig 27371 bp, 15 predicted proteins | sample OrbTmetagenome_2_FD_92532 | JGI IMG/M metagenome (GOLD analysis project Ga0126339, IMG submission 92532) | Coral microbial communities from Petempiche,Puerto Morelos, Mexico - Orbicella T R C metagenome | ecosystem: Host-associated > Invertebrates > Cnidaria > Coral | place: Petempiche,Puerto...
TTTCAAAATTGAGGTCAATTTTTCAAACCAGCCGGATTTTATGCACCTGTTGCTGTGACAAAATTTTTTTATCCCTGCACAGCGCCTTTTCGCAAAAACGGGCATGCCACACGAGGAAAACTGTCGCTGCAACATGTCTTCTGGAGTCCGCCGACCATATAGGTTGCTCTACCGTAAAAAAATAAAAGAAAGAAAGAAAAAAAGAAAACAAAAAAACGCTGAAAAGAAATTTTACGTGGTGCCATCTAGATAAAGGATTAGGTTGCATCCGAGAAACTGTATTGTGCCTATCATATAGACGAGAAGATACAAGAAACTTTCTGCTTTTGTATTTCGGCATTATTCTATACCATTGATCTTGAGACTAAAATTAAGTACATGGAACACGGATTTTAAATGCTAACAGTGGAACGTTTCTTGTATCTTCTGGTTGTTGTCCATATCGTAGGCACAAAGCAATTACTCGTTAGAGCGGTTTTTAATTGAGTGTGGTAAAACCAAAATCAAAGTAATCACTCAAGCCAATCATAAAGGACATAGACAATGCAGAGAACGTATCAAAACTGGAAGTAGTTACACGAAGCTGACAAGAAGCGCGGGAAAACGTGTGCGAACGAGTCACGTTTGATTTTGGTTTTTCTTCTGATTGGATGAAAAAGTGGCGCGATTTTTTTTTAAGCCAATCGTGTTGCGTAGTAAGTGCAAATCCAATAACGTTTCAAGTAAACACCGTTCTATGTACTGAAATAGGTTTAATACCAGTTAGAGGAACTTGTGCGTTGATCTTTTGTTATTTCTTAAAGGAGTTAGCTACATTCTGTAGTTACAGTAATGAACTGAAAACATTTGGCACAAGAATTCAAAAGTTCGGTAAGTAGTTCGGTAAGTCAGAGAATAGACAACATGCACAATTGAGTTTCATTACGTTATTCGCAGATCGAGTTACATGCCAAGAGCGATTTTCACGAAGAAAAAAGAGCGATCCCTGAAGATCCATTTTTAGGTTAGCCACGTGATTTGGATAAAAATATTTTCATAGAAATATCACATTAAGTGGCTGTCGATTATTTGAGGCTGGTTTTCTCTAGCGTGTAAGCAAAAGGACAAGCCGACATACGCAGACGCCGTAAGATGCTGATAATTTTAACAAATCGAATGTGGTTTAGCGTTGTCTGGACAGCGGCAAATTAGCCAATCAGATTGCGAGATTGGTAGCAATTGTGGTAAAAAGTGCCTTTTCCTAACAAAAGGTGTTAATTATCAGCATTTTACTGCGTCGGCGTATCAGCGGGTATGTCGACTTGTGCTTGTACTTATGCGCAAGTGAAAACCAGCCTTAAGAACTTTAACAATGGATTTTACCAGACGAAAATGTCAGCCAGTGATAAGAAAGCAAATTATTGAAAACAGAAATAGAGTTTAGTCCTGCGTTACGATTCTTAATTAAAAACAGAGTAACAAATTGTAGCACCATGAAATGGAATTTTAAAGAGAGAGCATTTTTACGTTGTAAATATTTTCATGTTCTCCAGATATTACCTCGTAACATAAGGAATAATGATACATGTAATATCTGCAATTTTACGCTAATAAATTTTTTATTTTGTGTTCACTAAGCAGTTTGTAACAAGTACATTTTTAATTTGACTGAGTGAAGAAAATCAGGGGCGACTCGTTGCCTTTTTCGAAGCATTCAAAAGCCTAAACCAATCTTGAGTTGGCTTACGCGCGTTCCAGTATCGCGCCACAGAAACCGGTTACACCTGTTTGCTTCGACTTGTGATTGGCCCAAGGTGTTGCCTGTGTACGTGCACGTGTATCTGTGACGGAACAAGCGTAATTTTGGTAGGGAACCTGTCCTTTGAGCCCTGTCTTTGTAGAAATTAAGAGCTATGACTTGTCAAAATGTATCCATTTAAACTACTATCATCTGTATATAACGTGTATGGAACAAACCATGGAGAAGAAGGCTGAAGTTTTGTTCATAAATCCCTCAGGCACTTTACTGTAGGTTTCTCTTCAGCTCACTCGGCAGTGAAGCCCAATCGAAAATTGCTTCATAATATGTTTTGTTTCTGCCTCATTCCGTTTTTGGCCTGATATCTTTGAGCATGTAACCATTTAGTATGTGTTCGTTCTGTTGCGGTTGCGTTTCGTAGTGTTGTCTGTCCTTTTCTTTGGTCAAAAATAGCTCTTTGTTTTGTGCTATAGCATCGGTGTCATAAATTAAATGCATCCGCAATCAATCAAATGTTGTCATTCATGGATAGTTACACAGTATCCACGAGTTTGATAATTCCCCGATTTGCAGGTAAATTGTAACTAGAGCGTTTATTTGCCATACCGCCTCTTTTCAACGATCACTGATTGCTTCGAGTTATAGACAAAACTTGATAACAATGCTGACAATGTAGAAAGCTCAAGTCAATTAGAGGTGAGGGTCAGTTTGGATAATAGTTTACACTCGTCTTGGCACTGATTTCCTGTCCAACTGTCAATCTTGACTTTGATTACGTGAATTTCTCATTTACATAACAACTGGTTGGAATTCATTGGAGCAGAAGAACGAAAAAGCTGTAAAATGTAGTCGGGAAGTAACCTCAAACGTGCCGACTTTTCGGCAGAGCATGCCTCGCGTACGTTCATCGAAACTAGAGGAGCTAGATTGATTTCACTGAGAATGGGGAGTGCGGCGAGCGTGAATAATGCTTATAGCAACGGAGAGCAGAATGGTAAATTACAGCGCAGTCCCACGGCCAGCACGACTCAACTCAAACGAGAACTGAAGGAGAAAGATGACTTTTTGCAGCGTAAGGACGCGGAGTTACAGCATCGCCAACGAATCATCGAAGAAAAAGATGCCGAGTTGGGTAAATTGCGAAAGGAAATTCACGAGCTCAAATGCGTCGTTCAACAAACAGCCTCGAAAACCAGCATTTTGTCTACCATTCACGAGGACGGCGACATGGCTGTGAACTCCAAACCACGAAAAGCTTTGAGATCAAGCCGAAAGGAGAAACGAATGGCAGTGAGCGGAGAGAGCAGTTCAAAGGCCGAAGAAGAGACGAAGAAGGAACTGCAGCGCCATCCTAAAGACTTCAGGTAAAGTACTCATTTCATTAATCATCCGGAGTATTTTATTTGATTTAAATGTTTGTTTTTCTCACATCCTTAGACCAGAATTGAATAGGAAATTCAGCGAGGTAGCAGTCAATGGTTAAAAGATGCAAATTATTGAAGAATGGGTGAAAATTAAACTTCAAGAACAGCAAACAGCAGACATGAAATTCTCAAGCTGTCTTGTCAAATTCGATTAACGTTATTGTGCTTTGGTTAAATCATCCCGTTTTGCTTGAATCAATAGTTTTCTGAACAGTCTATTTTACTTTAATATCCGCCGGGATATCCTGGCTTATATCGTATTTATTTATCTGTGTAGTTTTACCTCCCGTTTCGTTTTCCTTTTTTTTTTTCTTTTTCTTTTTGTAATTCAACTAAAGCGGTTACTGTAACTTAGGTCAATGTAAAATTGTGACGACTCTTATTGTGATTAGTACATGTATTGATTTGCCTTAGTGATCGAGCTATGCACCTAATGTTGTCAGGACCTTTCTGAAACATCTTTAGACGTATCTGAAAAACAAAGAAAATTGAAATTTCATTTAATGTTGGTATCGCATGTTAAGTCTAGGAGCATCGTATTTTGTTTCGCTGTTTTTCCGTCAATAGCCTGTACACAGATTATTTTAGCATTACTTGCCCAGTTCATGTCTCACTTTGTTTTGATTCGTTGTCAAGTGGCGACAAGTTGACTTAGATTTTGACATGTCTCTTCGAACAATGAAACGTTTGACCCCAAAGTGAATAATCAACGAATAGCACCGTAATTTAATAAACTTAATTTCCGACATTTCATTTCGGACCAGAACATTTTCAGACAAATTTCTTTTAATTTTCAAAATTGGTCAATATTTTCGGACCCAATGTCATGCAAAAAAAATAAATGAATGCGAAATAAATACAATGATGACAGAAGTACATCTCCAAAGTTAACATACGAATTGTGACAACAAAAGATGCCCACGGCAGATTTACGTTGTATGTGATGATCTTCAGACTCAATCTCCAAATTTTTAGATCATTGCCCATTAAATTCCGGCCAGCGCACCCAGCCCTTTCCTATCAGCTGCCCGACTTGTGTTTGTTGTCAGAACGTTTCACATTGATAGTGCGAGTTATTTTTGTTTCAAGGTGCCATTTCTTTGTCTTGCCACGAATTCAAACAAACTATTCTCACAATGGGGCTCTATAGAATTCCCTCATTCCCTCAACTATTTCCTAACCTCTCAAAATTTAGGACGGCTTGTTGATTTTGAGAATGAGCATTGCTCCGAAAGAAAACGCGTCCGAAATTCTAGGGTTATTATATGTAGTAGGTGTTTGTCCGAAAAAGGAAAAAAAAAAAAGCTGTACAGCAAGTTCTTTGTTTCAGATTTGCTAGATGTGAACAGAGTACCTTAATTGCAAAAAATTTCGTATGTTTAATTTTCGGACCCTTTTTATCTCATTTTGGGCAAATGTCGGACAGCAATTTCAGACCCTCTTTTGAAACATGGCTAAAATACAAAACTCGAATTAGACTGAACAAAATTTGTGAAAATGATAGTTTTACTGCAGCCTCAAGGTTTAACGAATACTCTGACGAGAAAATAACACAAATTCTATCGAGCCTAGACTTTGCTCCATAAAGCTCGGCATAGACAAAAATAGGAGCTTTGGAGTTGATTCAAAGCTTTATACTGTACTGTAAATATTTCTGACTCTTGAAATTTCGGTCGCTGATAGATTTCGGATGGTTTTATTTTCGGACACTTTGCTAACATAGATGTCGTGGGGCTTATTGCTGTTGAGACAGAGCAGGTGAATGGTGAACGGTCTGCGACAATTAACTTGTCTTTTATGTCAACTCGTATTTGATAATAGACCATTACTCGCTGATGAAGCACAGCAATTTTATTATTGATATAGTGCCGGGTTTTTTTTATTTACATGCACCTGTTCCGTGTTGTCCTAAAGGAAACGCAATCTTTGTTTATACATGAGACGGCGCAACCCATATCTTTGGATTTCAGAAGATTCTTTCGTAACGAAATATTTCGCTAATCAGTTTTGTGGAGTTTTTATATTTGCGTACAGTCGAGATCTTAATTAAAGACTGAAGCAAAATCAACCAAGTTCATGGAGGCTTGAAACTACTGGAAAAATGTCGTAGAAATCAACGCTCCATGAAATTAAGTTTTCGCATTAATTTCCTATAGTAAAGTAGTCAAATCATTTTCGTCACGTCTTGAATTCTGACATTTTTTAAACAGACACAAGCAAAAATTCATTAATTGGGCCCACATCATAGTTAAGGATCATAACTCCTAAAACCTCAACGAATGCCAATCTATTTACAGACGATGACACTATGCTTCTATTTCTGGTGATATTTTATGGTGAACAAAATAATTTTCACTCGATTTGCCATTTTGTTACCCGGGGTAGTTAGCCAAGGTTTTGCCTTTAATAGTACTAGTCATCGATAGACATCTCGAAGTTTGCAAAATACTTGTTTACGGAAAGTTTTTCGAAAGTCTAAGAAGAACCGTGGTATCGCCCCCAAAAACTTATGAAATCGCAAACAATTATTCGCAAAGTGGAATCGTTGCAAACTGAATAACTATATTTCTTATAAGACTGATGACATTCATTGTGATTGGCTGAGAGCAGGCTAATTTATCCGCGCGCGCGTTCGCAGTTTTCTCAGTCATATAATAAATGAGTAATCGCATAAAAGCTCGAGCAATTAAGAATTTACACTACTCTTGACATTTGATAAATCTTTCAAATTGCATTCACCTAAAGACTCGTGTAATTTCGAGAGAATTTTCAAATATCACTCGTACTGTAAATTTCACTAGCATTCATATGACTACCTCTACATATTTTTTCGAATCATATTCATTGGTTTTATTTTTGTCGTGTTTCCAGATCGAAACAGCTGATCAAGGATGCCATCAATGAAAACGATTTTCTGAAGAACTTGGAAGCAGCCCAAGTGCGTGAGATAGTGGACTGTATGTACCCCAAGAATTACAACAAGAACGATATGATTGTAAAGGAAGGAGACATTGGACAGGCGCTGTATGTTATCGCTGGTAAGAAACTTTGCGCATTTAGGCTGCGTAGTAAGTTAGTTTGTTGAAAACAAGCTTTTTCAACATCTCAATCCAAAAAAAAGTTCTGATTGCGGACAGCCTTAGAGTTTTCGTATTTGAAAACTGTTGAAATGTCCCCAATGCGAACCATCTAACTGAAAAATTCCTGAAATTCGAACCGGAATGTTTGGTCGAATGGAAATATTGGAAGCGCCCCCAGTTTCAAAGTGAGAGTCGCTCTAACCCTAAGTCATTTGGTGACCTTAAACAAGAACATGATTTTTACCTCGTGCTTGGACGAACTTGGAGCGAAATAAATTTGGTGTGTTCATGTCACTCGGTCAGCTTGGAATCAGTCATTCACTAGCAACCCTGTGTAAACATACAAAACGCAGTCTATATGCGTGTAACAATTAAATGATTTTTTTTCTCAGAGGGCCGCCTTGAAGTGACAAAAGATGGTGAAGTATTGGGTGAAATGAACGGCGGAACTGTTTTCGGCGAGTTGGCCATCTTATACAACTGCAAACGGACAGCATCTGTGAAAGGTATGTTCTGGGCATGACAAGAGTGAGAATTGTCGTGGAACTTTGCTTTGGGTCATTGATGTTTTGATCGTTTTTGTTTCCTTTTGGTGCCACAGCTATAAACAGTGCCAAGCTATGGATTATCGATCGCCTTGTGTTTCAAACCATCATGATGCGAACTGGTATGATGAGACAGGCTGAACATATTGCATTTCTCAAAAGGTGCGCGCGAAATCCCATGGCCTCTTCACCTGGTTACACTCGGTGCTGTTATCTGTACACCAACCAATAACAGACTCAACCTTGACAGCAAATTACTTTGTTTAACGTACTAAGAACTCAACATTTTTGTTGCCTTGTGCTCCTTGCTGTGCTCCAACTAAAGTCAGTCTTCTTCTTTGCCCAAATATACAATGTTGGCCATAGAGTTTACGTACTTGTCCTCTCGTTTAAGGCATGCAGATATTACATCATGTACTTCCGACAGCAATAAGACATTGTGTCCAATTTCTTAGCGTTATTCCAGGCCTTTGAATTGCTTGAATACATTCCCTATATGAACACCGGATTTGCACTTCCCTTCAGCTTGGTTCGCTTAGTCATTAAATCAGAGGTGTTCTTCGCTTGTTCATTTAATGTATTAAATACGAAAGACCATGTTTGACCACATTTCAAAAAACACCGAGAAGAGTGTCGAAAATACGACGCGCAGTCGAGTGTTTTTGACGAACTTCGATATGTTTGGAACTGTGGTCAAACACTGTGTTGAGTGTTTGATATATCTTCTCAATCGAAACTAAAACTATGGAGAAAACGGAGAAATAAAATCGTAAAAATCTATGCTATCCAAACACCGTCACGGTCATGACTTCCTTTGTTTAAACTTCATGAATTATTAGTGAGTCTAAGAAGGAGTGATCTGAGTAAGAACAATGGACAACACCTGGATAATATAATGACCTCGGCCAGAGCTCCCTTAAAGTAAAGAAAATAATCACAAAAAAAGTCGTTAAATGTTAATCTCAGTATTTTTTTCTCAGTGTTCCTCTTTTGAAGAACTTGTCGGATCAAGAATTTGCCAAACTTGGAGATGTTTTAGAAGAGGTAAGACTGTTTTTATAGTTCCGTTACTTTTCTTTACACGGCATCTTTCCATAAAGATCTATAAACTCGTTAGCAAATAAGCAGTTTCAATTTCCCCTTCTTTCAAAACAATGTCCACTTTATTCAAAGTAATCGTTGGTTCGTTTGTTTAAAAAAACTTGGGGAAAAAACGTAAAGTGTTGTTTTGTTTTGTTTGTTTGTTTGTTTGTTTAATTTCTCCCATCCTTCTTTTTCTGTCTTTCTTTCAATAGGATTATTACCATGGAGACGACTTTATAATCCGCGAGGGTGAAAGAGGCGACACATTTTATATCATAAATAAGGGCTCGGTAAGTCCACAACAGCTAAAATGAAATGATGGTGTCACACAATATCAACAATTTTTCTTATTTTTTCACATAAACAAAAAATCACCTCTATACATCGAGTTATCATGCCGAATTGTGTAAATATGCAAAGTTTCAAAAGAATCCGTCACAGCATCATGAAAATATAGGATCCCAAACTTGCCAATTTTTACAAAGAAATATTTTCCAGAGGGCAAACGTTGATTGATTTAAAAAATCAGGAATGCGAGACATCGTCAAAAAGTTCCATTCCAGCTGGTTCTTTTCTGCTCTTTTTAGTATTTTCACCGTTTTTTCTAAAGCTTTTCCGGATCCTTTCGCGTGGATTCTTTTTTTTAGCAAACACTGTAAGAAAGCGCTGTGGAAAAATCCCTGTAACCCTCACCTTATATGAAAAAGCTGTGAAAACATTCGCTTGCGTCTCGTGAGCATTTCTCCTCCCAAACTTCTACCTGTATTGCTATTTAACTTTTCGATTACGAGCTCGAGATTTCTATGGTGTAATAGTGGACGAGGGGGCAGAATCACGGAGCGGTCATTTCCAATAGTTTCAAGTTTCCTTAAGCTTGCCTGGTTTTGATTCAGTCTTTAATTCAGCTTTTCACTTCACGCAGATATACAAGTGTAATAATGAAATGTTGCGTTATCGTAGGTGATCGTTACTCAAAGGGTTGCGGGACATGACGAGCCTCAGGAAGTCAGAAGGCTCGCAAGGGGAGACTACTTTGGCGAGAAAGCTCTTCTAAGGTAAATGGACACAAGGCTGCGGCCTCATCTCCTAACAAAAAAGAGATATTTTCGTTATAATCAAATTATATTATACATTTCATTTGTTTAAATTTCTTCTATGAAAAACAGGACTTCCTGGTAAATGCCTAGTCGTAACGGCTTCGAACGCCGAACACTTATGCGTCTAAATTATTATATATAAGCTCGTAATACATTTATCATTGCCTTTTTATTTTATTTTCAGTGAAGATCGCAGAACTGCCAACGTAATCGCTGAACCACCTGGAGTGGAATGCCTGGTTGTTGAGCGAACGTAAGCGATCAAAAACTTTATTGCTGATAACTTTTATATGGTGCTAACTTCTCATGTTGTGATATTTTTAGTGCATTTAAGGCTTTGATTGGTAACCATGACGAACTAAGACAGAAAGATTACGGAGATGAAGAGCGAGGTGCAAGGAGGTAAGGCCATTAAGGATGTTTTTCTTTTGCTTTCTGTTTTTTCCTGTGATTTTAACAAGCTCGACAACTCGAAAAACACGGGAGGCTTGGGGAGAGGTTAAAAGCTTCCGAGGGAGTAGGAGTGAGTGACGTCAAGATGGCCAAAACCTAGCCTCTTCAGGCGTTCAGTTAATTGGGGGACAGTGCGGAAAATGGTGCATGAGAAAATAGGGGAAAAGTGCGGTGCTTGAAGGCGAGAGAGAGCGCCTGTAAACACTGTGAACGAAAGGTCCTTACGCCTGCGTATGGACCGCCTACAGGGGCCTGTAACAAGACCGCCAAAGCTAATTAGAAGGTGCACCAGATCCTGGTGTACCGGAACGACGTTTTGTTAGGTTTGCCTACAGGCGCTCGGTCGCTCCACGCACCAAGTTTCTCTCCCCTTTATTTCGCCTCGCCGTTTTTTTTTTTTTTTTTGCACCTCGAACAGGCTAGCCAAAACTCTATTTCTCATTTTCAAATGCCATATGCATTGCTTCTTTACTTTCTTTTTCCTAACAGGTGTCATTCTTCCTCTAAACTTGATTCAAGTCCTTACGAAGAAAGGAAAATTTCAAAGCAGTTTGAGGACTTGACCCTCGATGAATTGGAAGTTATCGCTACCCTCGGAATGGGTGGATTTGGACGCGTGGAACTGGTAATAACCTTCCCTTATGCCTTCACGGCCAAAGCTAGAAACAAACTGTGACTGAGGCAATGTCGGTCCGTTGTTATAATTAAATTATCTTCCTAGGTATTTAGGGTGTTTGTGATGACTACATTTATATGCAATACTGGAATCGCGCTGAAAGAATGACTGAAGCAAGTGCCTCGGTTCGCCTGGCCTTTTCATTTTTCCGTTGACAAGGTTTAAACGTCTCGCAAAGCTTGTAAAATCGACTGATTTCGCTGAGTTAAAGTTGTCCGTCTTGCGTTGAATCAAACTAGTAGTAATGACAGTTTCTTTCATCAGGATAAATATAATTTGGCACATTTAGAAGTAGAGCTATCGCGAAGGAAGCTATTGGAGATGTTTATTTGGTAATGTGAAACTCCGAGTAAGTTAGAAAATTCGCATCACAAAAGGCAGACACTTTCTGCGTCATTTCATGCATCAAGAGTCCCGCTTGTCATGTTATTTGTAAATGGATTGAGAATATACTCTTGTAAACTACTCTTGTAAACTACTCTTTTCAGGTTTCTCCTTCAATGAAGAGGTAATTTTGTACGCGGCCAAAATAGACATAAAATGTCATAAAATGTCATGACTGAGCTCCTTAAGTCCCCTGAATTTGTTTGCTTGTTACTTTTTTGCCGTCATGTTATTGGGACTGATGATTTGCGTAGTTCATTTGAACGTCTATGCTCTTTATGTGGACTGTACGACACGTACTACTTTCAGGTCCAAAATGTTAAGGATAAGCAGACGTACGCTCTGAAGTGTCTGAAGAAAAAACACATCTTGGACACACGACAACAAGAACACATCTACTCCGAGAAGAAAATCATGTCTCAAGCACACTCTCCCTTCATTTGCAGGTAAGAGGGCGAGTTATATCACATAAAATGTCGCGTAGAACAAAAGTCTCCCCTAGTTTGTTGCTCTGTCATAGAATTCAAAGACCCCGGCGCTTGACTCCATTTTTCGGAGCATGTAGGGCCTACAATGGACGGGTGAAGTGTCGAGACACCGAAAATTCTAATTTTGAATTTTTTGGAACAAATTTTGCTAGCTCTAATGCTACAAAGACGACAGCACCTACACAACGTTGAATTGCATGGGGGCCTGGAGTATCAGAGAATTATCTCTAGACGCATTTGAAATAAAATAAGTGGTTAAATATCGTACGGTATCATTTTCTAAGAGTGTCTCGACTACTTTTGCAGCCTATCGTAAGAGTGCTGTTACTCGCCCGGATGTTGGTCCATCGCAGATTGCCTCCCAACATTTTGTTAGATTGTTTCAATAATTCACTGATACCCATTGCTTTCCTATCTCTGTCTTTAACAGGTTATATCGAACCTTCAAGGATCGCAAGTACGTCTATATGCTGCTGGAAGTTTGTCTGGGTGGAGAGCTGTGGACTATACTGAGGGACAGGTAGATATGAGAAGTGCTCTGATCATGTAAAATGTTTCATATGCAGTATAGCAGGTTTTTGCGGACGATATCGCGCCTGTCTTGTGGCCGTCTCGGGCTCTCTCGGGTCCGCCTCGCGCCTACCTCTCGCCCACGTCACACGCACCCTTCGTGCGCCCGCCTCGCGCCCACCTCACGCCCACGTCGCTGACGCCCTTTGTGCTCCTACCTCGCGCCCACCTCACGCCCACGTCGCACGCGCCTCGCGCCCTGCCTGCGCGTGCCTCGCGACCTCCTCACTCCCTACTGGGAATGCTACAAAACCAGAGTGACGTCTTTCCCATATTATTTTCCTGCACAGGGGCTTTTTTGATGATTCTACCGCTCGTTTCCTCGTTGCCTGTGTAGTGGAAGCATTTGAATACCTCCATTCCAGAGGCATCGTCTATCGAGACTTAAAGGTAACTGGAGTCATATTACGACATAATAGCTGAGAGCGTAAAGCGAGTGTAATTATGAAAAAATTATCCCATCACTGTTAAAACATTTTTTTATTACTATCATGTAAGAGATTCCATTTTAATGACAAACTCTTGAGATTATCAGGTCGTCCGTTCTTAGGGGCAGACCATTACTTTTTGAGAGGGGTTGCAGGTTGTGCAATTGTTATTTTCGGTGGGCAATAGCTTGTGCAAGAATTTTCTTAACATCAAAAGAAAAACAGTACCTGGATAGAAGAAAGCACTTGCTCGATTTTTCCCCCATGGCTGCCCTTGCACGCTTTTTTTTCCAGCAGTTTTTGCTGTGCAGGAATCTTTTTTTGGAAATTGCCCAACCTCCCCTCAAGAAAATAATGGTCCGCCCCTAGTGACTATCACTCATATTCCCAGGCTCTATCTTCTTCCCGGAGCGAGAGGGGCCGGGAAGAAGAGATGTCTTGGGAACGATGTTGAACCTGCCTGGTCTTTGTTGTAACACAGTAAAGAAAAGCTAGTGTGCTGGTTACTACTGTTACAGGTGACAAGTTTAATATGTAGCATAGTGAGAAGAGTGCACGTGCATGATTTACAGTTCGGCATCTTTTTTACGTTATTTGCTTTAGCCGGAAAATTTACTTTTGGACAAAGATGGCTACGTGAAGCTGGTATGTAATTGTATATTTCCCTGTTTACTTTTGTGTAGTTAGGGATTTGTTTTTAGTTCGACCTTGAAATTTAAACCGAAAATGACTTAGCTATTCTAGGCTGCAAGTTTTTAACCGGCTGTTGACATACAACTTGATCGCCTAACCTCTCTTTGAGTGCATTTTTGCCCTGGAATATTTTTCGTTTGTGACTTGTTTTACCATTGTATGGCTTCACAATAGCGTTTGGTACTGTGTCTTTGGGCGAGCTAATTCCAGGCTAATTTTGTCTCCATCGTTCTCAATTCAACTGCATTATGTTTGTTAGCTATAGACATAGTTACTACATTGACTATAAAAAAATTGTCGAAAATAAAATCAACAAATTTAGTCGTTGTAGCACTTAAATATAAACGACCCAAAAGGGTTAAGAGTTCTCTTACGACGAACAGAGTTGACGCAATTTCTGGGAATTTGTAGGTGGACTTTGGTTTTGCCAAAAGGATTGGGTTCGGAAGAAAGACATGGACATTTTGTGGAACGCCAGAGTATGTTGCGCCAGAAATTATCCTCAATAAGGTTAGATTGACGATACTCTACAGCTATCTATCAACTTACAGAGAGGGGACTACATTGTAAATAGGGGTGGAGGTGGAGTGGCGACGGGGAAGGAATGGGAAAGGAGCGGAAGCCGGGAGGTTTAGGGAGGACTAGGAAGTAGAAGCTTGGGAAAAGGCAGTTTCAGATCCAGACATGTGTTGCTAAACTACCCAGGACGAAACGCGAGTAGTGTGTGAGAGACAGCGGGAGAATTAGTATGAAAAATGAAAGACTGTCAGCTTTATCGTTTTGCTATACATGTACGGGCTCTTTCTCAGTGTACTATATTGTGTTATTTTTGCATTTCCTTGTCTGTTTGTTTCTGTCTTTTTAACTGCTTTGAATTCGTTAGGGCCATGACTTGTCTGCGGATTGCTGGTCCTTGGGAATATTGATCTTTGAGCTCCTTACTGGAAGGTCAGTTGCCGAGCTTGTTATATTCACCTATTAATTAATCAAGTATTACTTTTCGGTATCTTGACAACTTACAAGACTGTACTTTGAAAGGTAACTTGCACCCAAACGACCAGCTTGCAATACTTCTTTCGTGAGGTTTTTTTTTTTTTCGTCTTAATCGATATTTTAAGGGTTTGTTTAACAGTCTGTGTGTAGTTGAACCTTTAAGTTGGCTTTAAGAATTGCTTGAGTGTGCAAAACTTTGTGAAACTCACATAGTGGACTTTGACCGGCAATTTATTTGTGTCAAGTTGAAGTATGTTCGGCAGTGAGTTCCGAGACCACTCAAGACCAAAAACAAATACCGAAGTTAACTGTTCAGTTCCATACTGTGAATTAATAGGCAGTGTTAAAGGGTGCGTTGAGCCAATTAAAACTCGGATTAAAAAGGAACCGTAATCCTCCTGAGCCTGCTAGATAGTTCTCCAATAAGCCACTTTCGATATATTAAAATTAAGCTTGATAGTGAGGCCTAGAGGACACAAACATAAGAAATGAATAAACATGATCATTCAATTTCCTTTGTTTGTGTCCTCTAAGCCTCGCTGCCAAGCTGAATTTTAATATATCGAAAGTGGTCTACTCGAATCAGATCTTTTGTGACACACTTAGTTAATAGACCTTATTCGTATTCCCGGTATTGTGTACTGTAACTAGCTTGCAACTGAGGAGTCTTTTAAAATTCAAATAACATTTTTCTCTTTTCAATGATATTCCCCCGCGTGAGCCTCTATTGCAATGTTATGACGAAATTCATCATCAATAACAGGACAGACGCTTGAAAAACTGACGTCAATTTGTTAAATAGGCCATATCCGTATTCCCGGTGTTGGACTGGATCTAGCTTGCAACTGAGGCTAATGCGACGACTCTTTTTAAATGCAAATGACATTAATCTCTTTTCAATGATATTCCCCGGCCACGTGAGCCTCCAGTGCAAGCTTGTTCCTACGGTCCAATACCGAGAACACGAACATGGGCTGTTGTAGCTGTTATTTTCTAAATCTGTTTGGTTTTACCCTTGGCAGTCCGCCATTTTATGGTTCTGACCCCATGAAGACATACAACATTATTCTCCGAGGTATGGACGTGATAGAGTTTCCCAAAAAGATCGGACGCAATCCTCAGAATCTTATAAGAAGGCTTTGTAAGGAAAGCCCCACCGAGAGACTGGGATATCAAAAGGATGGTCTCACGGACGTCAAAAAACACAAGTACGAGTTTGCCTTGTTATTCCGATCTCTCCTCTGGTTTGGTCAATATTTAATGCAGATGTTCTAGCAAAACGCAAATGTTTTTGAAAGACTTACTGTTTTTGTGCAGATGGTTCCAAGGTTTTCACTGGCAAGGGTTACTAGAGCGGACTCTTGAACCTCCCATAAAGCCAAAGGTATTGAGAATGTTGAATTATTTATTTAAACACAATTTATATATCTTGTCGTTTGATTGACGCAGTTGCCGGGTTACTTTAAGGAGCTACTTCACGCGGATGGCGCTTGAAAAATTTAACCCAATTATTCAAGGACATTAGGCTACGAGCAGTCGGTTTTCGTTCCTGAAATCCTCTCCTCGATTGGAAAAGTTAAAACTGCAAATTATCCGTCTTCTTTAATTTTGCCTCGCATTTGTGTATTCGCGTCGCTCGCTAGGAAAAAAGACTGCTCGCCGTCTACAAGGACATCGCCTCAATCAGTTCCTTCCTGTTTCTTTTAGTTCATTATCACCTTTTTGCTGTTTTTCTACCCTTGTAAACTATCTTGTCTTCACTAGTAGCATAAGAATCGCGTTTACCGGGCTGCTTTCATGTTTTATTCACCCAGAAAATTTCATTTTGTTAATTTCTCAGGTGAAAAACGCAACGGATTACGGTAATTTCGACCATTATGCGAAAGACATGGATGTACCCCCTGATGACCTGTCAGGCTGGGACGAGAACTTTTAATACACCTTGGAAACTACAAAAGAAACAGCAATATAGCTTATAAAAACCGGGGATATTCAATATCAAATAATTGTACGTGGAAGGGAAATATTTAAAACAAAGAATGTTATTCAACTCTTGAAACCCAGTTTCAAGAGTACAGAAACTTATATTTGTAAATTATTTATTTATGAAAACCTGAAAAAAAATAGCTGGTATTTGGTCATAAAATCATGGTTGCCACAGGTCAGGAAATGGTCAGGGGAAACCAAATTCATTAAGGTCAGGGAAAAGTCAGGGAATCAGGGAAAATTGACATTTTGAAGAAAAGTCAGGGAAAATTGAAATAATTTTTAACATGAATGATTTAATACCATCGAGAGCTGCATGGACGAAACATTTGGGGTTGTCGTGATCTCAATAATATTCTTCTTTCATGAAGAAGGAAAATTTGTTGGAAACTTATTAGTCTTCATGAATAGGCGGAAAGGAAGGCTGTAAGTTGAGGCCAGAAGCCGCAACTAGATCTGACATTTCGTATTTATTTGATTTGGGAAATTTGATTTTTATCAGGGAAAGGTCAAAAAAAAGTCAGGGAATTTTGAAAAGTGAGGTCTGTGGCAACCATGAAAATATACTTATTCATTTTAATAACGATCGAGTAATGTCGTCTCGATCAAAAATATCGGCCTAACCGCGGCTGCGGTCGGGGTATAGCAGATAATTTTGTACATGGTACAAATTTCATTCGTACTGCTTTTTTTAAATGTGTAAATAGTGTAATCGTGGTCAGTCTAGTCTTTGTTAAATAGTTTTGCAACTTAACTTACATTGCTATGCCAAATGTAACATACGTTACGAAAACATGTATCTCGATTATATTCCTCATTTTTGTGAAGAAAATCCTTTTTAATAGAGCGTTTTCATTCACCTGACTACCAGCCATGCAAATGTATTAGAACTTATAATCCATCAAAAATTTTCGCTCGCGCGCGATAGGTCTAAACGCGTCACGTGACCGAATATTCCCCACCTAAAACGGGGGAATTATCCAAGGATATTCCTCAATTTTCAAAACTGCGCGTGTTGCAAAAATATTTGAATGATAATAAACACAATAGCCTCCATTTTGCGCAAAAATATGCTCGGATATCTGTCCTTGGACATTATCTGTTCCTTAAAGCGCACATTTTCCTCGAGCTACGCTCTCGGAAACTGTTCGCTTCTCGGAATAGATAATGTCCAAGGACAAATATCCGCGCATATTTTCGCGCCAAATGGAGGTTATTGTTTATCTAAGAAAAGAGTTGAACTTCCACAGACTGTCTCCACAGGATTGGTTTGGTAACCAACATGACCGCCATTTCATTGTTTTGGAATCCAAATATGGCTGCCGTGACGTCACGCGAAAACGCTCTTTATTTAAGTCATTTTCACAAGAAAAACAGCAATTCGTGGATATGTTATAAATTTTCATACGTCGAACAAGTATGGTAATATCTTTATGCCGTCCCATCAAGTCAAGAACAAAATACATATTTATTGAAAGTTCACCTGGTTTAATTCTTTACTGACTTAAAAATGACAAACTTCATTACAGTAACCACTCAAAACTATCTTTTAATTTTCTCTGCGACTCCGTGTCATCATCCGATCTTTTTGTTGTTGCCTGTGTATAAATAGCCTGCAGTACAGGCGTATTAGCGGGCTCTAGCGCGAAACACGAGCGCGCGCGAAGCGCGAGGCGAGAAAAATCGAGAAAAATTTCTCGCCTCGCGCTCCTGTATCGCGCTAGGGCCCGCTAATACGCCTGTACTGCAGGCTAGTGTATAAAGCGCATGCTGTAAACTTGCTCCTTAACAAAATGTTTGAATATTCATTGGTCAGTGCTAATGTGTTATTACCTTAAAGTGTACCTAACACCAAAATCTTTTTTTGGCTAAAATAATGAAGCTTATTTTTTGGAGTAATATGCCGCAAAAATTTTTTAATTTGGTTAAATCCTCGATTTTCCATGGCTCGTCAAAGTACGTCAAAATGCCGCCAACTTGGTTCGCGACCGAGGGTCAACGGGGCACGATGATTCTGTATTTCGCACAATTACTTGTGTTTGCGGGAAAGGCTGCGAATGTAGTTCGAAAACAAACCAACTAGGTGCGTTGTAGGGGGATGTAGCAACACAAGAAACATACAGGAAGGTATTGCACTTCATACCATACCGTTTTATGGCGATGATCGTCCTGAAGCGAAGAAACGGAGAATGCCATAGGTCGATTTCGTGAAGGCGAAACGTGCAAAATGGGAGCCGTCTAAGAGTTCGGTGATTTGCTCTAAGCATTTCAAACCAGACGATTTCGCTCGACGTCTGGATGTTCAGGAAGAGAATGGGATTTTGCTGACTTCATGGCTTAAGCGAGACGAGTTTGGTATAACCGCTCTTCCATCGATTCATGCAGCCGTTGTTGCATCTGAGAAACAGCAGTCAGTCAGTGTAGCCGAGAGAGACAGAAGAATGGTGAGATATTTTACTGAGCAAATGTTCTCTGCCTTGATATATCAGTTTCCTTTCTTGTTCAATTTTATAAAAATGAAGTATTTTTCGCAGACTGTGAAAGCGGCAGTTAAGCGAAATGTTGGATCAGCAGCGACATCAGATGAACCGCAGTCGAAAATGGCAAAGGTTTTTCTGACACATTCAAATTTTTTGGCCTGCCCTTTCATTTCTGCTCACAGACTTGATGTCGGCTGGCGCATTGCAAGTGTAAGCTAGCCCGCGTGTCGCGCCCACTTTTCAGACGTTTAAGGAGAAGGAAGTTATTTCCCATTCTGTTTTCTATTATCTGTTACCTTGACCTAATAAAAAATATATATATGATGATGTTTCCTGGTGTAGCCGGGAGCGCGCATTTGCTCACTTACAAATGAAAAAAAAAAAAAATGCCGCCATAATGAGCGATGTCTCCACTTCCGTGAGATAACTGAAGAAATTAGGACGAGGAGAATCCTGAACGTTCGGTTCGAACTTTCCGGCATTCAATACATGATAAGCTGGTAACATCGGCAGTTATCGATAATTTGTTTAATTATCCAATCTTCAAAGTTAGAAAGAACACGGAAATATTGAACTGAAGGTGTTCAAACCGAGAGAGCAATTGTAATATTATATGTTTCGGGATCTCTGAACGTGTTTCGATCAATCATATCATTTTAAGCTCTGCTTGTATTAAGTGAAGGAAACTGTGACCAGCATGATTAATTCCCACCCTTTGCAAGAAATGACTGATTGACAAAAGTTTAAGTTAAGTTAAACAAAACAAAGCACAGTTGCCTCAAGTATCTGGGCGTTTTGCTTAAAAGCATCCAAAATAAATTTCAAGCTTTTGTTAAATTATGTATTGTGTCCAATAAGTGTAGAAGGAAATCGTGTAAGACAACAGAGTTACTCCTCTCGTTACTTGATTGGACACTGCTATGATTTTATGCCATTAACGACGGAACTCAAAATTTGATATTTACTTTTAAACAGCGTCGAATAAAAGGATCGCGCGTCTAAAAACTGAAGCCGTAATAGGATATCTATACTTGCCTCCGCTAAGTATTTATCTAATTGACCTTTTCCGTTTTGATTGAATACTGGCGAAAAATTTCCATTTGCTATGAATCACCTGCAAGTACATGTATTGACTTGAATGCATGGTACTTTATCATGATTTAGAACAAAGAAATGAGGAATCTAATCGCACTTTGAAAGATATCCATGAACAGAACAATGAGTTGCTCCTCGCCTAATTTACTCCGCTATTCCTACTTACAAGAATTCTCGAAAGCTATTTTTATTCTGATTTGCGTCGTTGATACTGCAATCTTCTTGTCTGCTTCACTTGGTAACATTCTCATCTTGATTTCATTGCATAAGAGTCAGGCCATTCATTCTCCATCCAAAGCTCTCTTCAGCAGTCTAGCCCTATCTGATCTTGCTGTTGGTGTAATTGTCGCGCCTTTGCACTTTGGTTTAACTCTGGGTATCGTCCAAGACAATCCGTTACTTTACTGTACATTCTTTGCACCGACTACTGCAGCAGGTTACACAATGGCCTCGGTTTCAACTTTAACTGCTGTTGCCATCGCCTTGGACAGATATCTGGCCTTTCGGCTTAGAATACGCTATCGTCAGTTGATCACAGTGAATCGAGTTGTTTTGTTACTCTCTTTAGTTTGGATCATAGGGATTTTGTTTGCCCTGTCATGGACCTTTGACAGAAATATCAGTCACATTGTGGGAGCTTGTGCGACATTTCTTTGCACGACAACAACTTTCTATTGCTATCTGAAGATATTCGTAGGTTTGCGTCACCAAGCAGCTCAAATTCAAGAACAGAACCAGGTCGCCAGAGCCAGTCACCGTCAGTTCTTCAACATCCCTGTTTATAAACAGTCAGTCAAAAATATGTTTTTGATTTACTGCGTTATTTTGATCTGCTATCTCCCGTATTTCTTGGCGTTGATGCTGCTTTTCTCCGTAGGACTCGGCAGCTCAACATTCCTGGTTTTAAGTTTGTCGTATGTTATTATAAGTCTCAACTCATCGCTGAATCCTTTTGTTTACTGTTGGAGAATACGAGAGATCAGGAGGCAAGTTCTAAGCATTCTGAGTGGCATATATTCCATGTGGGCAAGTTAAGCTCAACAAAGAAACCTGGTACTGAACTTGGTATTGCAAGAGGCGTGGTTCACTGTTTTGAACGACTAGTAGATTTATACTAAAACGATTAGATTATTCGCTCTCGATTTCAGTTGACTCGGGCTGCGCCCTCGTCAACTATCACGCGATAGAAATCTCGAACTCATAATCCAATTGTTTAATAGCAACACTCGTAAACGTTTCGAAGAACTGCTGTTTTACAGCTACAAAGATCTTTTTGCAGATCCCAATCTCCTGTAAGCAAACACATTTCAGCTCAGCCGGAAATTTGGAATCTTCGGCAAGTTTTAAAACAGAAGAAGAAGTTGACAGAGCACCCTGACACTGCCCTGACGCCTAAACGGGAGCCATGCTTTAAAATCAGTCAAATTTACTAGGTCTCGTTAGCTGTCAATATCACCTCATAGAAATCTTGCGCTCATAATCTAATTGTTAAATAGAAATCTCGAGCTCATAATCTAACTGTTCAATAGGAGTGCGGCTTTTAATATGCGTTAATAATGTAAACCGTCTTTGAGTTACTTCCTGAATATTATAAACACGTCGACCGGCGGGCGGATAGAAATTGAAATAGAAACACTAAAGAACTTTTCAAGTTAAGGTTTCGGAACAAGTAAAAACGTTTAAAGACGTTTTTTTTTGTGTGTGTGTGTGTGTGTGTGTTTTCTTAGTGTCCTACTAACATAAAGTTTCAAAAATTACGCTAGCCTCGAGTACCCTTTTGTTAAACTTGAGGAAGGTGGGACGACCCTTGGGGTTGACTGTGTCACGCATATGGGCCATTCTCTCCACGTAATTCCCATCGGTCTTCGGGCCTTTGAATGGACAGCCGTTCTTGAACGCGGGACACTCAACAGTGGTACCTATAAACTCCGCAATGGGCTCTTTATAAGGGCACTTACCTTTACCTTACACTGGGCACTTGTTCGTGATCTTTCCCGCGGTCAAATTAGGAGTAGGGATGCTGTAGTTCAAAAAGAAAAAGCACATTTAAACTGAGTAATGAAAGTTGACATTTATTCCTACGCAGGAAAATTTCTCTTAACTTCAGCATACCACGTAACAGGCAGCTTTGAGACATCAAGCGAGGGAATAAAGAATTTATTTTACTAAGAGGCAAGAGAATATGATCTAGATCTCTTGTAAGAGATTATTGACCTGATGAAGCACCATATTCTCAGAGCTGACATTATAAGAAGGGTATGGGAATCGGTAATGAGAATGTATATCCGTCCATATTCGCAAAAACATAGCCACAGAATTTGACATGTCACTGATGTCTGATAATCTTGATACAATTATGTAACAGAGCTAGCTTTCGACAATGCTTATCGTAGCTCAAATAAAAGGAAATAACTTTCCTGTATGCCTTTTCTGGCCAGAAAGACTAAATTGAGGGTCCCCAATAGGTTTGGCGGGATGCGGGATTTGGCTTTTTTTCGCCGTGATATTTGGGATTTGAGCTAAAAACAGGGGTGGGAAGCGGGAATTACAATTATGAGCAGGAACGGGATTTCGTGTTTTTATAGGGCTGGGATGCGGGATTTGTAAGGGGAACAGAGTGGGACAGGGGATTTCAATTCTTACATGACCTCATAAATTGTTATTGACCAGCGCAAAAACCACAAGCTGGCAGAAACGAGCCTTTTGTGCTAGAACTAGGTCAGGTTTCAAGTAATGAATAACAACGGCTCTGTACCCTGTCAGGTTCTGTCAAACATAATCATTATCGCTTGACTACGTTAGCACCATGAGCTGTATGAGGTCTATGTGTCCTATTCCTACTATTATGAAAAGGATGCGCGAACAGGAATGCCTTCATTCGGAGACAAAAGTTCTGAGCCCAATCTTTTTCTTTCACTGATACGTGGACAAAAGTAAACCGTTTACGGAGAGAAACGCTATAATCATTTGTGCTTACTTATCTGCGACCCATTGCATTCTTTTGTGATCTTTTATACGATATCTATTTTTAAAAAGTGCCTGTGTTAATAATTAATAATTAATTTAATTATCAATTTAACAAATTGATACTTAACGCAGAAACGTCTTTGAAAAGTGGGCGGGACCGCGATTTACAGGCAAAAAAGGGCGGGATGGCGGGATTAACAGGAAAAAGTGGGCGGGAAAGCGGGATCTGAGAACCCTATTGTGGACCCTCTAAATTCACGGTCGTTTCATTGAATCATGATTTGTACAATTCAGTTAAGAGTGTTTTCAACATGAAATACATGTTTAATCAGTACAAACCTACGCATATCAAAACCCCAGCGGAGAGCTGATCTATAGCTTTCTAAAGCTTTGACTCTGTTTGTGGTCGTGTTTTCCTCGCAAGCAACAATGTCCCGGATGTACTTGAATTTCATCGAGCGGTAAAGTACCTTTCCCAACTACAGCAGCTTTTTTACCCACATCAAAGTCCAGGCCAAATATCGCCAACAGTAGCTAGAACTGTCCGTTTAATTGCACTTCTAAACCCTAATTGATGTGGCTAGAACTCTTTGCAGTCTAAATCAAGTGACAACATTATCGTCACAATGCAAACGGCCTAATTACGGGGCTAAATGGCGACCCATTACTTCTCAGGGCCGTTTCATGTACGATAATGGACGGGGCTTAATAGGAAATCGTTAGACTTGCACCTTCTTTGGACTTGATGATGTCCTCTGGCAGACTTCCTTTAGACAGCAGTTATAGAAAGCTAATCAATCAGCTCCTTCTCCGAGTCACCGCGTGAACTCAAATTCAGACGAGTGGGCTAAACTGAACACCAATTGAAAAAGGGAGGGGAGGAGGGGGTGGCCACAAATAAAAAAACACAAAGAAATGAATGAAACATGCAGCAAGCAGTTCTCAAAATTTCAGGCTAAATAAGCTTTCCAAGCTGCTGCTGCGTTTAGTAAGGAAAAAAAAAAAATACAGGTTACATACACATTATACCTGTAAAATATTCCAAAATTTATGAAATAATAATAATAATAATGATAATAATAATAACAATAATAATAATAATAATAATAATAATAATAATAATAATAATAAAGTTAAAATTTATCCTTATTCGACTTCAGCTCTGTGATATATAATTCAGGACAATTCAAAATCGATATGCCTTTTAAGGCATTGAAAAACAAATATTAGTCTAGTATCTCCCATAATTTAACCAATTTAGCCAAAATGAAGGTCTTATTAAGACAGAGAAGGAAGTAGTAAGACAGATGAACCAACAGCAGTATTTTGGAAGACGCTAATGTCGCAAGTAGCTACAAGTATTGAGTTCATCATTATCAGGAACCAAGTGGGCTGGTCCCCGTGGATGACATTTGAAAAGGTCGGCGATGCTCGTCGGGCGTCTCGCTTAGGGATGTAAATCATGGACTATTTATGGCTATCGAGGTATCTTTCAGGGCTGCATTCGAAGAAAAAATAAACATGTGTTAGGTCAATTTTCAAGTGGTTTGTTTTAGGGTCAAATAATACTCGAGCCGCACCCAGATAGTTTCTTTGAACAAAGGCAAAGAATAACTGATATCTTATACTGAGCTCAAGTTAAACATTGCCAAGATAATGACGTCATGAGGACGTGACCACTAAAAGTCCTAAATCCTATTGCTGTTTACCTCTGGTCTTGCTAGGGCAAAAAGACAATGTTTCTATGGGAAAAAAGTTTAAACTTCGCGGAGGGTCTTAACCAAGGGACGAGACTTGCTTGGTCATGCCTCATGCTTGAGTTCCAAAAAGATCTTGTACCGCGAACTGACTGGCGGGAGGCGAGACCAGGGCGATGGTGGAAGGCGGCACAATCCCGGATGGGGACCTCCCATATAATAAAGATGGGGTACTCATCATACCTTTTAGGGGTTAAAAAAGCAGTTTTGGTACCTCTTAGGGTGTTCAGCCTCAGAGGATCCACAGCGGCAGCTTTTGCGGTACCTTGTAGCCGTACTGAGGCGAAAAAACTATGACAGGAAATAATGTGCTGTGTTAGAATTGGTACCCCTTAGGGGCGAAAAAAATTTCAAGCCACGCCCACAAAACAGGGTCTTTGTACCTCTTAGGGGTTCTTTTCAAAATTTCCGAGGAGTACCCCCGTCCTTTTTATATGGGAGTAACCCTCGGGGGCAATTCCGTGTTAATACCGAGAACTGGAAGCAGCAAGCCAACCGCAGTCTTAGCTGGAGATATGCCATCCATAAGAAAGGAAAAGAAAGACATGCAGATTCAAGTTTTACTTCGAATTCGGCTGCTCCGTCCTCTCCGTCAATAACGATTTTATAAACTGAACGGAACAATACCAAGTCGACATCGCCCGTTGCTCGAGTTGTTTGCTAGGAGCGGCCTGGGGAACTGGGCTAAATATTCTAGAAATAGGCAGTGATTACATCTATCCGGTATTTACAGCTGTATAATCATTCTAGTTCGGCGCGAAAGAAGCAGCAATTTTAGAGGGGTTTCTTTTGTCACGAGCGCTACAAAATACGCCATGCAAAACGCGGCTGACGCACTAGACAACCGGAAGTGGTCCGTTCTTTCACCGACGTCTTCCTACTTCTGGTTGTTTTACGTGGAAATAAAAACGTGCTTGCAGTTATAATTTGCTATATTTCTGAAACATGGAAAATTAGTACAGGCTATAAGATTTGTAAAAGATAGTTAAAGAGATTATTCTTAGTAATAGATTTTAAAGACGGTAAAACTGGAAAGAAACCAAAATCAGTAACATGCTAAAGGTCAGGTTTTGTGATCATTTGGGAAAGAAGACACGTGATTCATAATAACAGGATGACGCAATTAGAACATTGAACATGCGCAAGAAGATCTCGTGACTTGCTGGAAGGTTTGGAAAGGACGGGCAAAGTTATTTTGCGGGAGAGTGCTTTAGATCGAAGGGAATTTACACTATTTGCAGCCAAAACAACACAGAATGGAGCCGGCAGAAACTGACGTATTATCCACTGAGTCAAGGGCGATTCCTTCCAGACGAATTATAGTCAACGACCCTGGCCAAATGCCGATTGATTATTCCACCACTCCTGGAGGGACCATATTTTCCACAACTCCAGGCGGTGAGTTTTCTGGTTATTTTCGGTGCTTTTCTTCTAGCATAGCAAGATCATCAATCAAGCACTTCGTGTTGAAATTGTTTATCTACTTTTTGGCTTCTGGTGAGAGTGTGGCGTTTAGATAAAGTCGTTTTTTTTTCTCGTACATTCGTTGCGGGACTGGTTGTACTCGATCCCTAAATAATGACTACGTTGCAGAAAGTGTACATTCGTACATGCAACGAAACAGGAGGCGTTTTATGAAAGCTGCCTTGTCGAGCGTGAGACAAGTGTGTCGATGTTAAAATGCTGATCGAGTGAATTCTTTTGGCGAGTGAATTCTTCACTGATCGAAGACGAAGGAAGCTCAGCATAGTTGAAGCCTTGGTTTGTTTTTAGGCACGTAGTTTTGGGTTGAAGCAAACTTTCGTTTCGTCGGTCACGTAAGATTAAGTTTACATGTTTGCACACCAACTCGACTCAATATTGCACTTGTAAGGACGTTTGTAAAGCGTTTGGTCAGGGAAACCTACGAAAAACGAGTTTTTTAAACTCTTCTAACGCCCGCAAAGTGCAGGGCTTTCGATTTTCAAAACAAAGGCAAAGCGCTATTTTAATGTCGTCATAACCTTTCTACGTTGCGTGGAATCGGATTGCTTAGATTATTGCAGAGCTGGCGAGCTTGTCGATGGAAAGCCCGACTTCTTGAAGTTATTTTTTCGTCTTTTAACGTGCTCTCTTTATGGAACGTGTTGTTGCAGGGCCTAGTGTTTATGTTTGGTCTTTTTTTACTTTGGCTTCGCAATACGCAGCACGTATTGTTTCGGGGATGTAAACAATTCCCACGTGTTCTGCCGGGGCTAATGTATTCAACTCATTTGAAATTTAAAACCTATCTTTGATTGAACGATTCGTTCCCGGATGAACCTAAGCCTTTTGTCTTCAAGCAAAAACGACTGCAAGGCAGCTACAAACACATACGTAGGTGCTACGTTTTTTTTTTTCTTTTCGAAAAAAAAAAAACGCCTTCATGTTGCAACTGTCTTTGACAATTCTAGCAGCTTTTGTAATTTTCATTTGGCAGCTTGATCATCTGCCTCTGTGATTGCTTATCATGGACCTTTCTGATCCTCTCTGCAGCTTGATATTTTGGAAAATTGCAACAAGATTGTTTTGGTGAAACACCATGAATGCTGTTCAGATGTATATGCTAAATTGGTCGCAAGGGTGTGGAACACTCAATTTTCTAGCTTGCAAAATAGCTGGTTTTTGTTCTCATATTTCTGGGAATAATTTTTAACTTAATTTAGAACATGTTAGAATGAACATAGGTGCAAATTACTTTATCTTGACTGACTGAAGCTATCATAGGTGTTGTTTATAAGCTGGAAGGCAGCATGCTTCTAAAGGGTTTAGTGGACCATTCCAGAAATTATCCACACCCAACCACAGACGGCTTCCATACTTAAACCCTCCTTGCCTTCAGAAATGTCCACAATCTCATACCCCCACGCCTTCTGAATTCCGAAATCATTAAATCCCTCCCTCTCCCTTCCAGCTTTAACACTCTAGAATTCCTTGTTTGACGCCCTACAACTTCCAAAGGTAGAGATTGCATGCTTCAATAACAACCTTCCAGACATTTTTGCTGATAATAATTATATTTTCAAATTGAAAAAACTCTCTACAGGGCTTCAAAATTGTGACAGATACGATCACGTGCATCCATGGCTAAATGTTTGGACTCTAAATATTCCTCCACTTCAGCTGCAAGTTTGCAACTAGTTTGCACCAAAACTGATAAAGAAATAAAAAATTCTTGTGTTTTGTGTCTTAGTTACTGTGGAAATTTGAACATGTGTGGGCAAATCCTGCCTAATTAAGGTTACTTCCCACCTTCGCAGGTTTCCTTCGGGAAAAAAATCGTACACACGCCAGTTTCAATAAAACCCCAACAAACTATATATCAGAAGAAAGCTTAAAAAATGTACTTTAAGAAAAAAATACAATTTCCGCAATGTTTTCTTTCAGGAAGTGTCAGGAGGCGGTAAGGCGTGAAA
>Ga0126339_10000212_pt1 | contig 27329 bp, 19 predicted proteins | sample OrbTmetagenome_2_FD_92532 | JGI IMG/M metagenome (GOLD analysis project Ga0126339, IMG submission 92532) | Coral microbial communities from Petempiche,Puerto Morelos, Mexico - Orbicella T R C metagenome | ecosystem: Host-associated > Invertebrates > Cnidaria > Coral | place: Petempiche,Puerto...
TGTAAATATGGTTTGTGTGGTGGGTTTTTTTTTTTTGTTGGGGTGGGTGGGTGGGGCGGGGGGGGGGGGGGGGGGGAATTGTGGGGCTGGGAGAATTCGAAACAGTTAGCTGTCTCGAATTCTCGGTATCCGTTTAAATGAGGCTATGTAAACATGGAAAAGTACTCTATTACTTTAATAAATAAATAAATAAATAAATAAATAAATAAATAAGTATACATTTATATAGCGCCATTTTCCACTAATTGTCCATGGCGCTTTACAATACTTTAAAATTGAAAAACCAGAAACTGCAAGGGACCGCATACGATAGACGCTGCCAACGTAGGATCTACAAGAGATCTGATCAAACAAAAAAAATGTATTGCTCTAGCCTGCTTTTAAACTATTTCTAAAAAAATACGCCCGAATCTAAAACGTCACAGCCCTGTTTACTTACTCTCATCACCAAACACACCTATCGACCAATGGGAGCGCGCGTAGTATCGCAGATATTTTTAAACAATAGACCACAAGTTTTTTATGGTTTATAGGCTGATAAACCACGCGGGACGTTGGAAGAACACGAGAAGAATTCTTATTGTATGGCTAGCTCCGTGAGCCGGCAAGATGTATCAAATCCTCAACCTCGTTCCCAGGGTCTTTTCCCTGGCTTGGGGGCCCCACCCCCAAACCAGGGAAAAGACCCTGGGAACGAGGTTGTCAAATCCTGCGCTGTGATTGGCTACCCGAGCGGGCAAGATAGAGCTATCTTGCCCGCTCGTGACTACCCGCCGTGCCCCGCAAGAAAAATTTCCCCGAAAGTCATATAATAAATAATTAATTGACCAAGCTTGTTCGGTCAAAATGGCTTGATATTGGCCTCGTTCTTTTTTTGCGAGTTTATAGACCTCGACTCCGTCTCGGTCCATAAACACGCAAAAAAAGAACTTGGCCAATATCCAGCCATCTTGACCTCACACTTGGACAATAACCCATAATAAATCACGAGCCGCTGGCGAGTGATTTACGAATTCTTCGAGTGTTCTGCCAACATCCCAAGTGGTTTATCATGCCTCTAAACCATAGAAACTTGTGGTCTATTGCTTTTATATAATCGGTGCTTACCATTTAGCAAAAAAATCCGTAAATTTGGGTTGAAAGTCAAATGGAACAGTAGTTTTCCGGAAAATCCGTTCGGAAATTGTAGACTACCTTCAGAGGTAGTCCTCTTTTTCCGTTCGGAACGGAACGGCGAAAATTTCCTTACCATTTGGTAAATTTTCCAGTTTCCAGTCTCTCATCAGCCGAAAACAATTACGAGAAATCGAATTGCAAATGGTAAGCGCCATCTCGTTCGGTTGGTTTGCCGATTTTGGAAAAACCCTTACCATTATACAACGGTCATCCCAACCGGTTTAATCTGACAAATGGTAAGCACCCAATAATTCAGAAGACACGCGAAATTCCCATGAGTTTACTGGCACAATAAACCATAGCTGATTGACCAATCAGAGCGCGAGCATTCATTTGATTATTATATAAAATCTGATAATCATAACTGTGGTACGTAATGATTGAACATTGCCAAAAAAAAAAAAAAACAACGAAAAATAAAAACCAGCCACAACAAATGCCGTGACCTGCCTGCCTCATCCGACCACGGTCTGAGGTAAACACATTTGATCTACTCTCGAGAGCCCAGACCAGTATCGTAAATTGAGGGATTTCGTGACCTGAAAATCGTCCTTTGCTGCGTTGTAAACAGCTGCAAGTATTTGAGGATTATAGAGCTCGATTGATTTCTGGAACCAGCACTTTTTAGGTCTTTTCAGTTATGTCAGGAGTTGTTTACAATTAAGCATGTCTGCGGAGGATTAGACGCACCGCTTACATGTAGCTTGTAAGACTTCAGCGTTGCTCTACGACGGACCTCAGATTTCGGGAATCGTCCTTCAAGGCTTGATAAGTCTAAGGCACCCTGTTGTGTTCTCCGTGATGTTTTGTCCAGTAAAACATTGCACGAGAACTTGAGGACACTTGAGTCACCTGCAATGTATCGATGTTCAAGTAACACGACTTCATGCATGTTTTTGCCTGGATTAAGACAGTCGAGGCGAGTATATTGACTTACCTTCGGTATAGCGCTTCAATACTCGGCTATTGCCAGCTACAGACACAAGACACAGTCCTTCTCGGAGGTTTGTCGCGATTCTTTCAGTTATTGTTTGCTACTTCGTAAAATGATCAGGACAGGATCGATCTTTTGTTGTGACTATGGCCAAAGTTTCGTCTGACACGCCTCGTCTTGCACTCTGTCTTTTGACCTGGGCATTTATCCAAAGTAATGAAATATGCTGTATTGAAGCTGTCACCGTCACTAATGCGTCGCCGGACCACTTGTGATAATCATCAGATCAGTGAATTACCAGACCGTCAGTATCGACTTGGGTCAAGAGAGGTGTTTCGAGTATCTCTCTGTACTGCGAATCGCTGCATATAGATTTCATAGTCATTATTCCAAGACTAGCAGATCACAGACTAGAGAAGAACTTTCAGATCCGATCTAGTCTTGACGACGGTAATTAACGATGTCGTAAAGTACTGTGTTACTATAGCGCGAGAGCAAAGAGGGCAGATTAATCCACGTCTCATGCAAATGCAGTGACTGAAGTCAGTGAATAATTTGTTTACGGTTTACGCTTCAAATGGATATCGCATGTCCCGAGAAATCTCCAAAGGTTTGTTAATGAAGTTCTATCAGAGCCTCATGTGCAGAAAGCCGTGAGAATTGTTCAATAAGGAGCGTGAGAAAAGGATACAGTGTGTTGGAAATGGTCCAAAAAAAAAAAATAATGAATCGAAAAGGCACGTATAAATTTACAAGGAACACCGTAACAAAATAGAAGTACTTGACTCAAAAGACCCTAAAGAAAGAAGGGCGGGAAAATTCAGTCAAGCCCGCGTGTTTTCGGTCAGCCCCAGTGAACAAATGCCTGTCGGTCTGGACAAAACCAGAGACTTCTGATTGGTTGAAATGTGCACATGTGGTCAAGTTCAATGACGGTTTGTGAACGTGCCTAGAGAACCGGAGCGGGGGGAGGTAGGGAGACTTCCATGTGAAAAAAAGATAGGGATGCTCATCGTGCGCAGGGGTTTAAAAAAGCGGTCTGGTACCTCTTCTGGTGTTCAGCCTGAAAAAGTCCACAGCAGGAACTTTCGCGGTGTCTTTTTACCGAAAAAATATGACAGGAGATAATGTGTTTTTTAGAATTAGTACCTCTTAGGGGTGAAAAAAATTTGAAGCCAAGCCCACGAAAAGGGATCTTGGTACCTCTTAGGGGGTTCTTTTCAATATTTCCGACGAGCGTCCCGGTCCTTTTCGTATGGAAATTCTCCCCTCCCCACCCCTCTCGGAGAGAGAGACGGTAACCACTGTGATTAATGCTGGCTCGTTTTCTGATTTCGCCCCAGAGTTCTGGATTCCCACTGCTAACCAAACTGGTAGTGGCCTATGGGGACGACACTGGTTATCAGTCTAACAGTCATTTTCTTTTGTTTCTTACTTTGATCGATGAATTATATATTATAATTGATTATTATATTATTGTCTGACAAGTTGATTGCGGACATCGATTGAATACACCTGGACACAGGCTACAACTATGGACTCATCGTATCCGGCTATAAGGGAAAGTCTTCAGAGTTCTTGCTTCGTAAGCCAAACCTACATATTACTGGTTATAATTCAGGGCGGGGTCAATATCTTTAGGTCAAGGTGAGTTCGAAAATACTCGATGAATTCACGATTCAATGAGCCAATAGTTCTACAATATTTTTTGAGAAAGGTAACGGAAAGCCAAACGCTGTGTTTAGTTTAATGGTTTCGTAAATAGAACACATCCGTAAATTTAAAAAAAATCGTACCGTCAAAGAATCGTACACGAGCCCTCTAGCTCTAGACAATGTTGCGTTCTATAATTACTCCCTAGCCCAATTCTTGAACTCTCCCTTTCCCTGCCTTTTGTAGGCGAGTTCGAAGGAGAGGTCAGGGTTGTATGCAGGAAACGAAGATACATATCGACCTGCTGGGTTATTTTGAAACTTCTCAGCGGGCTCAAGTGAGGTCTGAGCACCGAAGTCGTGGTGAATACTGAACAGACTGCGGACTTATCGCCTTCGGGACAAAATCCCCCGGGATGATTCGGGATGATTGAAGTAGGGGTATACCGCTGCCCAACCACATAATGATGACTCAGGCATTCTAACTTCTCTCTTGAATAGCGTAAAACCCTAAAATGATGGCGCCCACTCGCTTAAAACGCCCCTGCATTGCAACCGTCCGGTAATGGCGTCTTTTCACAAGAAATGACACTTTTCCTTTTTCTTGGTGTTTTACTACTGACATCAACCATCGCCGAACGTGTCCTTGATCAGGATAAGATCGACTGCTACCCTGAAGTTGGAAACCAAACTCTTTGCGAGTCTCGGGGATGCACATGGGAGCAATCACGCACCGAGGTAACGTAGTAAAACATTTACAATGATAAATGTTTTAGTCAACTTTGCCAAGATAAAACAATAACGCGCTTTTTACGCTAACCCCCCTCCCCCCTCCCCCAGTGCCGGGGGATGGGAATATTCAAGATACTCAATGCTTAGGGGGGCTGCTAAGGCAATTGCAAGGGAAGAGGGGGTGGGGGGATTGCAAGGCAAGAGAAGAAGGGGGGGTTGTTGAACTTTTGAACTGATGGGTTTGATCATTTGGTTCATGTATTAAAAGTGTTATTTAACAGAAAGGAATAAATTTCATACTTGTTGTATGTTCCGTTACATAAAACTTATACTGTATGGCTGCCATGACACCACATGCAGACAAATTATCTGCAAGTATGACTGCTAAATATAACTGCTAAATAACAGATAGAAATTTTAATCTACAGAGTGTTCCTTGGTGCTTTTTTCCAAAATCATACCAAGGTGGATACAAGATTGAAGGTGATGTGCAGGAAACACAGTTAGGTTACAAAGCTACACTAAAAAGACGCTCTGCCAGTACCATATATGGACAAGACATAGATGAGGTCACACTTGATGTAGAGTTTCAGACAAATGATTGTATTAGGTTTAAGGTAAGGGATGAAGATTTCCTTACTCATAGTGCTAAAGTGAAAGAACTGTAGCTGCTATGAATTAAAATTAAGTAGAATTCCAACAATAAATAATTATTGGTGTTAAAGGCAGATGTTATAAAAATTTACTTCTGAATCATATTATTGACAATATTTTGTGTACCAGCTGTTTTGGGGCTAAATAAATGAACTAGTGCCAAAGCCTGTGACATGCATCTGAATTGGCAGGTTAATTTTCTGTTTCTGTTGCCATTAATGTTGCTTTGTTAGTTATTTTCTTGCAGGTGACTTCTACACGACCTAGGTAGTTCTCATTTATTTTGTTTCAATGTCAGTGTCAGTATTCCTTTTACTGATGACTTTTTGACATTTTAATGATGAAATTCTTCACTACTGGAGCAAACTGCTGTTAAGGTGCAGGATCAAATTAAGCCATATTCTTCTTTTTTGATGGTGGAGGGGGAAGGGAGGGGGCAAGTGAGTGGGTCACATCAGATTATTGGATGCAAATAACTGTTATTTAGGAGTTTTAATTTTCTGAGCAATGTTACATGTACCTTAAACATCAACTTATTTCTGCAGCTCTATGACACCATAAATCAGAGATATGAGGTACCAGTACCTATGCCAAAGAGGACGTCAAAGGCTTCAGATCCGAAGTACACAGTTGCCATTGAAAAGGATCCATTCTCTTTAAAAATAATACGAAAAGACAATGATGCTGTAATGTAAGTAGAGTTACCAAATGCTAAGTTATGATCAGATTAATGTTAATGTGATTATAAAAGTAAAGAGTACTTAGCCTACAAATTAATAACTACTCCTTATCGCTCTTGGCCACTTTGGTCAAACATAGTGATGTGAGATGGTTGAATCTGCAGGCTTAAGAGTTGATGGATGACTTTGTTTTAACAAACTGTTCAAGTGATAGTACAACTGCTTTGATAACAGCTGGGACACCTCTGTCGGCCCATTCATATTTGAAGACCAGTACATACAGATCTCCTCTCAGCCCCCTTCGACATTCGTGTATGGGTTTGGTGAACACGAGCACAAGTCATTAAAACATAACTTGTCTGCCTGGGGGGTACTTCCTATCTTCGCCAGACGTCAGCATCCATTTGTGAGTAGCTTTGGTTCAAAATTTTTAAATTTAAATTCTTCAAAAAATAATTTACTGATACATCTGTGAGATGAAAGACTTCTGAAATAAATTATAGAGTGACACAACTGAACTTTGTTCCTACATCTAAATGCCTACAGAATGGGGGAAATTTGTATGGGCATCATCCTTTCTACACTTGTATAGAGAATGATGGCAAATCTCATGGAGTTTTTCTGATGAACAGTAATGCCATGGGTAAGTGCAAGTCCACACAGTGATTGGAATGACTGACACTTTTAAACTTTTCCTTTTTAATGTCTTAAATTTCCTAAAGTTCTCCTCACTGTATAAATTGGATTTTTTTAGTGACACATGACACAATGGTTTGAGTTAGTGCCCTAGGTGCTAATTTGTACCTTTGACTGCTTAAGGGAGGGTGCTTATGGGACAGAGGGCTCGTCTTAGACCTGCTGAGTGGCTAATTCATTTTGGGCGTCTGAAAAACAACAGATACTTTAACTCAAGAACTCCAAGGACAAACAATAGGAGCTCTGATGGTCTTAAATTGTAGTTCAGATTATGTTCAGATTTCTTCATTCATCTAATAAGTCTAGGAAATTTCAAAGTCCTGAATGTCACTTTTCAATTATTGGGGGTTCACCGGAAGAGGGAACTTGTTGGAATAGGGGTCCTTATTAAAAAAGAGCACTCATTAGAAAGGGGTCACTTAGTGGAAGGAGTGGCATACATGTACATAAAGTGTTAACATTGTACAGCCATCATTGTTAAATTCGAGGGAAAGCTACATGTATATAACATACAGTTGTTGCTGCTGATTTTTAATAGATGTTGCCTTGCAACCAAAGCCAGCTATTACATATCGAACAATTGGAGGAATTCTTGATTTCTACATTTTCCTCGGTCCTTCCCCTGAGGATGTCATCAAACAGTATACTGAGGTATTCTCAAATTTCTTAAAGCAAAAAACTGATTTATACACTGACATTTCATTATTGTTTGTGTATTTGTTATTATTTAAGAAATAGAAAACATGTACCGTGTTTCTATCGAGTAATTAGAAACATGAGTGAAAGTTTGGGAGAACATAGAACTGCTGGGGAACGGGAGCTGTTAGGCGAGTGTTTCCACAGCTTTTTTGAGTTCTCCCAAACTTTCACGAGTGTTTCTATAACTCGATAGAAACATGGAGAACATGTTTTCTATTTCTTTTAGAAGTTACTGCGACAGAAAAAAGAAAAACAACTTGTTTGCTTTGATAATCAAAATGGAAATTCTCTTTGCTTGCACCATCACTATGTCAACAGCTTGTGCTAGTTCTGTGTTTCTATTAAGTTTTAGTATAACTCTATTAGCATTCTATCATGAATGCCGTTCTCTGATTGGCTACGCTACTCACTATCTATTCTGTGATAGACAGTGCGTAGTGTAGCAGTGTACCCTTGTTAACAAAATGACGGCCACTTCTTGTCGTTTTCGAAATGTCTGTGAAGAGGTTTTAGATAAAGTTTTGACCGACTAGTAGCTAGATTTATACTAAAACAATTAGATTATTCGCTCTCGATTTCTTTGCATGATGGTTGACTCGGGCAGCGCCCTCCTCAACTATCACGCGATTGAAATCTTGAGCTCATAATCTAATTGTTTAATAGAAACAAGATTTTAAACCAATCAGTGCGCATATTTTCTTTGGGCTATTTTCTAAATTATGATAGACATTGCCGCTGAGTCAGGTAAGGTTGTCTCCAAAGTTTTGGGCTTCCAATCTGCTCAGTTTTGCCATGGTTTGCTTTCTAAGAATTGTCTATGCAAATTACGGATTATTCAGTAGCTCCTGGACATTTTTTCGTTCTTCATAATTTTTCAGGCTATTGGACGAACATTTTTGCCACCATATTGGTCGTTAGGATTCCAGCTATCTCGTTGGGGTTACAATAAGACTGAGATGTTGAAGGGCGCGGTAGAGAGCATGTGCAAACACGACCTTCCACAGGTGTGCTACTGTTCTATCTGTTTCCATAACAAGTGACATGTTTGGAAATTAACGATGTCTATTTAGTTAGCTTATACATGTACTCTGTAATACTAGTTAAGTCTCAAGCCAATAAAATGAATTAAGTGATACATTTGACAGTTGTATAAGAGTTTCTTCAAGTTTCTTGAGTCTCAAGATATGGCTGCTCTTCGAGGTGTGATGTAGCCTGTTACAGGCTCTCGGTAGTTGGGGATGTTTTTCCACAAACATCTTTTGAATTCCACTTCTAACCTGTAATAGTTCTTTTCTGTTGATATTTTATCATTTAGGATGTACTGTTTAGCGACGTTGACTACATGATCCGACAGAAAGACTTTACTTATGATCCTGTCAACTTCAAAGGTTTGCCTGAATTTGTTCGGTCCATCAAGAAGGATGGTTTGCATTACATCATTATACTGGTTAGTGTTCTTAACAATTTTCTATCCCCAAGAGATGAATTTATCTTCAATCCTGGACAAAAGTAGTAGGAACGCTCACTATAACGGCAAGCATTCTACATAACCTAACTTGGTTTTAAAACGTTTTTGTAAAGATCACTTTGACGTGTGTAGAACATAAGATAAGCCTACCTTTCTTCTCCTCTTTTTCAATGTCGCATTTCTCATGGACATCTTCCTAGTGAATTATTCTGGTGGGAAGTCAACACTGGAATGGGGTAAGGGGGCTAGAAAGTAGTACTAAAGGAAATCGCGCCGTTACTTTTGTCTAGAATTGTAGGTAAGGAAAACTGTTTTAGCTTGTGTTTGTGACGATTAAATCGTTAGTGAAAACCAGCCTCACCTCGCACAAAACCAACAGAGATGTATGTTTTCGGTTGTATTTACCCAACTGCATGACATTTACATGTCGACCTGCTGAACTTAGGACCCTGCTATTGGAGTCAACGACACTGGTTATCGTCCTTACGACTGGGGAAACGAACTTAATGTGTTCATCAAAGATGGCGACTCTGGAGAAAACCTACTTGGGAAAGGATATGCGAAGGTACATGCTACACTGAAAATATCTGTGCGTTTGTTGGGGAAGGCGGTGGCAACAGAAGGGGCTATAATATCGTTTAATAATAGTTTTTTGTTCATCTATTTATAATAAATGAATGAACTTTATTAGCGTATCTAAAAGTATCTAGCTGATAGAGGAACCTTTGGTTACAGGAGACACCTAACTACATATAAGAATAAAAATGAGTATGGAACTAATAACAATATCTATTTACAGGATCAAAAAAAAATAACAATAATAAGTTTAACTGGTTCATTGCAGGTGTCGGCGAAATTTGAAAACGTCACAGTGAACGGTAGCTTGCCAAAGGTTGGTAACTTTGATGTACATTGTAAAGAATGTCAAGTTTACGATTCAAGAAGTAATCAGTAAAGTGCATTTTTGAAATCTTGGACTAAATATAATGACGAAATAGCTCTTTCTGGTTAAATTTATAACCAAAATAGACGGCCGGAAACTTGTTTGGGATTTTAAGTTAAAGAAATAGTGGGCGAACGAGAAAACAGAAGCATTGCAGAAAAAGCGCCTTATCAAGGTAACCTATTGCAGATGGTTGATTAGATTAGGAGCAGCGCAAAATGAAGTGATTGGGGATTATTTGGGAACCTTCCAGACTTTTGGGTGATTCATCGGCTTAAACTGCAGACCTATTTTCTTTCACTTACAGTTGTTTGGTGATGAACCGTGCCTTTGGAAGAGGTTATAAATTAGTAGGAAAAACGGTGATGTAAGTGTCTGAAACAACAAAAATTGGGATGGAATTACCAAGGAACAAGTTAGTATCAAAAACTCAGGCGAATAAATAAGAGATAAAGGTCGGTTCATTCAGCCTTACCATGTGTTATGTTTGCTTTTAGCTGTCTCGTCAGCACGTCATATTTCCAGACTATTTCCACCCAAACATCAGTAAATACTGGGGAGAACTCATCAAGGACTTTCACAACATCATTGAGTTCGACGGATTGTGGATTGTAAGTGTGTTAGTAAAATTGTTAAAGGGTGGCGCGTTCCCTTCGCCCTTCGCCCCCACCCCCCTCATCAATGAGTTGGAAAGGTCTCGTTTTAGTGTTAAAAAGGTATTAGAATACATGTACGTATTAAAATAAGCATTCAAATACGTTCCAAAGAAGAGAAAATTCGACCTCCGGTTCACGTTCGTCTGTCACAAACGGCTGTTTTAACCTCCTTAATTATAAGTTTACAAGCGGTCTAAAGTTGTTTTGATTGCTTGTTTTAAAAGTCGACTCATCGCAATAGTGCTTTAGTAAATGTAAACTGATGTTGCTCCTTGTAGGACAAGAATGAACCCGCCAACATTGTTCATGGTAGTGTGAGTGGATGCAGCAAAAACAAGTGGGACTATCCACCTTATAAACCAAGTAAGGAAAGCTGTTTCCTCGTACAGCCAAATTATTCTCTCGAATGATAAGTTATCATTCATGTTTGAACTGAGCTGATCGAGTGAAAAACAGCTGGCGCTCGCTGCCTGCCAGAATTTCAGCGCGAAAACTGGCGAATATCATCCGTAGGATACCTAAGAATTTAGGGTCCCGATTGGCTGCATTCTTCAAGACATGGGCGAAATGGAATATGAGGCTACAGATACCAGGGAATTTTTTAAAAAATTTTTATTGTTATTTTTCAATCTGTTTCTTACTTCCGAGAATAGTATTCTCTCAAGCATATACGAGGCATTTCAGAATCGTGTTTTACAAATTGTCTGAATGTAGTTATTCCAGTATGCTGTGCGTATGGACCAACGTTGAAGTGTGTTTTTCTCTTGCAGGGACTTTCGGGAACGTCATGGCGGATAGGACTGTATGTATGAATGCAAAACAAACCAACCATCTACATTATAACGTTCACAGCTTGTACGGCTGGAGTCAGACATTGATCACTCTGGAGTAAGTGTGATAATAACTTGTTGAGTAAAATGTTAATTGGAGTATAGGGGCATTGCGTCAGCCAGGTAATGAGCGAATTGATGCGAACAAAAGTTTCCGAGGTAGCCGAAATTGTTAACCCTTCCCTTTGTTACATAATCAGTTTATGTAAGTCCATTCATTCTGTCACCTTTCAGGTACAGTCGTAATGTAGAGTGTTTGATAATTAGTCTACATTGTCCCGCAAACCCAAATATATGCAGAGACGCTTCTGGAACTTTCCAAGATTTACATAAGTTTAAAAACTCGTGAGTAAAGCTGGGCATTATTCATTATTAGTGTGTGTGTGTTCAAGGAATAAAACTTTTGCCAACTGGAGTAGTCAACACCTTTCAGACTATTTTATTCCTCGTCACGTTCAAACACTACCCCCACCATATTCTTGTCTTGGTATTTGGAGTTTCCACCTTAACCTGTCGCTTCTGCATGAACTAAGTCATTACTGTTCTTTACTTAAATGTTTCAGCGCTGCCAGGCAAAGCACAGGAAAAAGAAGTCTGGTGATTTCAAGATCGACTTTCCCCAGCAGTGGAAAATATGGCGGGCATTGGCTAGGAGACAACAAGGCATCATGGGACCAGCTTCACACGTCAATCATTGGTAAACTATTTTTCTGCTCTTTCCAATTTTAGTATATTTTATCTTCAATGAACGTTTTTTATATTGTAATTGCCTCTTTTTGCTCCTAATCTTTTTCCCATTGTTATTTTTAGGTATGCTCGAGTTCAACCTCTTTGGTATTCCTTACGTGAGTATCTGTTGTATTTGAAATTTTGTGTGCCTTAATATTGATTCCTTCCAGTGGTGTCCGGTATTCAAGTTACCTACGCCTCGTGTCTGTCCATGCATGTAGTTTTTTCTGAAGACACAAAAAAGTCGCGTCAATACATTTTTTTAATTCTTGGAATTTCCTTTCTGTCTTTCCCCTCCAGGTATCCGGTATTCTAAATATACATATTTTTTAAGTATCTAAGTCTTGTTGTTTTCCAGTGCCGTGCCGATCAATCCGTGCCTGACGGAATATATATTTCGTTTTCAAGGTTGGAGCGGATGTGTGTGGTTTCTTTAATCATCCGACAAGCGAGATGTGCCTTCGATGGACTCAACTTGGCGCCTTTTATCCTTTCTTCAGAAACCACAATGAAAAAAGGAACAAGGTAATAAGCCCTCTCGTAAGACATACTGGCTTGTAGAGTTCTCTGTTCTTGAGTTGCTTAGCCTTCCTAGGAACGGAAGAGAAGCACTGGTACTGGAAGTAGCGGTGGCCAGGAGGGGGTGACTGGAAGTCTAACCATAAAATACTTGCATGGTGGATGAATGTGCCCTTTTTGTCAGGCAATCCTTTTCTTTTTGCGAAAGGTCTCTGTTAAAAGGAACAAAGTTCTGAGGAGAAAATGTCTCCTGCTGGGTCCTGATGAGGTAGTACTATATCAGTTTTTGTTTCGACTTATCAACATTTCTTTTTTCTTTTTTCTCGTCCCTATTATCAGGCACAAGACCCTACAGCATTTGGCGAGGAATTCGCGAATAAGGCGCGTAAAGTACTTCAGACACGTTACAGGTTACTGCCATTCCTGTACACGTTGTTTTACGAGGCACAAATGGATGGCTCCACAGTGGTTCGACCTGTAATGCATGAGTAAGTGAACTTATGCTTGAATCACTGCTCACACGGTCGGTCAGTAATCAAGATATAACCGTGGAATATTTTTATCGACAGGTTTGCAGATGACAAAGACACTTGGGAAATTGACAGGCAGTTTCTCTGGGGACCATCCTTGCTTATTTCACCAGTTTTAGAGGAGGTAATATCCGAACGTTTTTTTTTTTTGTTTTTTTTTGGGGGCGAAGGGGGTGGGGGGGGGGTCATTGCAATAAGTTAACGTCCAGGAGAGGAACTGAATGCAAAAAACGTACTTAACAATTTCTAGTTATGCGATATAAAGAAAAACGCAGATCTGTTTCTTTAAGTAGTGTGCGAGATTAGGGTAAAATCGAGGAAATGTGAATTAAAACCGTGCTAGTATTTTTTAGGTATTTAATCTGTTTGTTATACTGAATATGTGGTCCGATTTGCCCTGGAGAGAGAGAGAGTGCTCAACAGTAATGGAGCTTCGTCTACAGTGTTGTGAAAGCACGTGTGACTCCAAGGGAACTCTATATAAACCAACTAATTAACGTTGTCATCTAGATCCTGACGAGTGGGAAACACTCCCACGAAACAGTTCTGTCGATCTGTTTGTTATATATGCAGCTAAGATAAGGTAAGGTAAAGTATTTATTTATACACGATAGCAAGCGTTTAATAAGAGCTGCTTCCCGCTGAATGTTTCGTATGCACTTTGAAGCTAGGAGTAGTACAGTTTTCTGTAGGATCAATTTTTTGAAAATAAAAAAAATAAATGCACCAGCGCATTCTAGCTCTTGACCATTATTTACTCCTTGATATCTTGTAGAGCAAGACGACTGTTGATGCATACTTCCCAGACGATCGTTGGTATGACTATTACACGGTAGGTTCTTTTCGGCTAACCTGTCATTGTAACTCTCCTCGTTTCAGTTGACGAAACAATTCAAGACCCGTTCCTGTGCAATCGAAATGTGGCGCGAGCACAAGCCAATGTTCACCAAAAGTTAGAAAAAAATAAATGAAAAATAATTCTCTGCACGAAATTTTAACCTCGTTTGAGATTGTTTGTTACACATTTTGGAAAATACCTCAATTTTGATTGGCTTAATTCAAACAAACGGGTAATTCACAAAAGCGTTAAATTATTTACGTCATATATACAATCGATAGAGTTTGTGATTGCATTGCGTCATTACGCACTATGATTGCTAATTAAGAGCGGTCTGTTTTCAGGGCAAAGAGATGAGCACTCGTAAGGGTCACGTGCCTCTAGACGCTCCTCTTGATCACATTCCTCTTCATGTTCGAGGCGGTTACATTATCCCAACCCAGGAACCTGCCAACAACACTGCTTTCAGGTACCTGATCTGTGTTTATACGTGGGTATACAAATAAAAATACATGATGTAAACATATTAAAGGAGCTCAGTCACGGTATTTTGACTTATTTTGGCCACGTACAAAATTACCTTTAAATGGTAGGAAACCTGAAAATAACAGTTTAATAAGATAGAAAAACACCAAAGAGAAAATGATAAACCATAAAGGAACAAGGATGGCTAAAGATGGAGAGGATTGACACGGATTACAAACGACGAATTTGAAAAATTGAGGCTAAACTTTTCCATATGCGCAAACCGTGACGCAGCTCCTTTAAAGGAGCCACGTCAAGGTTTGCGCATCTCGAAAACCTTAGCCTAAATTTTTCAAGTTTGTCGTTTGTAATCCGTGTCAATCTTCTTCCATCCACAACCATCCTTGTTCCCTTATGGATTATTATTTCCTCTTTGGTGTTCTTCTGTCTTAGTAAACCACTATTTCTAGGTTTCCTTCAATTTGAAGGTAATTTTGCACATGGCCAAAATACGTCAAAATACCGTGACTGAGCTCCTTTAAAGAAAACATCTTCACGTTTTTCTCTAACGGCCGAATCATCGAGGATCACAACAAAGCTTAACAGGAGCTCCCTGCAGTGTGTGCAAAAGACATTGCTTTTTTTAATTCTGACTAAAATATGACACAAGCAACTTTATTTAATCAATGTTCTTATCATATGATGGTAACACTGTACTGTTGTTGCAGTCGTAAGAAGCCCATGGGTCTGATTGTAGCGCTGGGAGATGAAGGAGAAGCTTCAGGACAGCTTTTCTGGGATGACGGAGAATCTATTGGTCAGTTATTGTCATATTCGTCTTGTTATTGTGAATTGTTTCTCAACCAACAATTTTGTACAAGTAAGAAAAATGTGAACACGCTGCCGCGGCGAGTCTTCCCTCACCACAAGCATGTTATAATAAACCATTAAAAAAACGATGTATAGCAGAACAACAGCTTAACAGTGTTAGCAACAACAGCAATAAATTAAATTTGGAAACTAAGTTCAGCGAACGCAAAAATAACACAAGCGCAGTTTCTCTCAGTCCTCACTGGACTCAATCCTGTACTCTGGGCAGAGAGCATCAAAATAAAATGACAAATTACATCAATTTTAAACCGAGTTTTATCTTTGGCTAACTCTGCTACTTTTCTTCTGTCAGACACCGTCAAAAATAGCAAATACCTGCTGATAAAGTTCTCTGCTGATGAGGTAAGTAATCCAAGTTCTTGCAGTAATTTAATTTATGGAAAGATCTCACCATTATGAGTAACAGATCAACGCGAACTTAGGGTTACGATTCTCTCGCGACCTCTTTTTTAGCTTCTGGGATTGATGATGACAGGTCAACAACAGTCAACCTTATAGTAAACAATGCTGCATTTGTCAGGGGCTTACGTTAGTGTCCTATTGCCATCAGATGCGTGTTTTTATGCAAAAAGGAATAAAGAATTATGTATAGAAATATAGAAAACTGGTTGTAAAGTTTGTCTGTCAACTCTTCTTTTACTCGTACCAACTTCGTCGTTTTTAATTCAGTGCTTTTAATATTCATCTATTTAATACTCTTTTTCTTTTTGGGGAGGGGTGGGATTTTGGGCAATGTTGGATGCAAAAAAAGGGTAAACTGATAAAAAGAACATTTCCTTTACTCTGTTAGTCTGGGCTGACATTTTCCATGGAAAAGAATGGTTACTCAGCTTCAGACCTTCCTAAATGGGGCTCGGTAACGGTGTACGGGCTTGATAAAGACGATATCAAAACACCGCTGAGTGTCGATGGACAAGATATGCAAGATAAAACTACCTATGACGGGGACACCAAGGTGACTGAGAACTAACCTTGTTAAGTAGCTAGAGTTTATTTGAATCTAAGACAGGCTCAAATTGGCTACTTGGAAATGACTAAATTAGCACCATGGTTGTACATGGTAAAGTTCAAAAGTGTCGCCGACGCAGAAACTGACATCTTTGGCCTATTGTCATTTATAAAACATTTAAGATAGTATGCGAGCTCTCATTGGTCGATAGGTGGGAGGTGGGACTTGGGGATTGGGAGAATTCTCGGAAGTTGTGCAAACTCTCGACTGCGTTTTCGTGTTTGCGTGACTGTCACGAATTCTTCCAGCTCCCTCGTGTTTAGATGAGGCTATGTAAACACGGGAAAGTCCTCTATGGCTTAAGTTTAAACTCCTTGTCGCTATATAACAGTACACTTGCTAAGTGACGCATCGACGAATTAATTACTTTTATATTCCCTGGAATCTCGATGTTTCGTGTCAGAAAACGTCGAGAAATAGTTATTTAACTAGTTTTGCGAGATAAGTGTATAAATAATGCTCATCTTAAATTTTATACTTTATACAAGATGAAGGATAAAATATGTCCGGTCTAAACGGCTTCCATTTCGCCATTGCATGACGATTGCAGCTGCTATATTGTCTTTATTTTTGCCATCTTTGATTGCCTTTAGGTTTTGAACATCATTGGTCTGTCACTCAGCATCAACGAAGAACACCAGATTAAATGGGGCGTGATTCCCCCAAAGGGGACTGGACACCAAGTATATCCGTTTGCCACCGATGCCTGTCTTCTACTGCTGGCTATTATTGTGGCATTCATAGAGCACTGAACTTTCAAGTTGCTTTACGTACGTCTCACTGTGTGTTTTTGTTTGTTTGTTTTGTTTGTTTTGTTTTATTTTACTGGAGAAGTAGATTTTATGAATCTCTGATCACGACGGTACACGCCTAGTTAGTTTAATACCGAAACTCTCCGGAGATATCATAGAAATTAATTAATCCGTGAAGTGAAACGGACTCATCCATCCAAAGCATACCTGCAATTAGCATGATTGTCGCCTGTACTTTTGATTGACAGCAGATTAAACCTTTTAAGAGTCTTTCAAGTAAGAGCTTATATAGAGCAATACTTTCATACGCTGCTTTTTATTATACTGTTCATGGTGGTTCTACTTCTGACGTCTCTGGCTGATCTGTTGAGGTACTATTAAGTAATACTGCTGTTTTATGTTTTACAAAGTGAGCTCCCACTGGAAGCCTTAGTGCGTGATTATTCAAATAAAGGTTACAGAGCAGCAATATTAATCTGTGCCATCCTGAATAATGAAGTGAGAATACACCACTTATAACAGCATCTCCCATATTCCTCCTAAACCGATCTACATGCAACCACAAACGTCTGTCAAAACTCGTCTGTCTCTTCTTTCCTCTATCTTAAAGTGCCACTACCCCCCCCCCCCCAATTTCTTTTTCCTTTAATAAAATCTACTAGTTTGCCTGATTACTTCAGCGAAAAAATTATCGCGATTGATAAAATCCCTGCTTTTCTACGGGCGTTTAAACATGTAATTTCTATGTTCACGACGGCGCAAAGTGGGATCTGGGTCGGGCTACTAGTGACGTCACTTCGGAAACCGGGCTAAAACACTCAAGAGACTTTTGACTGAGCTTCGAGGGCAGTCAAAACATTTTTGGGTTATTGTGATTCATATTTTATCAAAACTGGACAAGATGTTTAGTGAAAGAACTGCATCATCTAACATTACAATTCGGAGTCCAGCTACGATTTGGACGGCTGCGACGTATATATTTTTTTCCATTTCGAAGTGCGGGTCGCCAGTAGCACTCTATTAGTAGCTCCACAAGAATAAGTGCCATTTTGAAATATCTGCCATAAATGCGTGGAAACAAACAAGGTGTGTGCAATTTCATTTTATGGGAACGTTGTAATATATCAAACACGAGAGACAATGTTTCATCATCATATCCAAACACCGAGAAGGGAGTCGGAAATACAACGCGCAGCGGAGTATTTTTGACGAAATTCGAGGTGTTTGGATGGCCGATGAGACACTGTCTCGAGTGTTCGATATATCTTCTCTATCGAAACTGAAACTAAGGAGTAAATGTAGAGGTAAAATCATCAGAATCTATGCTAATTAATACCGGGTATCCAAACCTCCTTCACGGTTGTGATTTTCTTTGTTCTAATTTGATGAATTATTAATAAGTTTGAGAAGTTACGTTCTTGCACTATGAGGATGACGAAGTTGAATGGCAGCGGACACTTCGCAAAGCAATTTCTGAACCGAGTCGAACGCTGGAACGTCGTGCCTTAGTCTACCTCGTTCCTATAGTACATGAAAAAATATATATTGACCAAAAATTGCTCAAATTACTTGGAAAAACAACGTAACAATGGAAATAAACAACAGATTTAGTTTCGTGAACTTTATTTTTATACAGACTTTAACATTTTCAAAATGTCATAAATATACAAATACTATGCTTGGGTAACCTTGCTATGCTGCAGTAAAAGGAAGCAGTTACAAACGAAGCACTTGGTTCCCAGTTCCCTTTGGGTAAAACCACGAGCCAGACATTTTTTAATGACTTCAAACTTACGTGCGCTACTTATAAATTGAATACGCACAATACACATACTGAAAAAAGTAACCGATGCACATGTACAAGCTTAATTAAGTGATTTCATTTCCCTTGTTTTTTTTCCAAGTTAATATAAGGCTGAAAATATCTAAAAAATACATTACACTATTTATCATTTATGTAGTAAGCTTTAATTCAATGTAAATTTTAATTTTATATATATTGATTTCAATTTCAATTTCAGTCCAACTTTACATACAAAACACTAGACATAATCGGGGCTATAGCTCCTGATGAGGCATGGTCCAATCAATCTCGTGTTTCTCGTTGATGTTGAGTGACAGACCAGTGATTTTCAAGACCTACGAAAAAAAGATATAAGATGACGGAAAGACTACAACCCGGCTACCAGTTTGCAATATTTACCTTACTGGTACACTGAGTGAAGAAATAAGAACAAAGAAGAGGATAATGAAGGATTCGTTGATAAAGGAGTGCATGCCTCATTTCAGGCATTTTTAGAAACAGTTGACCTTGTCTTGTACAATTTCTCATAAAGTGCGACTACAATTCAAACCTTTTAAAACGAATATTTTTGAAATGGTACTAATTTATGTATTATTTATGTGTAAGATAATGACTGGTCCCTAGAGGAGGGGCGCGGGGCATACATTCGAGGCAACACAAAACCAACTAGTTTCTCGAAGGACTAGACATCGCGCGTTTTGCTATCAGAAACGATAAATAAGAGTCAGTGTTCATGCAAAACAAAGTACACTGTACACGTGAGTTGTAATCACTGAATGAAATGCAAAGTATTCGTTTCAGTTTGGTCATTCTCTCTTAACCTCGAAACAACAAATCTGAGCCAACCTTAGATACACTGAAACTCCAGCTACATAACAAAATTAGCTACCAGATACCTTGATGCTTTTGTCATAGGTAGCTTTATCTTGCATATCTTGTCCATCGACACTCAGTGATTTGATATCGTCTGCATCAAGTCCGTACACTGTTACCGAGCCCCATTTAGGAAGGTCTGCAGCTGAGTAACCATTCTTCTCGACGGTACATTTCAGCCCAGACTAAGAGAAAACAAAGCAACGTTAAAAAAGATTTTGGCACATCGATAGCGCATCGAGTATGTATTTTCTTTCCTTTTTTGGCATTTAGCCAAGCTAGCCGCCTCTTGGAGGGGACGGCTGTACACAGGCTACAGTAAATTAAATGTTATCGACAGTGATTACAACTCGTTGTCACCACTTTCAAAATTGGCAGCATTTCCATCTTTATAATACACTGCGCCAAGTGGCAAAGTCACGCCATTTTTTCAGAATAATTAAGTTTAGCTATCAATGTCTAGTGTGTATCCGAACCTCTGTTTCTTATTTACGTTTCAAAAAAAGAGCCCCAGTTTTTATGAGCGAATTGCCAACAAGATGCAGTCAAGCTGATAATCGCTCGTAGAAAACGAGGGAGACCTTTCTAATAGTTTCAGTAGACAGAAAAAGGGGAAACCTACAATTTTAGGTATTAAGCCCAACCAAAAAATAATTTTGCGTGTTTTATCAGGGAATAAACAACCATCACAGAACCAATCACATTCGCGGATTTTTCAAAGAACATACTAGTTGGCTTTTTACAATTCTGAAAGTTCTAATAATAATCTTAGATTCTTGCCTACCTTGAAACCTGAAAACTTTATCACCAGGTATTTGTTATTTTTTACGGTGTCTAAAATAAAAAAGGAGTAGTGTTAACCACCCACATTCCGATGGCATCCCGAATAGCATTTCTCTATGAAAATCTTATGAGTTTTTTTCAATAACACGAATATACAAGAGACCATGAGTAAAATATATATATCAGTTAATTACAGACCAATGGATTCTCCGTCATCCCAAAAAAGCTGTCCTGTAGCTTCTCCTTCATCTCCCAGTGCTACAATCAGACCCATGGGCTTCTTACGACTGCAACAACAGCAATTGTATCATCATATGATAAAAATATTTATGAGATATTGAGGTCTGTGTTGTGTTGCAGTCAGTTCAAAAAGCATCGTTTCCACAAACTGGTAACTCCGGCTTGGCGAACGTATCGCCAGGTCGTTATACCATTTTATTTTAACGTTATTGAGTAAACGTATCTTTTGCGAATCAAACGTTTTTCTATACATTGCGCAGTTCTATTTCATATGTATAAATAGATGTACAGTTATAGGTCTAATGTGAGTCAAATTGTTACCTGAAAGCAGTGTTGTTGGCAGGTTCCTGGGTTGGGATAATGTAACCGCCTCGTACATGAAGAGGAATGCGATCAAGGGGGGCGTCTAAAGTCACGTGACCTTTACGAGTGCTCATCGCTTTACCCTAAAAACAGACTGCTGTAAGTTGACAGGTATCGTTCCAAATAAGGCGCTCGCATGCATTACCACTGTTTGCTGATAGAAGATGCAAATGAAGCGCTTTCGAATACACATACAGTTTGAAAATGCACAACAAAATAGAGCACAGAACTATCCCTTATTCTTGCAGCTCTCAAATTAGATTGTAAGAGCTTTGCAACCACGATACTGGAACACAATGCAACTGAGATGTTACGTGCGTACCGTGTAATAATCAAACCAACGATCATCTGGGAAGTATGCATCAACAGTCGTCTTGTTCTACAAGATATCAAGGAGTAAATAACGACCAGTGGTCAAAAACATTTGTTTAGCATTTAAAAGCAAAATAAATAGGTCATTTTCGAGTTGCTTTTTGCATCTGTATCAAAACCAGTCTTGGAGGGAAACCCATTCAGCTGAAAGGTGTTTCACTTTTCGAGCAAATCAAACCAATTTTCATTTGAATGGTTTTGTTTTGCAAAAGACTTGTTTTGAAAGAGAGGCAATATACAACTCGGAAATGGCCTGTTTGTACAGATCTTAAGTTTATCCCAGCAATACGGATTTTTGTCAGAACATGTAGCAATAAAGTTTGTTTCTATATTACGACGAGTTAAAGAAAGACTGAGAATTTCAATGAAGCGGAGTCTGGCATGGGAGAAATTCGGAATTCAGTAGTAATTAGCTATGCACTGTGTTTGTTACGTAGCGAAAGCTTTAGTTACTGACTGAATGTTTCGTTTCCCTTAAAAAACAACCAGAGTATTTCTTATCTCTTTATGTTAGGAAGTTAACTCAAATCTCTTTTGGATAACAAATTAATTAAGTTTTTACCTCTTCTAAGACTGGTGAAACAAGCAAGGATGGTCCCCAGAGAAACTGCCTGTCAATTTCCCAAGTGTCTTTGTCATCTGCAAACCTGTCAATAAAGATACTTGTTATTTCATGGTTATATTGTTGTTATTGCCGGACCGACCATGTGAGAAGTAATTCAAGCACAGGTCCACTTACTCATGCATTACAGGTCGTACCACTGTGGAGCCATCCATTTGTGCCTCATAAAACAACGTGTACAGGAATGGCAGCAACCTGTAACGTGTCTGAAGTACTTTACGCGCCTTGTTTGCGAATTCTTCACCAAATGCTGCAGGGTCTTGCGCCTGATAAAAGGAAAGAGAAAAAAAGGAATGTTGATAGACATTGAATAAATGAATTAACAAAGAAATGACAAAAAAAGAAAGAAAGAAAGAAAGAAAGAAAGAAAGAAAGAAAGAAAGAAAGAAAGAAAGAAAGAAAGAAAACAAAAACAGGGACGATACTGAGAGCCTTCGTATGCACAGAAATCCCTACGTAATGCTTAAGCTCCGGCAATTTGTTAACGGGGGCGGGCACCTTGGCAGGGACGTCATTCAAAAAGATTTTTTCCCCTTCCTGACGCCGCACAACAATTAATTTCTGGGTTGCTCCCATCCCCTAATACCCCTAGGACCCCAGGGAATCATCCACATAATTGTTCAGGTGTTTAAGTAACTCGAGAACAGAGTAATGACAAGAACTCTACAAAAGTATAAATCTTACGACGGAGGTAATTACCTTGTTTCCAAATCCATTGTGGTTTCTGAAGAAAGGATAAAAGGCGCCAAGTTGAGTCCACCGTAGGCACATCTCTGGTGTCGGATGATCGAAGAAACCGCAAACATCTGCTCCGATCTAAAAAACAATTGGATCATCAAACTTGAGTAAATCGACACGAGATTGACTTTAGGAATACTTTGAAATACTTAGAAGCCAAATTATACAGAAGCCCCAATTGACTGGAGAAAAAAATCGCAAGGAGAGCTCAATTTTGACAGCAAATTTTAATAATTAAAAGAAAGATCGACGCGACTTTAAATGTCTTCCAAAAAATCACATGGACAGAGACAAGGCTAGAAAATGTTGAAAATGTTCTGTTAACTCGAGAAAGGTTTGCATTACATAGCGTGATTCTTTACAAAGACAAGAATTGTAGTGTTACGTATCGCCGCTTGATTGGAAGGAAACATTAACAGACGCAAAAACTCAAATACTGTACACACTCACGTAGGGAATGCCAAAGAGGTTGAACTCGAGCATACCTGAAAATAATACAAAAAAAGATAGGAGCAACACCAGCAATTACAGTATAAATACGTTCATGAAAGATAAAAATATACTGACATTGGACAAAACAGAACATGCATTTACCAACTATTGACGGATGGAGTTGGTCCCATGATGCCTTGTTGTCTCCCAGCCAATGACCGGCATATTTTCCGCTACTGGCGAATGTCGATCTTGAAATCACCAGACTCCTTTTTCCTGTGCTTTGCCTGGCAGCGCTGAAACAATTTAGAAAATAGCAATCTCACAAATGTTGGTTACATACAACTTTTACAATGAGGTGAAAGAAAAACTGATGGGATCTATAATGGGTCAGGCAACAATAAGGGATGGTGATACGGACTTGATTAAGTTCCATCCGCAATGCGCGGGTGAAACTCCACGGAAGTCTGTAGGAAATAATTTCTGCCTGCCTTGGAGACTTTCATTCGTTCCATTTCCAATTGTTTAGTCGTGATTCTCTTGTCCTGATTACCAGCTTCCAACTTTCCAAGAATGGACTTCTGCCTGATTAAATGTTGCTCTGTCGGTACTATGGCCACCGACCGTAGCCCGAGATTTCACCGCAATTCATTATCCATGTTATCTTATACTTACTCCAGGGTGACCAATGTCTGACTCCAGCCGTACAAGCTGTGAACGTTGTAATGTAGACTGTTGGTTTGTTTTGCATTCATACACACAGTCTTATCCGCCAAGATATTCCCGACAATCCCTACAAGAGAAAACAAACACCAGTAGTATTTGTTACTGATTTGACAGCAAAGTTTTTCTCCCGCAGTTCAAAGGTGTGATATTTCATACATTTACTTGAAGAAAGTCCTTAGAAAGTGCTTCGTACATTTTTAAACTTTTGAGATTAGAAAATATCAATAAGTATAACAAAATTGTTCCTCTTTGTTATCTGGACCCGGGCATATGAAGTTTCTTCCACTGTACAAGGCAACTGTTACCATTGCAGCGTAGGCAACAAGGAACTAGCACTGGACTGTAAATTCTCATTTTATGGTGATAAAGAGGGCATAAAAATTTACTCACTTGGTTTATAAGGAGGATAGTCCCACGTGTTTTTGCTGCATCCACTCACACTCCCAGGAACAAAGTTGGCAGGCTCGTTCATATCCTAAAGAAATTGGATACCATAAGGGGTGCTATCACTTTACTACAGCGCTACTGCATGAGTAGATCTAGAGCGGGGAGTGGGTAGGACTTTTTTTCTTCTATGGCATTTTTTGGCGGGCAAAAACGAAAAGTTCAAATTCCTTAATTAAACAACCGGATGTACTTAGTGCGATGACTAGATCAGATATATCACAAGCACAAATTGTGGGGTAGTTTCTCGAAGTATCAATTACTGTTTCTCTTTTTGGCGATTGAAAATAACTTATGAAAATGCATGTCAATCTAAAAGAAGCTAAAAATTATAAAAACTAGGAAATAAACAAGCTTCAAAAAGAACTACAAAAGCTACTGCAAAGAACGGTGTTTCTAGATAACTTTCTCAGTTTTCACCTTCAAAAGTCGTTACTCAATGTTCCTTGCCTGGGCGCGAGGAGTTAGAATGAAGTTTAACCAGTTTAGAAAAAAATAGTTAACCATGCGAACTTACGATCCACAATCCGTCGAATTCAATGATGTTGTGAAAGTCCCTGATGAGTTGTCCCCAGTATTTACTGATGTTTGGGTGGAAATAGTCTGGAAATGTGGCATACTGACGGTACAGCTAAACAAACGAAACATTGTCGCTGGTAAGCTAGACTTGAAGGTAAGCTGAGATTCTCCTTTTTATCTCTTTTCTTTCCAAGAGTATTTTTTATTCCCCTGTGCTTTTGTAATTCGATCCAACTGTTTGTCGTTTTTGACAATTTAATCGTCGTTTTTTATCCTGTTTATTATTATTATTATTTTATATTCTCTTTTAGGGTTCGGTTTCACGATGGAGAAGCTCGAGTAATGGCGAGTAGGAATTTTTTTTTTCCATTTGCTGTTCTTTGCAGTGCCGTCTTCAAGTAGAACCAAATACCAGGAATAGATCTCTAGGGTATTTTATGGCAAGTGTTTTCCTGATCAGACACGTTTTTCATTCTTTTTTTGTCAGCCGGACATCTTTCCTTTAATTCCGTTTAAAAAATAATGTTTGGATTTCGTCCAATTACAGACCGCTTTATTCTAATTGTTATATTTAACCAAGTCTCTTAAAACAACGGACTAACGGAAAAAACAGGGATCATTATATTCAAATACATCAAAATTACCAACCCTTGTTTGCTCGTCCCAATCTAAGCTGCTGTTAACTGTGACGTTTTCAAATGTCGGCCAAACCTGTAAAAAACCGGTCACACTAGTTACATGATTGAAAATTAGATAAGGATAGTGTAGTTTGACTTTTCCCCTCCCACCTCCCTCCTGCCTCCTGCCTCCTGCCTCCTCCCTCCTCTCACATTCACGGCACAAACATAAACATTCAAGTACCTTTCCAAAAAGGTTCTCATTCTTTCTAGAGTCGCCATCTTTGATGAACACGTTAAGTTCGTTTCCCCAGTCGTAAGGACGATAACCAGTGTCGTTGGCTCCAATAGCAGGGTCCTAATGATTGTTGTTAAGTGAGTGTTAAACAACCACTGTATAGCTATGAGCTGAATACTTATAATAGCTGTTTTACATAATACCTGTCGAGTGAGTGACACAATCATATAAAATATATGAATTTCAGGTGAGAGTAAAAGGTTTTCGATTTACATGTATGGACCTTGTTTGGTCCTGGTACACTAATACCTTTGTAAGGAATTTATTTAGTTAGCTAAATGAGCTTTATCTTCTTATCTAGCTAGGATGGCAATAAGATGACCATTTCCTTACCTATATTGAATCTGGACAAAAAGGACTCCTATCATACGAATACTAACCAGTATAATGATGTAACGCAAACCGTCCTTCTTGATGGAGCGAACAAATTCAGGCAAACCTTTGAAGTTGACAGGATCATAAGTAAAGTCTTTCTGTCGGATCATGTAGTCAATGTCGCCAAACTGCACATCCTAATTGATAAAATGTCAACAGAAAAGAAAACATTGTACGTCAGAAATTCATTTTGAAAAGAAGGGAGGGGGATGGCTTCGCGAACTTATCAAATTGGCAAATCCAGGGGTTCGGTAGATTATCAAGTCCGTAATAAACACGGTAACAAACATCAAAGAATCATAGAGTATATCCTCTGTAAACTTTCTACAAAGGGTATCAAGTTTAACTTTTTTGGGAAAATTCGTCCTTTTATACAGTAATCGGATCAAATCCCAGCTAAACAATAAAATTCAATTTTCCTCGTATATCCGCGAAGAAATTGTCTCACATCCGTGGAGTCGGGAAAACATTTCTCTACCCGGCGAAGACCCATGTTTCTATGGAAACGTAACAGAGAGGGCAGCAACACACCTGTGGAAGATCATTTTTACGCATGTTCTCTACCAGGCCTTTCACAGTCTCAATCTTGTTGTAACCCCAACGAGACAGCTGGAATCCTAACGACCAGTATGGAGGCAAAAATGTGCGACCGATAGCCTGAAAAATTATGAAGAACGAAGCTTGTCCAAGAACTATACATCAGATTGAGTAGCAATGTTATGACGGCTTTCGTAAAACTGATATATAGTCAAATATTATTCCAACGCAATTTGCTCAACTTGCTACGCTGTAAAAGTTGAAATTGCGCAACTAACTACGTGTAACAATGTGGGAAAGTGATTTCGTTTAAAATACTATTGTCATGTTGAGCATTTTTTGTTTCGTTCTGCTTCAATAAGATCTTTTTAAAAAATACGTAAAATTAGGGTAATCATATATTCATCAGCTTTCGGCGGAAATCATTCCAAAATTGCGCTATATCCAAATGTCATCATGTGTAACTAAATTCTTCGCCGACGTTAATAAGAATTGTAAGATTACCTCAGTATACTGTTTGACTACGTCCTCAGGGGAAGGACCAAGGAAAATGTAGAAATCAAGAATTCCTCCGATTGTTCGATATGTAATGGCCGGCATTGGTTGTAGGGCGACATCTGTTTACAGAAACAACTTTGAGTCAGTCATTAGTTTTGAGGAGTTGTTTGACAGTGTAAAATGCTATTAGCTTTCCCTCACATTTTGGCAAAAAAAAAAAAAAAAAAAAAAAAAA